>JACCDY010385157.1_pt1 | contig 15804 bp, 14 predicted proteins | sample 7446391 | NCBI WGS metagenome assembly JACCDY01 (sample SAMN15323451, study PRJNA562643) | freshwater metagenome | isolation source: river surface water | place: USA:Blue River Watershed | collected 2017-08-18
AATTACAAAGGTAGTTATTTTTCACTGTAGGGTGATGAAATTGGCAGACGTGCCCTCCTGTCTCGGGGGTGGTGAGTTCAGGATAAACACGGCATAATGGGTTGACCACTAAATCAGTTCTGTGTCGAGGCTAACTGCACCTTGGAGGTTCGAATCCTTCTCCTACAGCATTTTAATTATTTGGTTTTTAGTTTGTTGATGAAGTGTAATGTTAAAAGCAATCTTATTTTAGGATTGCTTTTTTTATTGTAGCAATAATCTATATATTTGATAGAATAAATAGTTTAAATTTTAACCCTTTTCATTATGTCAATACATTTAGGCAATATCGCACCGGATTTTAGTGCTGACACAACACAAGGTCCTATTAACTTCCATGAATGGATAAAAGATTCCTGGGTATTATTGTTTAGTCACCCAGCGGATTTTACTCCTGTCTGCACGACTGAATTAGGCAAAACAGCTCTTTTGGCAGGAGATTTTGCTAAGCGCGGAGTTAAAGCAATTGCTATTTCCGTGGATGATTTAGATTCTCACAATCAATGGGTTCCTGATATCGAAGAAGTTAATAACGTCAAAGTTAACTTCCCGATTATCGCTGATCCTGAAAAAAAGGTTGCCTTATTATATGATATGATTCACCCGAATGCATCAGAAAAAGCTACTGTTCGTTCTGTATTTATCATTGGACCCGATAAAAAAATTAAACTAACACTCACCTACCCTGCTTCTACCGGCCGTAACTTTACAGAAATTTTGCGTGTAATTGATTCACTTCAATTAACCGCTAATTACCAAGTTGCCACCCCAGCAGATTGGAAAAATGGTGAAGATGTTATCATTACCCCAGCGGTATCCAATGAAGACGCTGTTGTTAAATTCCCGAAAGGATTTACAACAGTCAAACCTTATTTGCGTAAAACTCCACAGCCTAACTTATAGGTTTGTTTAGTTACATTTAAGGGGTGCAAGGACTACTTGTACCCCTTTTTTAATCCCAGAAAAATTGTATTTTTGAAGAAATTTAAGCCAAAAGTATTTATAATGACCCTATCCAATATCGCATTCGCTGAGACGAAAGCTTTTCAAGAATTAGCAAAAGACCGTGATCGTTTAGCAAAAAACAATCTTAAAAATTTATTTAAAGACGAACCGAACCGTCAATCAAAATACAGTATTCTTGACCAGAATATTTTACTTGATTTCTCAAAGAATATATTAGACGAGTCAGCATTTAAACACCTCATTGATTTAGCGAATGAATGCCAACTTGAACAAGCCATAAAAGCTCAGTTCAACGGAACAAAAATCAACCAAACCGAAAATAGATCCGTTTTACATACTGCCTTACGTGCAAAATCTTCGCAGAACATTCTGGTAGACGGAGAAAACATTATTCCAAAGATACAGGCGGTCAAAGAACACATGAAGACCTTTACCGAAAAAATCATCTCGGGTGATTGGAAAGGATATTCGGGAAAAGCCATCACGGATGTTGTCAATATTGGAATTGGAGGATCAGACCTAGGTCCTGTCATGGTAACAGAAGCGTTAAAACCTTATAAAAACCACCTAAATATACATTTTGTAAGTAATGTTGACGGAACGCATATTGCAGAAACTTTAAAGAAGGTTAATCCTGAAACAACCTTATTTCTAATCGCCTCTAAAACATTTACGACACAAGAAACCATGGCAAACGCCTTTTCGGCTAGAAATTGGTTTTTAGAAGCTGCTAAAAATGAAGCTTCTGTGTCTAAACATTTCGTAGCACTTTCAACCAATGCTAAAGCAGTTAGTGACTTTGGTATTGATGTAGCCAATATGTTTGAATTTTGGGATTGGGTTGGTGGTCGTTATTCATTGTGGTCGGCCATTGGATTATCTATCGCATTATCGGTAGGCTATGCGAACTTTGAGTTATTATTAGAAGGTGCAAACGAAATGGATACCCATTTTGCGACTGCTTCATTCGAAAAAAACATGCCTGTCGTTCTCGCATTATTAGGAATTTGGTACGTAAATTTCTTCGATGCATCAACCCATGCAATTCTTCCTTACGATCAGTACATGCATCGCTTTGCGGCCTATTTCCAACAAGGAGACATGGAGTCCAACGGGAAATCAGTTGATCGCAATGGAAACCGTGTGAATTACAATACAGGTCCGGTGATTTGGGGTGAACCAGGAACGAATGGCCAACATGCTTTTTATCAATTGATTCACCAAGGCACGCAATTAATTCCAGCGGATTTTATCGCTCCTGCCATCACGCACAATCAAATTGGCAATCACCATACATTGTTGATGTCAAATTTCTTCGCGCAAACTGAAGCTTTGATGAATGGAAAAACCAAGGAACAAGTTGACGCTGAATTAGCCAAAGCTGGATTAAACGAAGAGCAAATCGCAAAATTAAGTCCCTTTAAGGTATTTGAAGGGAATAAGCCAACTAACTCAATCCTAGTAAAACAAATCACTCCCAAAACATTAGGCGCATTAATTGCTATGTACGAGCATAAAATATTCGTACAAGGTGTTATTTGGAATGTATTTTCTTATGATCAATGGGGCGTCGAATTGGGTAAGCAATTGGCAAATTCTATCCTACCTGAACTAGAGAATAATGAAAAAATCCATTCGCATGATAGTTCTACGAATGGATTGATTAACCAGTTTAAAGCCTGGAGATAATTATTTTCCCAAATAGTCGATTAAACCTGAGATGGAGAGTACTTGTTGCTCTCCATTTTTCATATCCTTCAGACTTACTGTCTGATCTTTAATTTCCTGATCACCAATTACCCCAACAAATGGAATACCTTTTTTATCAGCAAATTCAAAAGACTTCTTGATTTTTGCGATATCGGGGTAAACCTCGGTTGGAATACCACTATTTCGTAAGGCAGATGCCACACGAATAGCCTCTAATTGGCCAGTTGAATCAAAATAGGTCAACAAAACTTTACTTGCACTCAACTGAATTTCAGGGAATAAATTCAATTCACGCATCACATCGATGATTCGCTCAATTCCAAACGAAATACCTACTCCACTCATATTAGGCAAACCAAAAGCCTCTGTCAGATTATCATATCTTCCACCACCAACGATCGATCCAAAAGGTAAATCGACAGCCTTACCCTCATATATTAACCCCGTATAATAACTTAAACCACGAGCTAATTTAAAATCAAAAATGACATTTGAATTATCGTATCCGTTCAATTCAGAAAGCTCCAGAACTGATTTAATTTCTTTTAATCCGGCAACTCCCATTTCGTTAGTACCTATAAATTCCTCCAAAAGATTTAGCTTGGAGGAATTATCTCCAGTAAACTGAAACAGGGTTTTCAATTTATCGGTTTGATCATTGGTAAACCCATTCGAAATAAGTTCTACCGCAACAGCATCCCAACCAATTTTATCTAATTTATCAATAGCAACAGCGAAAGGAACAAATAGATCACTTGCTCCTAGACAATCTACAATACCTGCTAAAACCTTTCTTGAGTTAATTATCAAATTGGTCTTTAAATTCAGAGATTGAAAAATAGCTTGAAACAAAGCGATTAATTCCGCTTCGTTTACCAAGGAATCGGAACCAATAATGTCGGCATCGCATTGGTAAAACTCACGGTAACGCCCCTTTTGTGGACGATCTGCACGCCAAACAGGTTGAATCTGTGAGCGTCTAAATGGAAAGGCTACATCATTCCGATTCATCGCGACAAACCGCGCAAATGGAACTGTTAAATCATATCGTAAACCCTTTTCTGAAATTTGAGGCAATAAAGCTTTAGATCCAGCTTGAATTACTTGAGGATCAGCTTTACTCAAATAATCACCTGAATTTAAAATTTTAAATAGTAATTGATCCCCCTCGTCCCCATATTTACCCGTTAATACGGAAAGATTTTCCATCGCAGGAGTTTCAATAGCCTGAAAGCCAAAAGCCTCGAAATGCTTTCTGATAATAGAGAAAACATAATTTCGAAGAGCCATCTCCTTAGGACCAAAATCTCTTGTACCGCGTGCGTTGTTGGGCTTTTGTATTACTTTCATGAAACAAATTTAATTATTCGAGGCAGATTATTTGATATATAAGCAATAATTCCTATTTTTGCACACCAAAATTATTATCGACATGGCCGTAACTAGACTAAAAAGAAAAGACAGAAGAAATAAAGCAGTAGCTAACAATAAAGTGGAAGCTATCAAAATCTTGAAACAAAGACCAATTATTAAATTAGTAGATATTGAGGCTATCAAAGCTTCATTTGCGAAATAATAATTATTTCTTGAAATTGGAACCGGTATAGACTACCGGTTTTTTTTTGTTCAAAATATAAATCCTCTTAATATGAAACGTACTTCCCTATTAGCAGCATTTTTAGGCTTAGGAATCTGCTTTGCCAGTTATGCGCAAGATCACCGTCATGTAGTAACCAATCCAACTAAACCCGACGTTACTGAATATTGGGATCCTGAAGTTCGCGTGGTTACACCTGGTTCTATTCCGTCAGATGCCATTGTCTTATTTGATGGCAAAAGCCTTGCAAATTGGGAATCAGCGAAAGATGGTAGTCCAGCTGCTTGGAAAGTAGAAGATGGCAAAATGACCGTCGTTCGCGGAGCAGGAAACATTTCAACGAAACAAAAATTCACCAATTATCAATTACACATTGAATGGCAATCACCTATTGAGCCTGAAACTTTGAAAAGCCAAGGCAAAGGAAATAGTGGTGTATTTATGCAAGGTATGTATGAAGTTCAAGTTTTAAATTCCTTTAAAAATCGAACTTACCGTAACGGACAAGCAGGTAGTATTTACAAACAAAGTGCCCCTTTAGTAAATGCAACATCGCCCATGGGTGAATGGAACGTGTATGATATCATTTACACGGCACCTGTATTTACAGTTAATGGAGGCATAGAAACACCCGCATACATTACCGTAATTCACAACGGAATAGTTGTTCAAAATCACACAAAGATTCAAGGGACTACGGAATACATAGGCCAACCGAAAAATCCCGTACATGGAGCAGGGCCGATTAGTCTTCAAGACCACGGTAATGCAGTAAGTTTCCGTAATATTTGGTTGCGTGAATTGTAAGATTTAGAAAAAATAAACGAGGAAGGTTTTTTATCCGAAAAACCTTCCTTTTTTTTGTTGTATGAAACATATCATTAGCTGGGTACTTCGTCACATTCCAAGAAAAATTATCCAATTATTTGCCCATCGATTACTGAAAATCTACAGCCTATTATTGGTTGGAAACAAAGTTTATTGCCCCGTTTGCGATCATTCTTTCTCCAAATTTCTTCCCTACGGAAGACTTCAACCGAGAGAAAATGCATTATGCCCGAGTTGTTTGAGTCTTGAACGACATCGTTTGATGCACTTATACTTAAAGAACGAGACTTCATTTTATACTTCAAAGCCCAAAGTACTTCACGTGGCACCTGAATACTGTTTCATTGACCGATTTGAAAACTATTTAGGTGACAACTACATTACGGCTGATATTGAATCCCCATTAGCCAAGGTTAAAATGGATTTACATCATATTCCATTTGAGGATAATTCATTTGATGTTGTGTTCTGTAACCATGTGTTAGAACACGTAGAAGATGATGTACGCTGCATGCAAGAAATCAGACGTGTTTTGAAACCGGATGGATTCGCTTTGTGTCAAAGTCCTCAACGTTATGACTTAGCAACAACGTATGAAGATTCCAGCATTACAGATCCAAAAGAACGCGAAATTCATTTCCTACAAGATGATCATTTACGTATCTATGGGCGTGATTTTGGACATCAATTAGAAAAGTCGGGGTTTACAGTTAATCCAGTCAATATGATTGAAAAATTAGGTTTGCAAGAAAGCCAACGGATGGCTTTGCCTTTGGAAGAAATTATTTACCAGTGTAAAAAATAATATGCGCTACAGTCCATTTCCCTCGGAATTATTTGTCAAAAACCGTCAAAAATTAGTAGCTGAATTGCCACCTAAATCGATGGTGCTTATCAGTTCAAATGATATCATGCCTACCAATGCGGATGGAACGATGGGCTTTAAACAACAGACTGATTTGTTTTATTTATCGGGATTGGATCAAGAGGAAACGCTTTTATTACTTTATCCTGATGCACCCGAGGCTCATTTGCGAGAAATTGCTTTTGTCAGAGAGACTTCCGAACTCATCGCCATATGGGAAGGGCACAAATACACTAAAGAAGAAGCGCGAAACATTAGTGGAATTCAAAACATTCAATGGACGACCAATTTTGAGGCTATCCTAAAAACGTTAATCTATTCTGCTGAGACAATCTATATGATTGATAACGAGCATATGCGCAATAGCTCGTTGGTTGAAACACAAAATGATCGATTGGTATTAGAAATTAAAGATAAATACCCCTTACATCGAATAGGTCGACTAGCTCCTATTTTAAATACCTTACGTATGAAGAAGGAAAAAGCGGAATTAGACGCCATGCAAAAGGCAATCGATATTACCGAATCCGGATTTCGACGTGTTTTACAATTCACCAAACCCGGCGTATGGGAAAATGAAATCGAGGCTGAATTCATTCATGAATTCATTAAATCGCGCAGCGACGGATTTGCCTATACCCCGATTATAGCATCTGGAGCCAATGCCTGCGTCTTACATTACATTGAAAACGATCGAGAATGCAAGGATGGTGATTTATTACTATTGGACGTAGGGGCTTGCTACGGAAATTACAATGCAGATATGACGCGAACCATTCCAGTCAATGGAAAATTTAGTCCTCGTCAACGACAGGTATATCAAGCGGTACTTAATGTTCTAAACTTTGCCACGGATTTAATGCGTCCAGGAATTTTTTGGGTAGACTATCAAAAGGAAGTAGAGAAATTCATGGAAGGTCAATTAATTGAACTTGGATTATTTACTCGCCAAGATGTTGAAAATCAAGACCCTAACAACCCTCTCTTTAAAAAATACTTTATGCATGGAGTAGCCCATCATTTGGGTTTAGATGTGCACGATGTTTGGGATAAATATAAACCTTTTGAAGCGGGCATGGTTCTAACTTGCGAGCCAGGAATTTACATTAGAGAGGAAGGCATCGGAATTCGACTAGAGAATAATCTATTAATAACGAATGGACCGGCTGTCAACTTAATGGCAAATATTCCAATCGAAATGGATGAAATTGAAGCATTAATGTCAAAAGGATGATCCAAGGAGAATTATCGATTTTTATAAGTCTAATTATTATGCTGGCAGGGATATTCGCCTTAGCTAAATTAGAAAATCGAATCTTCAAACTGGTTTTTTCCGTCATCCCCCCTTTATTGTTTTGTTATTTTCTACCTTCCTTATTTGTTCAATACAGAATTATTAACATTGGAGAGAGTGATTTAAATGGGACGTTGGCAAAAACAATTTTACCCTTTTGCATCTTCTATTTCAGCCTAGGACTTCCCGTAAATAAGCTTAAATCAATTGGCAATCAACCGCTTATCTTATTTTTAGTTGGAGCCATAGGAGTTATCATTGGTGGGCCCCTTTCATTAGTTATTAGCCATTTTTTCTTCCCCTCGGAATTCAATGCGGAATCCTACAAAGGCATGGCGACCATCGCTGGATCTTGGATAGGTGGAACAGCGAATCAAATGGCTTTAAATGCTATTTTCTTACCCAAGGCAGATGAATTAGCCAAGGCCGTTACGGTCGATGTGTTTTTCGGAGAAACCTGGTTGGCTGTTTTGCTATTTTTGATTCCGTTCCAACAAAAAATTAATGCCTATTTCCGAGCTGAATACAATCATAAATCCGTTGATTTAGATTGGAGAGACGATAGCAATGAGAAAAAATTCACGTTCTCCAACCTGATTTACATCTTGGGCTTAGGATTTCTTGTCGTTATGCTTTGCAATGTAAGCGGCAAATACCTTGCTGAATTAATCGGAATCTCATTTCTTAATTCAAGTTTTTGGACTTTCCTATTGTGCACCTTGGCTGGAATACTTTTAGGATTAAGCACATTAAGAAGGTTATACATACAGGGCGCTGATGTCATTTCAACCGTATTTTTGTATTTTATTATCGCATCCATCGGTCTAAAAATATCACTTAGTCATTTATTTTCCACTCCGCTCCTACTATTTACCGGATTTATATGGATAAGCATCCACGGCTTAGCTATATTTGTAGTTGGAAAGTGGATCAAAGCCCCCTACCACTACATGGCGATTGCGTCACAAGCCAATGTGGGAGGAATAGCATCTGCCTCGGTTGTAGCTACCGCCATAAGTCCATCATTAGCGCCATTGGGTGTCATCTTGGCTTTATTGGGCTATGCAATTGGGACCTATGGTGGATACCTTTCTGCATTATTAATGCAATGGGTTAGCCTAACATATTAGTAGTAAAATAGATACATGAAAAACATTCGTAATTTTTGCATTATTGCACACATTGATCACGGTAAAAGTACCCTAGCTGATCGATTGATTGAGTTTACCAATACCGTCCAAAAGCGGGACATGATGAACCAATTATTGGATGATATGGATTTAGAGCGTGAACGTGGTATCACGATTAAATCTCATGCGATCCAAATGCAATATCCCAAAGATGGTGAAGTATATACCTTTAATTTAATTGACACACCGGGTCACGTCGATTTTTCTTACGAGGTTTCCCGTTCAATTGCGGCATGTGAGGGTGCTTTATTGATTGTTGATGCCTCACAGGGCATTGAAGCACAAACGATTTCCAATCTATATTTGGCTATCAACCATGATTTAGAAATCATACCGGTATTAAATAAAATCGATTTACCTGGAGCCATGCCGGATGAAGTATCTGATCAAATCATCGATTTGATTGGATGCAAGAAAGAAGATATCATTCACGCATCTGGAAAAGAAGGGATAGGTATTCAAGATATTTTAGATGCTGTTGTAGAACGTGTACCTGCACCCAAAGGAGATCCTGCTGAGCCCTTGCAAGCCTTAATCTTTGACTCAACATTTAACTCATACCGAGGAATTGAAGTAATATTCCGTGTATATAATGGTGAAATCAAAAAAGGTGATCGCGTTAAGTTTATTAATACGGGCAAGGAATACTTTGCGGATGAGATTGGAACCTTGGGCTTAGAACAAGAGCCAAAGCCAATCATTAAAACAGGTGACGTAGGGTATTTGATTTCAGGTATCAAGGAAGCCAAAGAGGTAAAAGTAGGTGATACCATCACACATGTTGCCAATCCGTGCCTTTCGGCCATTCAAGGATTTGAGGAAGTAAAACCGATGGTTTTTGCCGGAATCTATCCGGTAGAAACCTCTGAGTTTGAAGATTTGCGGGATGCCATGGAGAAACTTCAGTTAAATGATGCCTCTTTAGTTTGGGAACCGGAAACATCGGCAGCCTTAGGATTTGGATTCCGTTGTGGATTCTTGGGAATGTTGCACATGGAAATTGTGCAGGAGCGTTTAGAGCGTGAATTCGACATGACAGTCATCACAACTGTTCCGTCGGTGAAATTCAAGGTATTAACAACCGCAGGAGAAACGCAATGGGTTTCTGCGCCGAGCGAATTGCCGGAACCTAACTTAATTAATGTTATTGAGGAACCCTATATTAAAGCGCAAATCATCACCAAGTCCGAATACACGGGCGTGATTATGAGCTTGTGTATGGATAAGCGTGGAATTTTGGTGAACCAAATTTATTTGACGACCGACCGTGTAGAATTAACATTTGATATGCCATTATCTGAAGTTGTATTTGACTTCTTCGATCGCCTAAAAACCATATCTCGTGGATATGCTTCTTTGGATTATGAATATAAGGGCTATGAACCAGGTTACATGGTTAAGCTAGATATCATGTTAAATGGGGAAAAAGTGGATGCGTTGTCGGCCATCGTTCACCGGGATAAAGCCTATGATTGGGGTAAGCGATTGTGTGAAAAGTTGCGTGAATTATTGCCGCGCCAACAGTTTGAAATTGCCATTCAGGCAGCTATAGGTCAAAAAATCATCGCGCGTGAAACTGTGAAAGCATTACGTAAGGATGTATTGGCCAAATGTTATGGGGGTGATATCTCTCGTAAGCGTAAATTATTGGAGAAACAGAAGAAGGGTAAAAAACGGATGCGTCAGGTGGGTAATGTAGAAATACCGCAAGAGGCATTTATGGCGGTTTTGAAACTCGATTAAATCAAATAATTTTTTAAAAAATCTTTTAAAATAAGCGTTTAAAGCGTATTTTTGAATTTCAAATATAAAAGCATGGCTGAAGTAATTAGAATGCCCAAGATGAGTGACACCATGGTTGAAGGTGTTATTGCAAACTGGCTAAAGAAAGAAGGAGACGTAATTAAGTCGGGAGACATCATCGCCGAAGTAGAAACAGACAAGGCAACGATGGAATTAGAGAATTACGAAGATGGTACTTTGTTGTACATCGGCGTAAAAGCCGGCGAAGCGGTTCCCGTAGATGGAATTATCGCCGTTGTGGGTACTCCAGGTGAAGATTATTCAGCATTATTGCAAGCACCTGCAGCCTCAGCACCCGCTGAACAGGCTACTCCTGCAGAAGCATCGGCACCTAGCCCTGCTCCTGTTGCAGCTGCACCTGCCATTGATTTAAGTGGAATCAAAGCTAAAGCCGTTCGTATGCCGAAGATGAGTGATACGATGGTAGAAGGGGTGATTGCCAAATGGTTGAAGAAAGAGGGAGATGTCGTAAAGAGTGGAGATATCATCGCAGAGGTGGAGACGGATAAGGCGACAATGGAGTTGGAGAATTATGAAGATGGTACGCTTTTATATATTGGAGCAAAAGAAGGACAAGGAATTATCGTTGATGGCATTATTGCGATTGTCGGTGAACCAGGAACCGATTTCCAACCCATATTAGCAGCTGAATCAGCCGCACCTGCACCTGTGGCAGCGGCTCCAGTGGCAGCAGCACCAGAACCGGTTAAAGTAGCTGAAGTAGCCAAGCCTGTTGAAACAAAAACGGCAGCACCAACAGCAAGCAAGGAGCGAATTACAGAAGATTCGATTAAAGCATCCCCTTTAGCACGCGCATTAGCGAAAGAAAAGGGATATAATTTAACTTGGATTAAAGGAACAGGCGAAGGTGGTCGAATCACAAAGAATGATGTGGAAGACTACAATCCTAATACGGGAGGAGCCATGTCTACATTTGTTTCAGGTGTAGAAAGCTTTGAGGATATTCCGAATAGCCAAATGCGCAAGACCATTGCGCGTCGTTTGTCAGAATCTAAATTCAGCGCACCAGAGTTCTATCTTACGATGGAAATCAATATGGATAAAGCGATAGAAGCGCGTGTTAGTTTAAATGAAGTATTACCTGTTAAGATTTCATTTAATGACATGGTAATCAAAGCAACGGCATTGGCATTAACAAAACATCCAAAAATCAACTCATATTGGATGGAAGACCGAATTCGTGTCAACAAACATGTTCACATTGGAATGGCAGTAGCTGTCGAGGATGGTCTACTAGTTCCAGTGATTCGTTTTGCGAATGAGAAATCCATAGCACAAATTTCGGCAGAGGCGAAAGAATTAGGAGGGAAAGCTAAGAGCAAGCAATTACAGCCGAAAGACTGGGAAGGCAATACATTCACGGTAAGTAACTTAGGTATGTTTGGCATTGACCAATTTACATCAATCATTAATTCTCCTGAGTCGTGTATTTTGGCTGTAGGTGGAATCAAAGAAACAGTTGGTGTGAAGAACGGTCAATTCTACGCAACAAACATTATGAAATTAACATTGACATGTGACCATCGTGTAGCGGACGGAGCAGCAGGAGCAGCATTCCTGTTGACCCTAAAACAATACCTCGAGGATCCACTTAAAATGTTCATTTAACATCTTTATTGTCAAGCCTCGAAGAATTTCGGGGCTTGATTATTTTTAGCATACAAACAGATGGAGTCACAAAATATTAGAATTGCCGTACAGAAATCAGGACGTTTAAGCGAGGAATCCTTAAAGTTATTTAAAGCCTGTGGCATTAAATTTGAATCAGGGGGTTCAAAGCTTAAAACTGTTTCGAGTAATTTCCCGATTGAATTTTTATTTCTACGCGATGATGACATTCCGGGTTACGTTGAAGATGGCGTAGCTGACTTAGGCGTTATTGGTGAAAATGTACTCATGGAACACATTCGACAAGTGAATGTTGTTAAGGAATTAGGATTTTCTAAATGTCGTTTGTCTTTAGCGATACCTCGTAATGAGCAATATACCGACTTATCATATTTCGAAGGTAAGAATATAGCTACCTCCTACCCCAACTTAACGAATGCGTTTTTAGCCAAACAAGGTATTAACGTAACGACGCATGAGATATCAGGATCTGTTGAAATCGCACCGAGTATTGGGCTTGCAGAGGCAATTTGCGACATCGTATCTACGGGTGGAACGCTATTAAGCAATGGACTTAAAGAAGTAGCAACCGTTTTCCAAAGCCAAGCTGTTTTGATCGCTAGCAAACAATTAAATGCAGAAAAACAGGCTATTTTGGATAAATTGTTGTTTCGTATTGACTCTGTACAACGCGGACAAAATGCGAAATATGTGGTATTGAATGCAAAAGAAAGTGATGTGGCCAATATCAAAGCTTTATTACCAGGAATGAAAGCACCATCGATTATGCCATTGGCAGAAGGTGGTTGGGTATCCATTCATTCGGTAATTTCTGAAAATGATTTTTGGGATATCATTGAGGCATTGCGTGAGGCAGGTGCTCAAGGAATATTAGTGCTACCGATTGAAAAAATGATTCTATAAGATGTTTTCAATTATCAAATTTCCGGAAAAATCGACTTATAAGTCCATTCTTTCTCGTCCCTCATTAGATGGGCAGTCGTTAGATGAACTTATCAAATCGGTATTTGATCAAGTAAAAAAAGATGGGGACCATGCCTTAAAGGCATTAAGCTTACAATTTGATAAAAAGGAAATTGACCAACTAGCCTATACGGAAGCTGAAATTGAGTCCAACGCGAAGTTGGTACCCGAATCGCTCCAAAATGCTATACGGGTAGCCTATGATAACATTTATAAGTTTCATGCGTCCCAACAACACATTAGCACAAAAATCGAAACGAGTCCGGGAGTATTTTGCTGGCAAAAATCCTCGCCCATCGAACGCGTAGGTATTTACATTCCTGGTGGAACGGCTCCTTTGTTTTCAACCATCTTAATGCTGGCAATCCCAGCTAAAATTGCAGGTTGCAAAGAAATCGTATTGTGCACACCGGGCGAGCATCCTGCCCTATTTTATGCAGCTAAATTATGCGGCGTTACTCAAATGTTCAAATTAGGTGGCTCTCAAGCAATTGCTGCGATGGCACAAGGAACTGAAAGTGTTCCTGCCGTTTATAAAATATTCGGACCGGGTAATCAATATGTGACAGCGGCGAAAATGTATGCCAATCGAATGGGTATTGCCATCGATATGCCAGCAGGACCTTCAGAAGTAGCCGTTTTTGCGGATGAAACAGCCAATCCCGCTTTTATCGCATCAGATTTACTCTCACAAGCAGAGCATGGGCATGATTCGCAAGTGATTTTGATAAGTACAAAAGAAGAAATCATTCAACAAACCTTTGTGGAATTAAAGGAGCAATTAGCGACTTTACCTCGCAAAGATTATGCCGAAAATGCATTAAAGAATTCTAAATTCATTTTAGTGAATTCAAACGCGGAAGCGATAGAATTGCTCAATGAATATGGAGCAGAGCATCTAATTTTGGCTTGTGAAAATGCCGAAGAATTTGCAGAATCAATCACGAGTGCAGGATCTATATTTTTAGGACATTATACACCCGAATCTGCGGGAGATTATGCTTCGGGGACGAATCATACACTTCCAACCAATGGATTTGCGAAAGCATACTCAGGTGTAAACTTGGATAGTTTTGTCAAAAAAATCACCTTACAATCCATTACACAAAAGGGACTCCAAGAAATTGGCCCGAGTATCATTGAAATGGCAGAAGCAGAATCTTTACAGGCACATGCAAATGCTGTTAAACTACGATTGAGCTAATGAATTATCAGGATTACATATTACCGCATATTTGGAATTTAAAACCCTATTCATCCGCAAGAGATGAATTTAAAGGTTCTGAAGGTGTATTTTTAGATGCCAATGAAAACCCGGTAGGTTCTGGAAATGAGGGGAACAATTGGAATCGTTATCCGGATCCCTTGCAACATGCGATTAAATCCAAATTGGCAAAGATTAAAAATTGCTCGGAGGACCAAATATTTTTAGGAAACGGTTCAGACGAAGCCATTGATTTAGTCATGCGCATGTCCTGTGAGGCACAAAAGCATAACATTATCATTTGCCCGCCTACCTATGGAATGTATGAGGTAAGTGCGTCTATTAACAACATTGCTATTCAACGGGTTAATTTGACTCCTGCTTATCAATTGGATGTTGACGGCATTTTGAAATCAATTAATGAAAACACCCGTATAATATTCATTTGTTCCCCCAATAATCCGACCGGGAATAAGTTGAATCGCAATGACATTTATAGAATTCTGAGCAACTTTACTTCGGGATTTGTACTTATCGATGAAGCCTATATCGATTTTTCCGATGAAACTAGTTTCATTCAAGAATTGAATAAATTTCCTCAGTTAATCGTATTACAAACTTTATCGAAGGCATATGGTCTTGCATCCCTACGTTTAGGAATGGCATACGCGAATCCCGAAATTATCAAGCTTTTAAATAAAATCAAGCCTCCCTATAATATCGGTGGTGCAACCCAAGAAATCGTCATGGAGGCGTTGAATAATACAACATTTGTTCAGCAATCCATTGAACTGATTAATGAAGAGAAAATCAAATTACTTGTTGAATTCTCAAAAATTCCTCAAGTAATTCAGGTGCATCCTAGCCAAGCCAACTTTTTATTAGTTAACTTTGAGAAAGCTCAAGCTTTATTTGATTATTTGATTGATGAAAAGGTTATAACGCGAAACCGATCAAATGTATCCTTGTGCGAAAACAGTATTCGGGTAACAATTGGCCTACCTAATGAGAATGCCTTGTTAATCGAAAAGATTAAATCGTTTTACCTATGAAAGGTCAACTTGCTAAAATAACGCTCATTTCTGCATTGTTGCTGTCAGGCACAGTTACTTATGGTCAACTGAAGGATTGGGCAGCGGGTTTTCGTGTGGGCGAACCTGGTGGTTTCATGGCAAGGAAATATTCTGAAAATGGCGTTAATGCGATTGAAATTAACCTAGGTACATATGGAGGACTTTGGGGAACCGATCGAAATTATCAAGATGGTACCTTTCGAAATATTGGTTACTCAATTAACGCTTTATACCTATGGCATCACCCTACCTTGATTAATCCAGATCTTCACACCTATTATGGTTTTGGTCCTCAGATTAATTCAAGGGACTGGTATCCCAACAAACCTAGCAATAATCAGGCTGATGGTCGTGATCGTGTGACAGGTATGGGGGGAGCTGCAGTGGGTGGACTTGAATATTTTCCTATCGACGCACCCAACTTAAGTTTCTTTTCGGAAATCGGCTTTTATGCAGAAATGTTTCCGAATCCCTTTTTCATGAATTTGCAGGGGGGAATTGGCGTACGTGTTAATTTTTAAATGACGGGGATGTAGCTCAGTTGGCTAGAGCGCTTGCATGGCATGCAAGAGGTCGTCGGTTCGAGCCCGATCTTCTCCACAAAAAAGGACTCCATCGGAGT
>JACCDY010506419.1_pt1 | contig 15800 bp, 10 predicted proteins | sample 7446391 | NCBI WGS metagenome assembly JACCDY01 (sample SAMN15323451, study PRJNA562643) | freshwater metagenome | isolation source: river surface water | place: USA:Blue River Watershed | collected 2017-08-18
GCCGGCAGGACGCTGGGCCGCTGCGGGCGCGGCGGCGGCACCGGGCGCGGCACCGGGAGCCGTGCCGGGAGCCGCGGCATTGGACGGGGCCGTGTTGGCTGGCGCGGACGGACGGACCGCCTCGCGCTGGGTCACGTTGCCCGACTGCTTGCCGATCGACCGGCCACCGCCCATGCGGCGGGCCGCCTCAGCTTCCATCGAAACCACCAGCAACAGGCTGGCGACCAGCGCGGTCCAGAACTTCATCTCTCGTCTTCCTTCATGAGGCAAGCGGATGCCCGCTCAGCACTTGATTCCAACATGGAGCGCCACCACCCCGGCGGTGAGGTTGTGAAAGTCCACATGGCCAAAGCCGGCTTCCTTCATCAGGGCCTTGAGGCTCTCCTGGTCGGGGTGCATGCGGATGGATTCGGCCAGGTAGCGGTAGCTCTCGGCGTCTCCGGCCACCATCTGCCCCAGGCGGGGCAGGATGTTGAAGGAGTACCAGTCGTAGGCCTTGGCCAGCGGCTTGGCGATGCGGGAGAACTCCAGCACCAGCAGCTTGCCGCCCGGCTTGAGGACGCGGTTCATCTCGCGCAGGGCCTGGTCCTTGTGGGTCATGTTGCGCAGGCCGAAGGCCACGCAGACACGGTCGAAGCTGGCGTCGGGAAAGGGCAGCTTCTCGGCGTCGCAGACCAGCGTGGGCAGCAGCAGGCCGGCGTCGACCAGGCGGTCGCGGCCGGTGCGCAGCATGGCCTCGTTGATGTCGGTGTGCACCACCCGGCCGGTCGGCCCCACCTTGCGGGCAAAGGCCTCGGACATGTCGCCGGTGCCGCCGGCGATGTCCAGCACCTGCTGCCCGGGCTGGAGGTCGGCCACCATGACGGTGTAGGCCTTCCAGGCGCGGTGCAGGCCCATCGACATGAGGTCGTTCATCACGTCGTAGCGGGAGGCGACCGAGTCGAACACGCCGCGCACGCGGCGCGCCTTGTCCTGCTCGTCGACCTGCTGGAAGCCGAAATGGGTGGTGGTCATGCCGGCGATTGTAGGAGGCGCACGCGCCGCAGCCCTCGAATCCCCCCGGAGTCTGGGGCTGCTGGCGCAGGGGCAGTGGGCGCCCCGCCACACCCGGCGAATCTGCGCGGGACTTCGCCGCCGGACTAGTGCCCGCAGCCGGGGCCGGCCGCTTCGGGCATGGGGTCGTCGCGGCCGCGGCCGGCGGCGGCCAGGCGCCGCTCGTACTCGGCCCAGAGCCGGTCCTGCGAGCTGCCCAGCTCATACAGGTAGGCCCAGGTGAAGATGCCGCTGGCGTGCCCGTCCGAGAAATGCGGCTGCACCGCGTAGTTGCCCACGGGTTCCAGTGCCTCGAGGGTGACCCCGCGCTTGCCGGTCTGGAGCACCTCCTGCCCGGGGCCGTGCCCCTTGACCTCGGCCGAGGGCGAGTACACGCGCATCAACTCGAAGGGGATGCGAAAGCGCGCGCCGTCGGAAAAGGCCACCTCCAGCACGTGGGACTGGCCATGGGCGGTGATTTCGAGGGGCGTGGGGGTGTCGGCTTCGAGTCCGGCCATGGGCTTCGGGTGGGAAATGGGATGACGGGGGAAGGCGGGCGGCCGGTCAGAAGGCCAGTGTGATCGCCAGGTAGAGCCGTTCATCCCCGCGCCGCGGCGCCGAGGGCAGCACCGCGGGGGACGTCCGGCTGCCTTCGATGATACGGCCCCAATCCAGCACCATCGCGAAGTCCGGCCGGTTCCATCGCAGCCCCAGGCCAGCGCTGGCAAGCCGGTCATGGACGGGCCGGCCCTCGGGCGCCGGCTCGTTGCGGATCACCCCGGCGTCGATGAAGCCGGCCAGGCGCCAGCCCTCGCGCGCCGGCGTGGTGAGCTCCACCGAGCCCAGCCAGCCGCTGTCCCCGGACAGCGGACGCTCCTCGCGGGTACCGCGCACCGAGGCCACGCCCCCGAGGCCCAGCTGGTCGCCATTGATCATCGCGGTGCTGGCCAGCTGGCCCTGGGTCCGCAAGGCCAGACCCCAGCCGTCCAGGGTGCGGGTGTGGCCCAGCGAGAACCGCAAGGCCTGCCAGCGCACGGTGCGGATGCGCGGATCCTCCGACTGGTAGGCCGCGAGGTCATTGCCGGGTCCCCAGCCGGTGTTGGTCTGCCAGTCGGCCGCCCACTGCCAGTCTCCGCCCAGGCCACCCAGGCCGATGCCCGGCTCCGCCAGCCCCGCGTCCGCCTCCAGCCGGCCCGCGTAACGCAGACCAATCGGCCGGCTGCGACGGTCGACCTGGCCAGGCAGGACCAGGCCGTCGATGCGGGTCGACTCGTAGAGGCGGTCCTGGAAGAACAGCCCCACCAGGTGCCTTGCCCGCCCGCCCGTCGGCAGGTAGGTCGAATAGTCCAGCCCCGCCACATGACCCGCACCGCTGCTGGTGAAGCCGCCGAAGTCGCCGACCACGTCCGAACGGGTGAACTGGCCGGACAGCTGCCAGCCCACGCCGTAGAGCGGCACCCGCAGCGCGGCGCCGAACTGGCGCACGCTGCGGGGTTGCTCGAGCGAGGTGGTGAAGGCCAGTTGCAGGTCCATGTCGCGGCCGTTCAGGTCGGCATGCCGCCCGCTGATCGTGAACCGGTCCTGCCCGGTGGCCGGGCTGCCGTGGTTGGACAGGCTGGCCGTCACCAGCCAGGGCCGGCGCTCACGCACCCGGACCTGGACGTTCACCGAGTCGTCCCCGCCCGGAACGTCCCGTTCCCGCAGCACCAGCTGCGCCTGCCGCATCGGGTTGTCATTGGCCAGGGCGGTTTCCGCCGCCACCTCGTGCAGGTCCGGCGTCGCGCCGGGGACCAGCGAGGGCAGGGACCGCCGCACCTGCGCATCGGTCGAATGGCGCAGGCCCTGGACCTCGATCGTGCCCAGTCGCAGGGGCCGGATCTCCAGCGCCACCCGGCCTTCGAGCGCCTGCGGCAGCAGCCGGACGCGGTAGAGCCCGAAGCCGTGCGCGCGCAGCGCCCGCTCCAGGGCGGCCACGGCCTCACGCAGGCGCGCCAGGGTCGCCCCGGGTCCGACAAAGGGCGCCAGCACGGCGCGGGCAGCGCCCGGGGGCAAGGGATCTGGTCCGCGCAGATCGAACCCGGTGACGTCGAAGCGCAGTTCCGCCTGCGGCGCGGCGCTGGCTATTGGTGCAGTCGCCTTGCCCGCCCCGACCGCGTCCTCGGCATCCGCAGCCGAGACAAAGCTCGGCCAGGCCGATGCCATCCCCACCACCGCACAAGCCATGGCGGCCATTCCGGGCCAGGTCATTCGCTCGTCCGACTCCATGCTCGCCCTCCTGTTCATTCGCTCGCGCCGGCCGGCCCCTGCTATCGGGTGCAGATCGGTGGCTTGGGCCCGATCAACACGGTCGGGTCCTGGGCGTCCGAGCCCATCTGGTCACGCAGGCCGCTGGTGTCGTCCAGCCGCTCCAGCTCGGTGTTGGTCGAGTAACCGCCCTCCCCATTGCCCAGGTCGCGGTACCCGCCCGGCCCGTAGAGGCGGACCCCGCCGACGTCCACGAAGACCAGCAGGCCCTCGAAGGGATCGGGCAGGCTGGCCTGGGAGAAGAAGGAGGCCGGCACGTCCAGGCCGTCCGGCCGGGGGCCGCCCACGCCGAGCGGGCCGGCCAGGGCCTGCACGCCGCCGGGACCGAGCGCGGCGCAGTCACCCTCCACCACCGGGTCGGCCACCTCCTGGTCGGGGGGACGCATGTCCACCGCGCCGCGCCAGGTGCACACGCGCAGCCAGTCGGCCTCGGCCGGCGTGCGCCGGCCGTCGACGCAGTCGCCCAGGCAGGCGAGGTCGAAGCCGGTACCGCGGATGCCGAGCGTCGCAGTGGGCGTGTTGAAGGTGACGTGGCGCGGATCGGCGCGGGCGATCAGCCCGGTGAGCGCGCGCAGGGTGCCGCGCAGCACCGTCATCAGCATCCGGCCCTCCTGCGGCGACTGGGCGTCGTAGCGGTACTCGTCGATGCGCAGCTCGGAGGCCGCCCCGAGCGTCATGCGCGACCCGTCGCGGAAGGCCAGCACCAGGTGGCTGCCGGGGCCGGTGGCGACGCGGTCGCCGGGGTAGACGCTGGCACCGGGCACCAGGCGGCGGCGGCGGTCGAGGAGGTCAATGGCGTCAGCGATGCCTTCGAGCCGCAGCACCCGGGCGCTGGTAGGAGGGGCCGCCGTGGGCGCGCCTTGCCGGCTCCCCGCGCGTTCCCCCTGGCCGCCCTGCCCCTTCGGGCCCCTCCCGGGGACCACGCAATCCGGCTCGCCCTGGCACAGCCGGGCATGGAGGTCCGTGCCCCGGATGCCGATCGCCCCCACCTGGGTCTGGATGCGCGCGGCATCGGGGCCACTGCGGGTGACGAGGCCCGTGACCGCGCGCAGGCCGCCGCGCAGCAGGTCCACCACCAGGGCGTTGTCGGGAACCGGCTCCTGGCCGGCCGCCTGCGCCTTGTAGCGCCAGGTGCGCAGGACCAGGCGCGTGTCCGGCCGGAGGGTGAGCCGGGTGCCGTCGTCCAGCCGCAGCACCGCGCTGCTCGCGGGCGCCGACTGCAGCTGCTCGCCCTCCCGCAGGGGCGCCCCGGTGGCGAGGCTGCGGGGCGGCTCTCCGGGGAATTGCGCGACGACGACGCCGCGGACCTGTTCGACCTCGCCAGCGCGGGCCTGGGCCTGCGCCGCCGAAGGGGCGAGCAGCAGGCCGGCGAGCGGCGAAGCGCACAGGAAGAATGCGAACAGGCGCAGGGCGACACGCGCCCTCGCCCCGATGGCGACGCCCGCGTGGCGCACAGCGTGTGCCGCGCCGGGCCTGGACCCCAGCCGCATCCCCACCTCCTGGCCCCTGGCGGGGCAGCAGCCCATCAATGGGTGCTTTTATACACGCAGGAGTTGTTTTTTAGCTAATCAGTTTTAATTCGATGGGCGTTCAGACCAGCACACGCTCGATGCCGCCCTGGTTGGCGGCCTTCACATACTGGGGCATCCAGTCGGGACCGAGCAGGCGCTGGGCCATCTCGACCACGATGTAGTCGGCCTCGAGCAGGCCGTTCTGCAGGTCGTTGCCGTAGCGCGAGAGGCCTTGCAGGCAGCTCGGGCAGCTGGTGAGGACCTTGACCGGGCCCTCTGCCGGCACCGAGCCGGTGGCGCGCAGGGCGGCCTCTTCCTTCCGCAGTTGTTCTTCCTTGCGGAAGCGCACCTGGGTGGAGATGTCGGGGCGCGAGACACCCAGGGTGCCGGACTCGCCGCAGCAGCGTTCGGTCTTGATCACCTGGTCGCCGACCAGGGCCTTCACCGTCTTCATCGGGTCCTGCAGCTTGAGGGGCGTGTGGCAGGGGTCGTGGTACAGGTAGCCCTGTCCGCCGTCGAGCTTGTAGCCCTTCTCCATCAGGAACTCGTGGATGTCGACGATGCGGCAGCCCGGGAAGATCTTCTCGAACTCATAGCCCTGGAGCTGGTCGTAGCAGGTGCCGCAGGAGACGACCACCGTCTTGATGTCCAGGTAGTTCAGCGTGTTGGCCACGCGGTGGAACAGCACCCGGTTGTCGGTGATGATCTTCTCGGCCTTGTCGAACTGGCCCGAGCCGCGCTGCGGGTAGCCGCAGCACAGGTAGCCCGGGGGCAGCACGGTCTGCACGCCGGCGTCCCAGAGCATGGCCTGGGTGGCCAGGCCCACCTGCGAGAACAGGCGCTCGGAGCCGCAGCCGGGGAAGTAGAACACCGCCTCCGACTCGGAGGTGGTGGCCTTGGGGTTGCGGATGATCGGGACGTAGTCCTTGTCCTCGATGTCCAGCAGCGCACGGGCCGTCTTCTTGGGCAGGCCGCCGGGCAGCTTCTTGTTCACGAAGTGGATCACCTGCTCCTTGATCGGGGCGGTGCCATGGCTCGAGGGCGGCAGGGCCGTCTGCTTGCGGCCGAAGCCGCGCAGCAGGTCGCTGGCGAAACGCTGGGCCTTGAAGCCCACGCCCACCATGGCGGTGCGCGCGAGCTTGATGGTCTCCGGGTTGGTCGCGTTCAGCATGAACATGGCCGCGGCCTGGCCGGGACGGAAGCTTTTCTGCCCCATCTTGCGCAGGAGGTTGCGCATGTTCATCGAGACGTCGCCGAAGTCGATCTTCACCGGGCAGGGCGAGGCGCACTTGTGGCAGACCGTGCAGTGGTCGGCCACGTCCTCGAACTCCTCCCAGTGCTTGATCGAGACGCCGCGGCGGGTCTGCTCCTCATACAGAAAGGCCTCGACCAGCAGCGAGGTGGCCAGGATCTTGTTGCGCGGGCTATAGAGCAGGTTGGCGCGCGGCACGTGGGTGGCGCACACCGGCTTGCACTTGCCGCAGCGCAGGCAGTCCTTGACGCTGTCGGCGATGGCGCCGATGTCCGACTGCTGCAGGATCAGGGACTCGTGCCCCATCAGCCCGAAGCTGGGCGTGTAGGCATGGGCCAGGTCGGCGCGCAGGGCGACGCCGGTGTCGGTGGTGATGCCGGTGTCGCGCAGCAGCTTGCCGCGGTTGAAGCGGCCTTCCGGGTCGACGCGGCGCTTGTAGTCGGCGAAGGGCGCAAGCTCCTCGTCGCTCAGGAACTCGAGCTTGGTGATCCCGATGCCGTGCTCGCCGGAGATGACGCCGCCCAGCGAGCGCGCCAGCACCATGATGCGGGCCACCGCCTCGTGGGCGGCCTGCAGCATGGCGTAGTCGTCGCTGTTCACCGGGATGTTGGTGTGCACATTGCCGTCGCCGGCGTGCATGTGCAGCGCCACCCAGACACGGCCCTTGAGCACGCGCTGGTGGATGGCGTTGACCTCGGCCAGCAGCGGCCCGAAGGCCTGGCCGGGGAAGATCTGGGAGAGGGGCGCGCGGACCTGGGTCTTCCAGCTGGCGCGCAGGGAGTGGTCCTGCAGCTGCGGAAAGAGTTCGTCGACACGGGCCAGCCAGTCGGACCACAGCGCGCGCACCTCGGCCAGCAGGGCCAGGGCCTGGGCCACGCGGTCTTCCAGCAGCTCGGCGCTGGGAATCTCGCTGGCGTCGTCGCCCTTGCCCAGGGGCAGCTGGCCGCGGCCGAAGAAGGCCTCGAGCTCGCCCACGAGCTTGAGCTTGTTGCGCAGGCTCAGCTCGATGTTGATCCGCTCGATGCCGTCGGTGTAGTCGGCCATCCGGTCCAGCGGAATCACCACGTCCTCGTTAATCTTGAAGGCGTTGGTGTGGCGGCTGATGGCGGCGGTTCGCTTGCGGTCCAGCCAGAACTTCTTGCGCGCCTCGGGGCTGATGGCGGTGAAGCCCTCGCCGCTGCGCGAGTTGGCCAGGCGCACCACCTCGGAGGCGGCGCGGGCCACCGCGTCGGCGTCGTCCCCGGCGATGTCGCCGATCAGGACCATCTTGGGCAGCACGCCACGCTTGCTCTTCGTGGTGTAGCCCACCGCCTTGAGGTAGCGGTCGTCCAGGTGCTCCAGGCCGGCCAGCACGGTGCCGGTGCGGCGCTGCTCGGCGAACATGAAGTCCTTGATCTCGACGATGCTGGGCACCGCGTCCTTGGCATGACCGAAAAACTCCAGGCACACCGTGCGGGTGTGCGCCGGCATGCGGTGCACCACCCAGCGCGCGCTGGTGATCAGGCCGTCGCAGCCCTCCTTCTGGATGCCGGGCAGGCCCGAGAGGAACTTGTCGGTCACGTCCTTGCCCAGGCCCTCCTTGCGGAAGGTGCGGCCGGGAATTTCCAGGCGCTCGGTGCGCGCGGGGCGCGACCAGTCGATCTTCTTCGTGTCACCCGGGAAGTAGCGGAGTTCGAAGGTGGCGACCTCGGCATCGTGGATCTTGCCCAGGTTGTGGTCCAGGCGCACCACCTCCAGCCACTCGGCGTCGGGGGTGACCATGCGCCAGGACAGCAGGTTGTCCAGGGCTGTGCCCCAGAGCACCGCTTTCTTGCCGCCGGCGTTCATCGCGATGTTGCCGCCGATGCAGGAGGCCTCGGCCGAGGTCGGGTCGACCGCGAAGACGAAGCCCGCGCGCTCGGCGGCGTCGGCCACCCGCTGGGTGACCACGCCGGCCTCGGTCCACACCGTGGGCACGGGCTGGGCGTGGCCCGGCACGGCGACGAGCTCGACCTCGGTCATGGCTTCGAGCTTCTCGGTGTTGATGACCGCGCTTTTCCAGGTGAGGGGGATCGCGCCGCCGGTGTAGCCAGTGCCGCCCCCGCGCGGGATGATGGTCAGGCCCAGTTCGATACAGCCCCGCACCAGGGCGGCCATTTCGGCCTCGGTGTCGGGGGTGAGGACGACGAAGGGGTACTCGACCCGCCAGTCGGTGGCGTCGGTGACGTGCGAGACACGCGAGAGGCCGTCGAACTTGATGTTGTCGCGGGCGGTCAGGCGCCCCAGGGCGCGCTGGGCCTTGCGGCGCAGGTCGGCTATGGCCTTGAAGCCGGCGTCGAAGGCGGCGACCGCGCGGGTGGCGGCCTCGAGCAGCTCGCCCACCAGGGCGTCGCGGGCCAGGTCGCGGTCAGGGGTGCGGCGCTTCTGCACCTCGCCCAGGCGGTGGTGCAGGGCGTCAACCAGCAGGCGGCGGCGGCCGGGGTTGTCCAGCAGGTCGTCCTGCAGGTAGGGGTTGCGCTGGACCACCCAGATGTCGCCCAGGACCTCGTAGAGCATCCGGGCGGAGCGGCCGGTGGCGCGCTCCTGGCGCAGCTGCCCCAGCACCTCCCAGGCGCGCTCGCCCAGGAGACGGATCACGATCTCCCGGTCGGAGAACGAGGTGTAGTTGTAGGGAATCTCGCGCAGCCGTGGCGACGATTCGTCGGGAGCAGCCAGCAGGTGGTTCAGGGGGGTCGGGGCGTTCATCGCGATCGGACTTCAGCCGGGGAGAAGGGCTCGGGCCGAGGGGTACAGGGCCGGCTGACAGGGGATGTTACCAAAGGGAATACATCCCCGCGCCGCGACGGGGGAAACCCGGAGGCGGGCCGATGACGGGTGGCGGGACAATCAATTGTCACAATGCGATGCGATGCTCCCATGGAGCACTGCTCGCCCGTTTCCAGACACTGTGAGGAATCCCTGATGAAAAAAGTACTGAAAAACGCCGCAATCGCGGCCCTGGCCTCGGCCGGCGCCCTGGCTGTCCTGCCCGCCGCTGCCCAGACCGAGATCCAGTTCTGGCACTCCATGACCGCCGTCAACGGCGAGTGGGTCAATGACCTGGCCAAGGAATTCAACGCCAAGCAGAAGGACTACAAGGTGGTCCCGGTCTTCAAGGGCAGCTATGACGAGTCCTATGCCGCCGCCGTCGCCGCCTTCCGCGCCGGCAACGCGCCGCACATCCTCCAGGTCTTCGAGGTCGGCACCGCCACCATGATGGCCAGCAAGGGCGCCGTCATCCCGGTGGGCAAGGTCATGGCCGACGCCGGCAAGAAGTTCGACCCCAGCGCCTACATCCCCGCCGTGGCCGGTTACTACACCGCCCCCAACGGCCAGATGATGAGCTTCCCCTTCAACAGCTCGACCACGGTCTTCTACATCAACCGGGACGCCTTCGCCGCCGCCGGCCTCAACGCCGACAAGCCGCCGGCGACCTGGCCCGAGGTCGCCCTGGCCGCCGCCAAGCTCAAGGCCAGCGGCCACAAGTGCCCGATCACCCTGGCCTGGCAGGGCTGGACCCAGCTCGAATCCTTCTCCACCTGGCACAACACCCTGCTGGCCACCAAGCGCAACGGCATGGACGGCATGGACGCCCGCCTGGTCGTGAACTCCGACCTGCACGTGCGTCACATCGAGAACCTGGGCAACATGGCCAGGACCGGCCTCTTCGTCTACAAGGGCCGCGGCAATGCGCCCGAGGCCACCTTCGTCTCCGGCGAGTGCGCCATGATCACCACCTCCTCCGGTTTCTACGGCAACGTGGCCAAGAACGCCAAGTTCAAGTTCGCGGTCGCCCCCCTGCCCTACTACCCCGACGTGGCCGGCGCGCCGCAAAACACCGTGATCGGCGGCGCCAGCCTGTGGGTGATGTCGGGCAAGAAGGCCGAGGAATACAAGGGCGTGGCCGCCTTCTTCGACTTCCTGTCCAACGCCGACACCCAGTCGGCCAGCCACAAGCGCACCGGCTACCTGCCGATCACCCTGGCGGCCTTCAAGAAGACCGAGGAGTCGGGCTTCTACAAGCAGAACCCCGGCACCGACACCGCCGTCAACCAGATGATCCGCAAGACCACCGACAAGTCGCGCGGCATCCGCCTGGGCAACTACGTCCAGATCCGCGCGATCGAGGACGAGGAACTCGAGCAGGTCTGGGCCGGCAAGAAGACCGCCAAGGAAGCCCTGGACGCCATCGTCAAGCGGGGCAACGAGCAGCTCGAGCGCTTCGAGAAGGCCAACAAGTCCTGATCGCGCACTGATCGCGCACTGATCGCGCACTGATCGCGCACTGATCGCGCACTGATCGAAGGCGCGGGATCCGGCCAGCCCGGAGCCCGCGCCTTCCCCTTTCAGCCCCTGCCGCGCATCGCGGCATACTCAGCCGATGGACAAACGCGTCTACTTCCGATCCCGCTGGCTGCCCTGGCTGCTGCTCGCGCCGCAGCTGGCGGTGATCACCGTCTTCTTCTTCTGGCCGGCCGGCCAGGCCCTGCTGCAGTCGCTGCAGCAGCAGGACCCCTTCGGCACTTCAGTCGAATGGGTGGGCCTGCAGAACTTCCGCCAGCTGTTCGCGGACGAGAGCTACCTCGAGTCCTTCAAGACGACCGCGGTCTTTTCTGCCCTGGTGGCGACCCTGGGCATCGCCCTGTCCCTGCTGCTGGCGGTCTTTGCCGACCGCATCACCCGGGGCGTGACGTTCTACCGCACGCTCCTGATCTGGCCCTATGCGGTGGCGCCGGCGGTGGCCGGCGTGGTCTGGCTGTTCCTTTTCGCGCCGGCGGTCGGCCTCGTGAGCTACTGGCTGCGGGAGGCCGGCTTCGACTGGAACTCCCTGCTCAATAGCCGGCATGCGATGGCGCTGATCGTGATGGCCGCCGTCTGGAAGCAGATCTCCTACAACTTCCTCTTCTTCGTCGCCGGCCTGCAAAGCATTCCGCGCTCGCTGATCGAGGCCGCCGCCATCGACGGCGCCGGGCCCTGGCGGCGCTTCTGGTCCATCCAGTTCCCGCTGCTCTCGCCGACCACCTTCTTCCTGCTGGTGATCAACGTCGTCTACGCCTTCTTCGACACCTTCGCCATCGTCGACGCCGCCACCAAAGGGGGGCCGGGCAAGGACACCGCCATCCTGGTCTACAAGGTCTATTTCGACGGTTTCAAGGCCATGGACCTGGGCGGCTCGGCCGCGCAATCGGTGGTGCTCATGGCCATCGTGATCGCGCTGACCGTGGTGCAGTTCCGCTTCGTCGAGAAGAAGGTCACCTACTGAGGCGCCTACCCATGGTTGAACGCAATCGCTTTCTCGACGTCCTCAGCCACCTGGTACTGGTGCTGGGCGTGCTCGTCGTCGCCTTCCCGCTGTACGTGACCTTTGTCGCCTCCACGCACACCACCGAGGAGGTGGTGCAGGCGCCGATGTCCCTGCTGCCCGGGTCGCACTTCCTCGACAACTACCGCGCCGCCCTGCTCGGTGAGCGCCTGGGCACCGGCACCCATGCCGCAGTGAGCCGCATGATGTGGGTGAGCCTGTGCTCGGCGCTGATCATCTCGCTGGGCAAGATCGCGATCTCGCTGCTGTCGGCCTTCGCCATCGTCTACTTCCGCTTCCCGCTGCGAAAGGCCTGCTTCTGGGCCGTGTTCATCACCCTGATGCTGCCAGTGGAGGTGCGCATCGGCCCGACCTACGAGGTCGTGTCGGACCTGGGCATGCTCAATGGCTTCTCGGGCCTGACCGTCCCCCTCATCGCCTCGGCCACCGCCACCTTCCTGTTCCGGCAGTTCTTCATGACGGTGCCCGATGAACTGGTGGAGGCCGCCCGCATCGACGGCGCCGGCCCGCTGCGCTTCTTCCGCGACGTGCTGCTGCCGCTGTCGACCACCAGCATGGCGGCCCTCTTTGTCATCCAGTTCATTTACGGCTGGAACCAGTACCTCTGGCCCCTGCTGGTCACCACGCAGGAGGAGATGTACCCCATCGTGGTGGGAATCAAGCAGATGATCTCCGGCGGCGATGCGCAGACCGAATGGAACGTCGTGATGGCGACCGCCATCCTGGCCATGCTCCCGCCGGCGGTGGTGGTCATCGCCATGCAGAAATGGTTCGTCAAGGGCCTGGTCGACTCGGAAAAATGAAGCAGCAGAAGAACATGGCAGGCATTTCCCTCCAGAACATCGTCAAGCGCTATGGCAAGGGCCCGGCGGCGGTGCAGGTGATCCACGGCGTCAACGCCGAAATTGCGAGCGGCGAGTTCGTCGTCATCGTCGGCCCCTCGGGCTGCGGCAAGTCCACCCTGCTGCGCATGGTCGCGGGGCTGGAGGAAGTCACCGAAGGCACCATCTCCATCGGCGGCCGGGTCGTCAACGAGGTCGAGCCGGCCGAGCGCGACATCGCCATGGTGTTCCAGAACTACGCGCTCTACCCGCACATGAGCGTGTTCGAGAACATGGCCTACGGCCTCAAGATCCGCAAGGTGCCCGAGGCCGAGATCCGCCAGCGGGTGGACAAGGCTGCGGCCATCCTCGAGCTCTCGCACCTGCTGGAGCGCAAGCCGCGCCAGCTCTCGGGCGGCCAGCGGCAGCGGGTGGCCATGGGCCGCGCCATCGTGCGCCAGCCCCAGGTTTTCCTGTTCGACGAGCCGCTGTCCAACCTGGACGCCAAGCTGCGCGCCCAGACCCGGCTCGAAATCCAGAAGCTGCACCGCGAGCTGGGCATCACCTCCCTCTTCGTCACCCACGACCAGGTGGAGGCCATGACCCTGGCCCAGCGCATGATCGTGATGAACGGCGGCGTGATGGAGCAGTTCGGCACCCCCGAGGAGGTCTACGCCCGTCCGGCCACCACCTTTGTCGCCGGCTTCATCGGCTCGCCGCCGATGAACCTCCTGAAGAACGCCCCCGGCAGCCGTCCCGGCGCGCTCCTGGGCATCCGCCCCGAACACCTGGACGTCGCCGATGCCGGGTCGACTTCGGGCTGGCAGGTCCAGGTCGAGACGGTCGAACTCCTGGGCGCCGAGCGCCTGGTTTATGGGCGCCTGGGCGGCGAGAGCCTGATCATCCGCCTGGACGAGGCCCGTGGCGCGCCGGCAGCCGGCAGCACCCTTACCGTGGCGCCCCGACCCGACCGCCTGCACTGGTTCGACGCGGAAAGCGGCAGGCGCCTGCCGGACTGAGGCCCGGCCCCCCGCCGCCTCCGTTGCTCCCGCCCGCGCCTTCAGCCCCGCCACACGGACCCCCGCCATGCCTGCGCTGCACCCCTGGCCCTACCCCCGCTGGATCGCCCACCGCGGCGCCGGCAAGCTCGCCCCCGAGAACACCCTGGCCGCCTTCCGCCTGGGCGCCGCGCACGGCTACCGCATGTTCGAGTGCGACGCCAAGCTCTCGGCCGACGGCGTGGCCTTCCTGCTGCACGACGCCACCCTGGAGCGCACCAGCAACGGCCGCGGCGTGGCCGGGGAGCAGGCCTGGTCCGCGCTGTCCCGCCTGGACGCCGGCCGCTGGCACTCGCGCGCCCATGCCGGGGAAAGCATTCCCACACTGGCGGCCCTGGCCCGCTGGTGCCTGGCCAACGGCCATGCCCTGAACATCGAGATCAAGCCCACCCCGGGCACCGAGCGCGCTACCGGCGAGGCGGTGGCTGCCGAGGCTGCCCGCCTCTGGGCCGATCCGGCGCTGCGGGCTGGATCGGGCATGGTGTCCGCCGAGCCGACGCCCCCCCTTCTCACCTCCTTCAAGACCGAGTCCCTGGAAGGCGCCCGTGCCTCCGCGCCCCAGTTGCCCCGCGGCCTGCTGCTCGACACCCTGCGGGACGGCTGGCTGGACGAGGCCACCGCCCTGGGCTGCGTGGCCGTCGTCTGCAACTACACCCTCTGGGACGCCGCCCGGGTGGCCGCCGTCCATGCGGCCGGCATGCGCTGCCTGTCCTACACGGTCAACGACGAGTCGGTCGCGGCCCACCTCCTGGCCCTGGGCACCGACGGCATCATCACCGACCGCGTGGACCTGTTCGCGCCGGCCTGAGGAAGCCAGCCCCAGGGGCTGGCCCCGGCCCCCGGAAGGCCCCGCGGAGCCCCCGCCAGGGCGCCCCGCATAAAATCCCGGGCGAAGCCCGAACCCGCGCGAACCCGCGTTTCGGACCAAGACGGCAGGACCGCTGCCGTCTTTTCTTTTTCTCCCGCGAGACCATGAGCGACACCCCGCAGCAACCCGGCCTGAACAGCCTGTCCAAATCCTTCGAGCCCGCCGCCCTGGAGGCCCACTGGGGTCCCCTGTGGGAACAGCGCGGCTACGGGCGCGCCGGCCACCGCGGCACCGGCAAGTCCCGGGCCGGCGAGCCGTCCTTCGCCATCCAGCTGCCCCCGCCCAACGTGACCGGCACGCTGCACATGGGGCATGCGTTCAACCAGACCATCATGGACAGCCTCACCCGCTACCACCGGATGCGGGGCTTCAACACCGTGTGGGTGCCCGGCACCGACCACGCGGGCATCGCCACCCAGATCGTGGTGGAGCGTCAGCTGCAGCAGCAGAAGGTGAGCCGCCACGACCTGGGCCGCAAGAACTTCGTCGCCAAGATCTGGGAGTGGAAGGAGCAGTCGGGCAACACCATCACCACCCAGATGCGCCGCATGGGCGACAGCGTGGACTGGTCGCACGAGTACTTCACCATGGACGACAAGCTCTCGCGCGTCGTCACCGACACCTTCGTCAAGCTCTATGAGCAGGGCTTGATCTACCGCGGCAAGCGCCTGGTCAACTGGGACCCGGAGCTCAAGACCGCGGTCTCCGACCTCGAGGTCGAGAGCGAAGAGGAAGACGGCTTCCTCTGGCACATCAACTACCCCCTGGAAGACGGCTCCAGCGCCCTCACCGTGGCCACCACTCGCCCCGAAACCCTGCTGGGTGACGTGGCGGTGATGGTCCACCCCGAGGACGAGCGCTACACCGCGCTCATTGGCAAGCGGGTGCGCCTGCCCCTGTGCGATCGCTCCATCCCCGTCATTGCCGACGACTACGTCGACCGCGAGTTCGGCACCGGCGTGGTCAAGGTGACACCGGCCCACGACGCCAACGACTACGCCGTCGGCCAGCGCCACGGCCTGCCGATGATCGGCGTGCTCACGCTCGACGCCAAGATCAACGAGAACGGCCCCGCCAAGTACCAGGGCCTGGACCGCTTCGTCGCCCGCAAGCAGGTCGTCGCCGACCTCGAGGCCGAAGGCCTCTTGGTCGAGACCAAGAAGCACCGCCTGATGGTGCCGCGCTGCGCCCGCACCGGCCAGGTGGTCGAGCCCATGCTCACCGACCAGTGGTTCGTCGCCATGAGCAAGGTGAGCGAGCAGGACCCGACGGGCAAGTCCATCGCCCAGAAGGCCATCGACGCGGTGCAATCGGGCGAGGTGCGCTTCGTGCCCGAGAACTGGGTCAACACCTACAACCAGTGGATGAACAACATCCAGGACTGGTGCATCTCGCGCCAGCTCTGGTGGGGCCACCAGATCCCCGCCTGGTACGACGAGGACGGCAAGGTCTACGTCGCCCGCAATGAGGCCGAGGCCCAGGCCCAGGCCCCGGGCAAGACCCTCACCCGCGACGAGGACGTGCTGGACACCTGGTACTCCTCGGCCCTGGTGCCCTTCTCCACCCTGGGCTGGCCCGAGCAGACCGAGGACATGGACCTGTACCTGCCCTCC
>JACCDY010115838.1_pt1 | contig 15797 bp, 25 predicted proteins | sample 7446391 | NCBI WGS metagenome assembly JACCDY01 (sample SAMN15323451, study PRJNA562643) | freshwater metagenome | isolation source: river surface water | place: USA:Blue River Watershed | collected 2017-08-18
ACTGATGAAATTCCATTCGGAAACAAGCCAATAACTGTGGTTGATCGCATTCTTGTAATCGATGAGTTCGGGGTATTCGAACGGCTTGAAAGCCACCCGTTTATCGAAAATGCTCATGTCTAAATCTCGCCTTTCTGTATCTTTTGGGTGAGAGTAGCTAAGCCTATGAGGTAAGAAATTCCGGTTGATACTTATGGGAATGGCCCATATTAATCAGGCCGGAATTATGAGGCCACTGTGGTCACTTTGCCGTGTTTTCTGACCAGAATCCTCTCACATCCGTCCAACAATGACAGCAGATTTTCATTGTGTGTTGTCACAAAAACCTGCCGATCTTTGGCGAGTTCGCAGAGCATGTTATAGACTGGCAACGTCCCAGCCCTGTCGATCCCGCCGCCCGTCACCTCGTCCAAAAACACAATGCTCGGCATTGTCCCGGAGTTGAGCATCATGATATAGGCAAACGATTGTGAGATCGCCAGATTGATCCGCTGCTTCTCCCCATTGGAGAGCTTGCTGTACTTCGTATCTTGTCCGTGCCTGACCACCTTGGCGTCCAACTGATTGTCAAAGGTCAATTCCAGAGCCCCGTCAATCAGATGATGCAACCAGTGAGAAATCCTCTCATTCAGAGACGGGATGATCCCATCGATGATGTACTTGCGGATTCCCTTGTCGCCAAACGCCTTAACCCAGAACTCGTAGTAGGGAACCTCTCCCTCTGCGGCCTTGACCTCGGCATCCTTCGAGTCCCGCTTCTGCTGCTTCTCCTTCAACTCATCCTCGGCGTCACACAACAACTCCTCATAAGGAGAGTTCCCATCGAGTTCCGCCTTCATTTCTCCAAGTCGTCGCTTCAACTCGGAGATTTCCTTCTCCAACACCAGTGTCGCCGTGTCGGCCTCGGGCATCTGGATTTCCGACAATTTGCGGATTTCCTGAACTCGCTGACGAATTGTGTTCACAACGACGGCCAAAGACTTTTGCGCCTCGCCAATCTTCTCTTCTGCCTTCGACACCAGAGCGCTCTTCTGGCCAAACTTTGTGGTTTCCTGATCCACAATGAGCTTGGACTTCTCGATCTTTGATCGGAGCCCTTCAGCCGAGTTTCGCTCGTGGTTCAGAACATGTCCGTAGTTCTGCTTGCTGATCGTGGCGTGACAGACAGAGCAAGTGGCACCTTCTTCAAGGCGTTCCAACTTTTGCAATGCCTTTGTGATCTCGACCAGTTGAGTCTCTGCACTCTTCATCGAGACCAGATACTCTTGCAGTTCCACCTTGACTTCATCCCGTTGCTCCTTAAAAGCAGCTACCTTTGTTTGGAGTTCCTGAATGATGCCTTCGATTTTCTTCTTTTGAGCCTCGTCCCTTTCATGGGCTGCTTCGAGTTCAGACAGACGAGCCTTAGCGTCGTCGTACTGCTTCATGGCCGAACCGGCATCTGTAGATTCAAGCTGCTTCTGGAGCGTCTTGAACCGCAGATAGACTCGCTTCATCTCCTCTTCCTTGGTGACTCTCCATTCGTCCCGCTTCTTTTGGAGCTTGGAGATGCGATCAACGCAAGAATCGTGGTCGAGGCTCAGTCGCTCGTAATCTCTTGTCAATTCGGAGACAACGACTTTGACAGCCTTGAGTTTGTTCTTGGCGGTTTCGCTGTAGAGACGATACTTCTCAAGACCGAGGAGATTCTCGACGATCTTCCGCTTGTCATCAGCGTCAGATTCGAGGAAGTCATAGTCACGAGAGTCATCAAAGACAACGACATTGCAGAATGCCTCATGAGTCATCTTGAGACTCTTGATGATTTCTATGTTCGTCTCGGTGATGCCGCCCTTGATCTTTGTTTTCTCGTCCCAGATGTGGTCTTTGCAACGCCACATCTCGATCTTGTTGCCGCCCTTGCGCTTGTAGGTGCGAATGACTCGACAGTCATTCCAACAGATTTCGACCGTGCCTTCTTCTTCTCCGTCACGGATCAGTTCGGCACCTTTAATTTCCTTGGGTTTCTTGACGGTTTTCCCGTACAAACCAATAGAAATCAGGTCTTGAATGGAAGACTTCCCGGCACCATTACTTGCGGGCTTGCCGTCTTCGCAAGGCGGCACATCGAGATTCTCACCGGCGATCTGTACGACCTTGCCGTAATCATCAAAATGCAACTCGATTTCGCCAAAACATCCAATGTCTTTGGCCTTAACATAATGCAGCGTCAGGTCGAGCATCGTCTCCTCCTTGAGAGCATGGCAGTTTATCCATTCTGGGCAATTGCGCCTAGTCGCTTCTGTGCGATTTCTACAGCCTTTGGATCGATGTCACAACCTACAAACCGTCTCTTTAGATTGAGGGCGGCATGACCTGTAGTTCCAGAACCGCACATGGGATCGAACACCAGATCGTTTTCGTTCGAAAATAGTGCAATGATCCTTTTCAACAGTTTGAGCGGCTTCTGTGTCTTGTAGCCAACCTTCTCCCCCTCATTCCGTTGAAGTGCGGCAATGTCAGTCCACCAGTCTTCAAGCAACTTCCCTCGGGCCAGATACTTCTCGACATCCAGCTTCTCCCCACACCAACTGGTCTTTCCGCCAGCCGACAATGCCTTGTAGGGAATTCTCTGTGGATTGAAAGGTGCGTTCCCAATCCGATAATACAGAAGTACATCATGCTTCCGTGGCAGGTTGTACTTGGCAACGCTCGGGCCAGAGTAACACCAGATGATTTCGTTGATGAACGACGAACGACCCAGCAGTTTGTCGAGTATCACCTTGAGGTAATGGGACGCTTTCGGATCAACGTGTAGAACGATGTTGAAATCATCCAAAGCGCAGACGTGGCGAAGACGATCTTCCATGAACTCTAGGTATTCCTCGAAGGTGTCGCCAACACCATAGTAGGAATCTTCCTTCTTACAACTGTAGGGGGAATCCATGTAGATAAGAGTTGGGTTCCCCATCTCGTCACGAGTCATGTTCAAGCAATCCTTGCAATGGATCATTTCACGATCTCCGTAATGACTTCTGGTGCGAGCCTATCATATTGATGAACAATGTAGTATGGCTCATCAATTCGTTCTTCTGGAAACCACAACATCCCATCCTTGATTCTGGGTTGTGGAATCCAGTCTTGTTTGACACCTTCGCCCGTCAAACAAAGCGTATCACTCCAAGGCTGAGAAACAGAGTATGTCTCATCGTCTCGGAGAAATCTGTAAAGATAGTTCAGAGCCGCTTGATCGGTGCAGGCTCCGAAACTTTTCATGTGAACGGCCCATAACGTGAAGAAATAGTTCTTCAATGCGTCGGGCGTTCCAAGACACACGCCGGAGTTGAGCACATAGGTATCGCTCATTTCACGCCGAAAGGGCTCTCGCACATCGCTTTGGAACTGAAATTGTTCTTGTAGATTCCAGACACTTCGTTTGTGCTTGTAGCCTTCCGACGTGAGGATCACGAAGTTATCGAGAAACTTGTGGTTCCCAGCAATTTCCGTGAATCGGCGCTGCCATACTGTAATCCAGTCAAATGGATTTCTCTGAAACAAAACGTCCTTGCTGTCTGTAGCAAGGACGTAAGGGTGTTTGTGCCCATGTTCCAAAAGATATTGCCAGTAAACATAGAACCGGTCCCGCTGGATGTAACTGCTGATTTCATCAGCAGGAACCATCATGACAGCGGCCCCATGATCCTCGACCATTTGACAGATGTCGTCTGGCATGTCGTGTGTGAACACGACCTTCTTGGCGTTCGGAATAGCGGCCAACGATTTCAGATAAACTTCGAACCCTTTCTGGCGGCAGAATCCCTCTCCGCTTGCCCATGTCAGGACAAGGTTGCGTGTTTTTGACATTCAACTCCTAGAAGACAGTTTCGTTGCAGACTTCTTGCCCCTTGAGGAACAAGAGCTTCGGATCGAGGTCTTTGTTGACCTCGGAGATGTAGGTTTCGAGCATCTCATCCTCCTTGAGGAGAATGGCTTTGGCGTCCTCTATCACAGTTTGATCTTCTTCTTTTTGCCGTTCTTTCACTGTGAAATCGAGGCTCGCACAGCCCTGTTCTCCGATCTCCTTACGCAGCTTGAGGATTTGCGTTGTGCTCGGACCATTGGCCACAACCCGCACGAAATTGTTTTTGAGGTCGTAGTTTTGATGTTCGATATCTTGCGGAGTCACAATCAGGTGGATTGGACTGAAGTCGTTGTCGATGTACTTCTTCTCCAGAGTCTCCAGATCAAGAACCATGATATGTTTGGTCTGGAAGGCTTCGCCGAAGGAAAGCTGAAGCGGAGACCCGATGTATTCGGCCTTCTCGCTGAGCTTCTGAGCGCCGTGGTAATGACCCAGAAGAGTCATATCCCAAGGGTCGAAGATGCTTGGCTCCACGACAACCATCCGGTTGTCATACTCAACAATCACATCGGCCTTTGTGCCGTAAAGAATGTTGAGTTCGGCCCCATGAACGGCCATGTGTCCGAGCAGAAGCCGGAGCGGGATGGCGTTCTTCTCGCCTTTGACCCTGTTCTTCTTGAGAGCTTCCAGTTCTCGGACTGGATTCTCTGTGTGGGGAAGAAAATCGACAGGGGTGCCACTCAACCAGAGCGTCTGTGGGGCATCAACGATATTGACGCCGGGAATGGCCGAGAGAGGCTTCACCGCATTCACGTCCCACCTTTCATAGTGGTACATGTCGTGATTGCCGATGAGCAGATAAATGTCGTAGAGCGGCTTGTTGAGCATGTATTCCATGAACACCTCGAACGTCCTCAAGTAATTGAGAACGTCGATTTTGGAGCGTTCGTGGAACAAGTCCCCTAGAAAGAGGATGTGCTTACATTCGTTCTTCTCGGCTTCCTCGAAAGTCCATCGAAGCACTTCGAGACAATCATGGAGCCGGTCAGTCCGACCTTTGTGAGAATGAACGTGCAAATCGCTGTAGACGAGAGCTTTCGCCATGATTCCCTCCTTGGAATAGCGTTACAACTGTTGGACTCAATCATTGAGCCGGTGGCAGACTACCAGATAACGTCAAAACGTGAAACATCATTGCATCAAAGCTGGTCCCGGTGGCGGGCCACCCATTCCCCCGCCCATTGGATCACCCATTCCGCCGCCCGGCGGGGCTCCCATCGGGTCCATGCCGCCGCCCATTCCCATCGGATCGCCGCCCGGTGGTGGAGCCGGTGGCTGAGACTGTTGTTGCTTCAGTTCCTTGTCGTGTTTCATTTCTTTGTGGTTGAAAATTGCGTCCAACACTTCCCACACGTCTGCGTTGCGTGGGATTACTGGTGGGGCATTCGGACCAGTCGGCGCTGCTGGGGCTCCCATACCGCCACCCATACCGCCACCACCCATCGGGGCTCCCATGCCGCCACCCATTCCGCCCATTGGATCAGTGCCGGGTGCAGGGGCACCGCCCATTGGATCGGCCTCGGTCAACAAATACGATTTGAACTTTCCCATGTCCTTATTTAGTGCCTTTTGGCTCGAAAAATCCGAGGCAACAAATTGATCTTGCCCGATCCGCAGATAAGAAGTAGTATGTGCGAGTCTTGGCAGTCGTTGGCCCGGAGCAACTTTTGCTCTGAAAGTCGCCCAAACAAACAAAACTGGGCTTTACAAACCAACCCTGCCGTCGTATAACACTGTCGAACGTGGCCGATTGAAGGAATGGAAACCGTGGGTAGCCAACCCCACACTCACTCAACAGGAGAGAATGATGGAAAACTTCGGATCGACACTGTCGGAGTACGCCACCCCACAGGTGATGACGGTCGCCGCAACGATCGCCGCCCTCTGGCTCGGATGGAAAGTCACTTCCGGCACCATGAATGTGGCGAGCAGCTTTGCTCGCAAGGCTTCCTTCGCTGGCCTCGCCAGCGTACTGCTGATGGTCAGCGGTCTGGGTGGCCTCGGCTACGGAGTCGGTGAAATCGGCTCCCAGATGAAGAGTGAACCGACTTCGACCAACGGCGTTCCTCACGTCGGGTTCACCAACGAAGAACTGCTCGATCTCGCCAAGAACGAGAAGGTCCGCATCGACGTTCTCGAAAAGATCGTCGCCTACGCCCGGAGCCGTGACGGCAACGTCGCATCTGTGAGCGAAGCGGAAGTCCTCAAGCTGATCGCCGAGCAGAAAGACCCCGAGGTCATCAAGGCCATTCTCAAGGTCTACGACAGCTACCGTGAGCGAGTCGATGGCCAGTACGCCAAGGTGACGGCGGTCCCCGAGAAGAAGACGGTCGCCAAGGTCGATTACGACATGACCACTGTCTCGTCCGACCCCTTCAAAATCATCACCGAAGACGAGACCAAGGCCACGGTCAGCCCTGACTCGAATTCGACGAAATACGGATGGATGTCGGCCCTCATCGGGGCCGGACTGCTCGTGAGCGGAGTCGGCGTCTTCGCCACCCGCAACAACCAGCGCAATCCGGCAGACCCGCACCACCCGAACAACCTGTCCTGACGGCCCAAGGATGAGTGAGTCGGCCACACACTCATCTCCGGAGAAGGAAACGGCGAGCAAATGTTGCTCGCCGTTTTCGTTTAATTTAAGGAGCCAACATGGCCGCTTTTGATTGGACCGATCCACTCATCGAGAAGCTCAAATTCCTCGTGGATGCCTCACGGTATTTCCGTGTGATCATAGCAAGCCCGAGAAGGACACAAGCGAGCAGTGGAGTCAATTCGGAAATCTTGAAAAATCTTCCAGATTCCTCTTGCATTTCTTTTCCGGCCCGACTACTATACTTCGCAGCGGCGAATTCCGCCGACGCACAGGACATCATTACAATGCACACTTCGTACTTGTTTAGCTCGTTGTATCTGTCACTCTCCCTTAGCGGGTGAGTCAGGCACCGATCTGGACAAGCACAAGGGCACAAAAGAGCCCCGGCGACCAGTGAGGTCGCCGGGGCTCTTTTGTTTTCACGGATGAGAACAATGCTCCAAGAAGAGACGATCGAAGCAATTGCCATGATGTGCCTCATGGTCAAAAACCTCAACAAAGCCTTCCCCGTGAAGGCTGGCACAAAACCAACAGAGGCTTCTGCCGAATGGCGTGTTGAGTGGGTTTGTAGTAAAATGTCATTCACTGTGGATGAAGGAGATCAACGTAAAATACTGAAAAAGATACGAACCATTGAAGAATGATCGTGTCTATAATGATGGAAAAGTATCCCAACCGGCGTTGGGCACCGCCTTGAAAGCGGTTGGAGTCTGCAAAACGACTTGGGGATCGACACCTCACTTTTCCGCTTGTGTTATTCCCAAAAGAGAAAAGACATGGAGAGAAAGCGAGTGGTTAGCGGGCTGCTTGGAAAGCAGTTGCCTCCTTCAATGGGGGTTGCGGGTTCGATCCCCGTTCTCTCCGCTGTTACAACTGTTGCTCTGGAAGATAGGCAGATATTGGTTAGCTGCACCAGTTTCGAAAACTGGAGCCCCCTCACGGGGGCGGCGGATTCGATTTCCGTGTCTTCCGCTATGAACTGTAAATCTGGCAAATGTCCTTCATCCGTCGCCAAGGCCCAAAAGTTGAGACGACAAATGGGTGAAGTGCTCAAGTACAAGGTCGGCACGAAGGTGGTTTTCGGCAACGAAGACCCACTGGAAGGCCGAGTGATCGAGAACTTCAAGTTGCCGGGCGACGTTTGTGTCCAATGGCTCAACGGACCCAACGGCACACCCGGCGAGAAGTCCTCATACGATAGGGAATGGCTTGACGAGAACGTGAAGATCGTTCCTTGAAGGAATCCAGCAATGGACATGAAAGACCTGTCACTTCAACACAGCCGGTTGATCTTGTTCGTCGCAATCAGAGACGCCCTCAAACGTCTCTGGAGTTACCTCACTGGAGCTAAACATGAAGGGGAAGAGTCCCAAGAAGGAGAAGAAAAAGACACCGGGCGTGTTCGCTGAGCGAAAACGAAAGAACAAACAGCGACGTGCCCAAGTGATTGCCGCCCTACTCGGCGGCAAGTGACAGTGAAATTTTTCACAGGTTTTGGAGATTCGATACTCTGATAGTTTTGCCACTATCGGAGGACGAATCAATGAAATGCGAAACGTGTGGGAATGATCATGTCGGGGACTATGGTTCGGGACGGTTCTGCTCAATAGGCTGCGCCAATCGGAGAAAGTTTAGCGCATCAAGTTGTCGCAAGAAATCAGAATCACTGAAGAGGCATTACAAGAATAACCCGTCGCCGAAACGCAGTTACACATGCGAAGTTTGTGCAGAAGTTTTTGTTGGGAAGATCAGAAATGGTCGGAAGGTTCACTGCTCAAAATGCAGGAGGAAGGTGCCTAAACTTCGGAACAATGCCGATAGTCTGTTTCAACTCTCAAAAAGGACCGTGAGCAAAATCCTTGAGAGAGCCGGGAAAAACTCGTGTGCGATTTGCGGATGGTCGGAAGGAAGATGCGACATTCATCACATCATTGAAAGAAAGAACGGAGGAACTGATGATCACAACAATTTGATTATCGTTTGCCCGAATCACCACCGACTCATACACGAGAAAGGTGCTTATTCGGTAGAAGAGTTGAGAGAACATTCCATAGCTAACTTGTTCAAGGACTGGAAGTATTACTATGCTCCACCGAAAGTAGGAGTGCTTCACGCCCGGATCAACGGTAAATGGGAAAAAGTCGGCACGATAATCAATCAGTTCTATTTCAACGAAAGCAAGAAACTGATTGTTGAGGGGCCAGCCCCTCAAGCGTGGTAAAATTGGGTCGGTATGCAAGCGGTCAAAGCGGCGATACTGTAAATATCGTGGCACTGCCTTCGCAGGTTCGAATCCTGCCCGGCCCACTATGAGTGTGAAGTCCAAAAAGAAAACGGCAAACTGGAAGAACTTCAAGGAAAAATGGAATCTGCCAATACAATGCTTCAATGTATTGCATTGGTTGATTGAAGGCTCCTGTAGCCCGACAAAGGCACAGAGGCAAATGCTCCAAGAGGCTTTGAGCCAGTACGGTCGTAAGATTTCGGACTTCGCATGAGGAAGAGAAACATGATGTATTTTGGATTGCCACCGCCAGATGTCTTCATCTGGTCATGCAACTCAAAAACATCTTCACCACACAGCGAAAGCTACGGAATGTTTCTCAACTCAACGGATTGCTTGAAGCAATCACGAATGGGGACTTGCTGCCCCAAGTCAGACTAGCACAGTTTGACGACGGCAGCGTTCACATCGAAGACGGACATCACCGAACGACAGCTTACTGGTTGAGCGGTCGTGAGGAACTTCAGCCGCACGAGTACATTCTTGTGCTGAAAGAAGAACAAGACAGAACACGGTTCGGCAAGATCGCTGATCTGTGGGATCGAATGGACTGTTAGCTGAGACGGAGTAGCGCCCTGCTGAAGACGGGGAGACGAGGATTCGAGCGCCTCACAGTCCACTTTCCTCAAAAGGAGTCTCAAATGAGATATGTCGGTATTCCCCCGTGAGCACAATTCCGTGCTCATGGGGGACTGAGAGATGTGTTTTCTGAGACATCCGAGGACGACGCAGGAGCGTCGTGCGAATGGCAAACGCAACATCCTTGAGATCGACGGGTATGAGATCAAGATTCGGCCTAGCCGAAACATGAGCAATCTCGTCGAAGCATGGGATGATGTCATTCGTAGTTCATACGGCCACCATTCGTGGAAGCGGCATCGTAGGACTCAATGGAGGAGCAAGTAGATCGAGGGCCGAAAGGCCCGTATGGGCCTGTAGCTTTGTTGGTCAAAGCGCCGCTCTGAAGAAGCGGAGAATCCGGTTCGAATCCGGACGGGCCTACTGGACACAATATGAAAGTCAACCTGACTGACGAGTTGGGTTGATGGGTGGTATGTACGGATTAATGCTTGTCCCGAGGACCGCAATTCCCCGGAAGCCAAGAACTTCCTTGTGTCCATAAATGCCCAAGTGGTGTAACGGTAGCCACGATCGGTTCAGAGCCGGTTGCTCGTAAGAGCGTGCGAGTTCGACTCTCGCCTTGGGCACTATAGGAGGATTTTGATGTCATCACCTACCAGTAAAACACGGATGGAATGTCTCCGAATCATCGAAGACATGTGCTGCGAAATCATCTTCCAAGCCCGGAGTTATCTCAATGACGGGAGTATTGGTCGGATGAAGGTGATCGAAAACGAGATTCTCAACATTGAAGATCAGATTGAAAAGATTAGAACTGTCCATGCGGGAGAATGACTCTCGCCTTGGGCACAATATGGCCGAGTACGCAAATTGGCAAAGCGGCTTGATTCAGAATCAAGTGTATGTGGGTTCGACTCCCACCTTGGCTACTATGTCCATGTGGCGTAACGGTAGCCGCCCCAGTTTGAGGTGCTGGTGCCCGAAAGGGCGTAGAGGTTCGACTCCTCTCATGGACACTATGAACAACAAGTATTACGACTTGTTTTCGATCAATCAACGTGTCATCACCAGCGATGGAGTTGGCAAGATCATTGGCCGCAACAAGAGATTGAATACCAATGGTGGACCCGGAACTACTCAATTCCGAGTACAACTGTTGGACGGAAGAATTCGGAACTACAATAGGACACAAGTAGAGCCGTGCAGATAACAGGGAGAGCATGCAGGTTCGACTCCTGTCATGGGCACTAACGGCTGGGTACGCAAATTGGCAAAGCGGCATGGTCGAGAGCCATGTGTATGTGGGTTCGACTCCCACCCTAGCCACTTTATGAGAAAGCGAGATCAGGGATGGATCATGACATCGAACACATGACTCGTGTGGAACTGAAGACTCGCCTGCGTGAACTGCGGGCAGCCGTGAGGCTTCACCGAGATCAGAAGGGCGATGATCGTTGTTGGATGGACGATGAGATTTTGTATCATGCTCTCCCGGAGGGTTATACCGTCCCGGAGCGTGATACAACAGTTGAACTGGCTCACTGTGAGCGATTCATCCGGTGTCGGATGAATCCGAAAACCCGATACGTTTCGCCGCAGAGGAGAATCGAAGAACTCGAAGCACGAGTGAAGGAACTTGAACATGAAAACGACCTACTACAAGCAATGCCGAATGTGCCGACCGACTCCAACGGGCGGGGAGATGTTCCACATTGCGTACATCCCGGAGAAGTATGCAGTAGTAGGGAAGTGCATCAAGTTCAAGAGGGACGATGACACTTGGTCTGAAGACTTCATTGTCGATTATGCCGCTGACAGTCGTCGGGCCGAACAAGAACTTCCCGATTCTCACAATGCGATCAAAGCTCACCGCCGGGCAACCGGCGATAGCATGAAGAAGGAATCAAAGGCATGAACGCACCAACAATCTTGGAAGCTCTGAAGGCTTACAAGAAGGCAGACAAGGCGGTCACGAAGTTCTTCCACGACCAGACCTATGATCCTTGCGGGGATCAGGAAAAGAGGTTGACGGAAGAACGTGATCAGACAGCGAAGGCGTTCGAGGATGCCATTGTGGAGTTGGTGATTGCAAAGACACAATCAACTCTCTCTGGTGATTTGGTCTTCCGACCAACTGGTGGTTGAGGTAAGATGGCGTAGTAGGCGAACGGAATAGCCCCCTGATTCAAAATTAGGTGTTTGTGGGTTCGACTCCCACCTACGCTACTGAAAGGTCTGACATGACTGAAAAAGAAGTCAAAGAAGTCGTCACGAAGCTCATCGCTGACAACAATCTCGACGCCGAAATCGTCGAGATCGAATATGACGATGGCGACTTCTGGACTGCTCGGATGGAGGTTGCTCGAAACGACTTCGAACGAGCGAATATCTTGTGGAGAATTGAGAGCGAAAATCCGGGGGCAGACAGAGTCTCGTTGCGATGGCAACAAAGGACTCCAGAGCTTGTCGGCGCTGAAGTCGGCGATCTGGTTCTGTGCTATTGCGAGCATTACTCTACCGATATTGAATCGGATGTTGGGCTCGTGACAGCGAAGTTCACGGACGATGGGGCAGTTCAGTATGGTTGCAGGCACATTCACACGCTGGGCAACCATTGGATTGACCATCACTACAACTTCGAGCTTACCTCAGAGAACTATGCTGGTTATCAGACCGGTTTTCTGAAGGTTCTGACTCCGGAAGAAGCACAAAACCATCTGCTGGCCCAACTCCAACTTGGTATGGAGAAGGAACTGGCAGACATGAAGAAGAAGTATGAGGACTCAGTGAAGTCGTTGCCGAGTCTTCTGGCGGGATTGACTAGCGGAAAGAAGGTAAACTGGGAGCGGATGGACACAGACTCGATTTCGTTCGGACTCGGACTTTCTGTCAAAAAGTAGAAATGGATATGGCCTCGTGGTGTAATTGGGAGCCACGCCGGACTCAAAATCCGGTGCCTGTAATGGGCGTGAGAGTTCAAGTCTCTCCGAGGCCACATATATGATTGTGCTGTGGGCAATCGGCAGACCCGGCTCCTGTGAAGGAGCGCCCGTCAAAGACGGACTAACGGCTCCCAGTTCGAATCTGGGTCGCAATCATTGGAAAGATAGCTCAGATGGTAGAGCGGCCTGCGGAAGCAGGTGCGTCGTAAGCTCGAAACTTACTCTTTCCACTATGGCCTCGTGGTGAAATTGGCAATCACAGCCGAACTTAAAATCCGGTCGGCCTTCGGGCTTGAGGGTTCGAATCCCTCCGGGGCTACAAAAGCGGTAGGTCTATGCTAAATACTGCATGAGCCTACTCACGAACCTTGTTGTGTTTTTTGGATGCGATGAAGCCGCCGGGGCTAATCTGGCGGACAGCCACACCGGCGGCTTGACATTCACTCAAAACAACTCGCCGGGAACGGCGGCTGGTGTCGTAGGAACTGCAAGAACAGGAAACGGATCAAACCGTTACTTCAGCCGGGCAGATTCTTCGACGTTCGAGCCGGGGAGCAATTCGATCTGGGCGTGTGCATGGATTTATCCGACAGTAGTCGGCACTCATGCTCATGGCATCATCTCGAAGTATTCAGGCTCCTCGGGTTGGACATTGAGGCTCAGTGCTACTGGGGCGTTGAACTTTCAGGCTCGCACCAGTGCGGGCGTGACATCTTTCAAAACCTCAGCATCCCCACTGACTACCAATACTTGGACTTTTGTGGCTGGTGGTTGGGATAGCACCGTAGGGCACTCGTGGATTTCTGTCAATGGATCGGACAAATCATTCGATACAACCTCGATTGCAACAATCACAGCGACGGCTTTGCCTGCCGTTGTGGGCCGAGTCACCGGAAGCACGGATTACTTTGAGGGACGGTTGGATCAGGTGGGTTTGTGGATTGGCGTCCAGCCAACACAATCTCAACTGGCTTACTTGTACAACTCTGGCTCAGGCCGGAGTTATACAGAACTGGACGATGATGGGAGTTTCAATCAGACTAGCGACTTCGGCGGCTCTCTGATACATTGCCCTCATTATCTACAGAAAGCGCTGAATCCCAGCTACGACTTGTTGGAGCCGAAGAAGAGAAGTGTCTACAGATAAGTTGGGCCTCGTGGCGGAATGAAGACGCCCCAGCCTTAGAAGCTGGTGCTCGAAAGAGCGTGCAGGTGCGAGTCCTGTCGAGGCCACTATGATTATAGAAATTTCCTTGATTTTGTTTTTGTTTGCTATGGCGGCAAACTGTCTCGTGTATCATTTTAGCCCTGACTACAAGAAAATGGTGGATGAAAGTCACGAGCGATACGAAGATCAAAAAGACAAAAAGTAGGCAAAAAATGAGTTGATTCTACGGAACGAATCCGACACAGAGGGTAGGCAGATACGGTTGGCTGCGCCTGCCTGCTAAGCAGGTTTCCCTTAAGTGGGGATGCGAGTTCGAATCTCGTGCCCTCTGCTCGAAGATTTCTTGACCCTTTGCAAAACCGTTCTCGAACATCACGGATATAAAGTCTGTTGACACAAGCAGGGGCGGACCCTGCTTTTCCCATTTAATCAAAGGTGAAGAGGAAATGAATTGGGAACTACACGTTGAGAACCTGAAGAAGGGCGAGAATGTTCAATTCCGCCCGAAGGGGAACTCGATGCAAGGCAAGATCGAATCGGGCCAACTGGTCACGGTCGAGCCAGCCAAGCATGAGGAGATCGAGAAGAACGACATTGTCCTCTGCAAGGTCAAGGGGACGTATTACGTCCATCTCGTGACTGGCACGCAGCAGAAAATGGGGGACAAGCGGTTCCAGATCGGCAATAACAAGGGCCATACGAACGGCTGGGTGGGCTCCTCTCAGGTGTACGGTAAGGTGATCCGGGTGGAGCCATGAAAACCTCTCGGGCCAAGGCGAGGTCTCAGGAGCAGCGAAAGTGGATCGAGACTTTGCAGACCAACAACTATTTCCGCCCCATAAAGAGGGTCAGAAAGAAGCCTCGCCATGAACCTGTTCCAACGGTTGCTCCTGAAATTGTTGAACCTGTCGAACCAGAAAAGTGGTGCCTGACTTGCGGGCACCCGATGTTTTGGGGTAAAATGTTTCCAGTGTCTCCCGGCCCCGGAGTTGATCTCTGGCGATGCCCTCGCTCGTGCGAGCCGGAGTCCTCAAAACCATGAAAGTCCACATCGCCAACTACTACGGTGGCGCACCCAATGTTCCCGGAGTTCAATGGGATGATGGGGTCGGGTATTACTTGGAATTCGAGGACTTCTCCGGTCTGTCATCCTTCATCGAAAAGCTCGGTAGGAATATCATCCTGTCGCCGCCGGGACAAACTCCGTACAAAGACGGCTGGTTCATTTGGCTCTCGGACCATACAGGCAAGTTCACCCAGAAGTGAGATAGACATGCAAGTGTCGTTCAACCAGACCGAGGACTTCGTTGCTGTTCATGCGGCTGAAGCGTGGTGTGTGAAGCACGGTTTCAGCTTTGGCTTCATGCAAGGCTCCTCTCCAAGGGGTCTGAAGCATGGGAACTACTCGATCATGAAATGGCGGAACCTCACGACGGATGACATCGCCGGGCTCGATGGCCGGATGGAGGGCAACATGCGCAACGGCCCTGTCACCATCGAGATCAAAGACGAAGTGTGGGATGCGATCGAAAAGCCCGCTGAGGCGTGAACAATGAGTAAGAAAGAAGTACGATCTGCGTTCCGGAAAGCCGTCCTCAAAAGAGACGGCTTTCGTTGCGTCTGCTGCAAGGTTCCGGGCAGGTGCCGCCAGACGGGCGAGTACGAGGGCAAGGCCAACCCGGCGACCGTCACCGAGGTTCTGGACGCCCACCACATCACAGATCGCTCGCAGATGCCGAACGGCGGATATGTAGCCGAGAACGGGGCGTCACTGTGCTCGGCCTGTCACGAGAAGGCCGAGGAGTTCCACAGCACTGGTGTAGCGGTCTCCGGCTTTGCGCCGGAAGACTTGTACCAGATGATCGGATCAAGCCACGAGAAAGCCATCATAGCATCGGAGATGCTGGGTTAGTCCAAATCATGTAATTTCGGCTTGAATCTCATCGTTATTTAGCTGGTTGCGTCCTAAATAGGGCATGAGATTCAGAGAATGGCTCCGGCTCCAAGAAGCCGTACTATCCAAGCAAGGGATTGAGTTTTCAACTCCCGAAAACATCGAGCTACTAGCTTCTTTGCCGAAGCGACAGTGGGTAGGTGCGCTTGCCCAGAAATATACAACGGACCTGATCGACTTCGTGAATGGGGACATTGTCCCCAGTCCAGACATGAAGCAAGTCGTCGATCAATTGAAAGCAGCGGGCATTAACATTACGGATATCTCCCGTGAAACAAGGATTGGCGGCGATCAGATCAAACTGCCATCGTCAAATATAGCAGCACGAAGAGCTATCGAGCGATTGCTTCGCAAGTGGTTGGCTGTC
>JACCDY011325552.1_pt1 | contig 15792 bp, 23 predicted proteins | sample 7446391 | NCBI WGS metagenome assembly JACCDY01 (sample SAMN15323451, study PRJNA562643) | freshwater metagenome | isolation source: river surface water | place: USA:Blue River Watershed | collected 2017-08-18
ACAGCAACACCCTATACTAATATTTTACTTTTTTCATTGAAAATATATTTACTTATTTCTAAATTATCAGAAATACTATGAATAGTTTCAGGACGTGTTTGAATAATATAAATATTTTTATCAATACCATCAAGAGCCCACTCAACATCAATTCCAATTTTTTTATTAAATAAATTAGAATATTTATTTTCCAAATCTAATACTATTTTACCTAATTTTATTATATTATTATTATCTAAACTAAATTCTTTTTTTTCAAATAAGCTTGTTTCAACTTCTTCAACTCCTCCTTTTTCATTATAAATTATTTTACTATTTTTATCACCATTTTTTTTCATAATAATTGGATCAACACAAGATTTTTCATTTAATAAATTTAATACTCTTTTGTCCAAAATAAATTCATCAGGTTTGACTCCACCTGAAACAACTAATTCACCTAATCCAAAAGATGAATTAATAATAATTGCTTTATCATATCCTGATTCAGGATCAATTGAAAATGCTACTCCTGCACAACCAATGTCTGATCTAACCATTTTTTGAACAGCAACTGATATTTTTACATCACATAATTGAATATTATGAGTATTTCTATAAGATATTGCTCTTCCATTAAATAAGGAAGCAAAACATTTTTTAATTGATAATAATAATTCTTCGTATCCTCTTACATTTAAATAAGTATCTTGTTGTCCTGCAAATGATGCGTTTTCTAAATCTTCAGCAATAGCACTTGAACGAATAGCTACTTCTAATAAATCATTTTTATAAAAATTACATAATTCATTATAAGATTTAATAATTAATTCTTTATCTTCATCTTTAAAATTTGCATTAATTATTATATCACGTAATTCTTTTGATTCAAATTCTAAAGTTTTAATATTATTAACATCAATATTATTAATTTTATTACAAATTATATCATTTAAATTATTATATTCAATAAATTTATCATATAAAAATGTTGTAATAGCAAAACCATCTGCTATTTCAAAACCTAATTTTTTAGAAAGATGGTACAATTCTCCCAAAGAACAGCATTTTCCACCAACTAAATTCTTATTTTTATAAGAGCAATCTTTAAACCATAAAATTTCTTCAGGCATTATATTTAATATTAATATTAAATATAAATAAAATAAACAAAATAATACACTTAAATAATAATATTTAAATAAAACACTTAAAAAATAAAGAGATTATTCTAAATCATCTCCATCATCAATCATCACATTTTCTAAAGTTTTATAAATATTAAACTCTTTAATATTCTTTGAATGATTTTCCATAAATGCACTTTCTAATTTATCTAAACTTCTAATAATTTTACAAGGAACAGCTGGAGTTTCAACCGATAATAACATTGAAATTACATTTTTTAAAATTTTGCTTTTACACAAAACATACATATAATCAACATATAATTTATTGTGTTCTTCAATACTTTTATGGAATTCTGTCATTTTTTTAATATAAGATATTTGAATATCAGATTTTTCATAAATATCCATAAACAAAATAATTTTCTGTTTATTATTTTTACATTTTATTAATATTGTTAAATAATCTTTTTTATATTCCTCTAAAATTGAATCATTCAAAACATTATTTTTATTTTTTATATAAATAATAGGCCAATTATCTAAATTAAAAAAATTTGAATTCATTATTAATAATAATATTAATATTTTTTTATATTCATATATTATACTCAATTTTTAATAGGTTCATAATGACCACCATTCCAATGTATATTTATTATTTTATTTATACAACCACTCAATGGTAAAAATTCAATAATTTTATAATTATTATTATCATGATGAACATTTATTTGACAATTCCATATATTACATGCACATTGAATTTCAATTGCTCCTCCCATAGTTGATAAATTACGCATATCATTTACATAATTTACTCTATCAATTTCTAATACATCACTTGTATTCATTCCATCAATTATAATATTATTTGATTCTAAATAATCACATATTTTTTGTCTAATAATACAATGATCTTCATTAAAAAAATAACTTAAACTAACAAATAAACAACTCATAATATTATAGATATTTATTATAAATTTAATATACTTAAAGCATAAAATATATATAAATATAATAAAAATGAGTAAAAGTTTGTTAGTTATAAAAAACAAATTACCAATAATTGAAAAATATCTTAAACAATCTGGTACTGTTAATTGTAGTTGTTTAGATAAAGCATATATTTCCAAACAATTTGAAAATTTAGAAGAATTTGAAATTAAAGCCGTAATAGATAATTCAGTAAAATTATTAAATAATAAAACACCTTTACATTATCATTGTTTAAATCATGAAAAACTTGTAAATGGTTTTAAATTTACTTTTCCTGATAGAAAAATTAGGAGTTATATTGATTATAAATTATATTGATAAAATTATTTTATTTACATATCAATCATTGAAGCAAGAATATTAGCAACATCATATTTATCCTTTTCATGTTCACTATCACCAAAATAATAATAAATATTATCTTGATGAATATTTAGATTATTAAAATTAATCATTTGATAAATACATTTTTTAAAAGTTACTAAAAAATTATCATAATAAATAATTATGTAATATAATGATAAATTTAATTTTGTTTTCAATTGAACATTTTCAATATTTTTAATGAAAAGATTTAAAGAATTGAATATATCTTTTTTATTCCAAAAATTATCCAAATAAACTTCAATACGGTTCAAATCTAAATTTGATTCTTTAACGTCTTTTAATTTATTCATTAATATTCCAATTATTTTTTGCCCAACGGAGTTTTTATGATTAAAAAAAACTTTTAATCCATTGCTTCCTTGATTTTCATTACTATTATTAATGAAAAAATCAAAAAACATAAATACAGAAAGTAAGTATGATGTATTATCATTTATATCTTCATTTGTATAAATTTGATTATCAATTGTAAAATAAATATTTTTATTAACAAGTTTTAATAAATTTTCCTGAGTATAAGTCATCATACTTGGAATATAAATCTTAAATCTTGTTACTGGCATTTTATGAAAAAAAATGTTTTTATTGTTATTAAAAAATAAAAATTAATAATACTTCAATATTTTTTATTCATTTTTTTTATAATAATAATAATAATAATATATAATAATATATAATATGATATATGATGTTATAATTATAGGAGGTGGTATATCGGGTTTATATTCATTTTATAAAATAAAACAGTTATACAAAGGCAAAAACAAAGAAAAAAATAAAAATAAAAACAAATTCCTATTACTAGAAGAATCAAACAGATTAGGTGGGCGTGCAGGTAATTATAATTTTCATGGAGCTCAAATACCAATTGGTGCAGGTATTTTACGAAAAAATAAGGATAAATTATTAATAAATTTATGTAAAAAATTAAAGGTTCCTTTAAATGAATTTACTGCCAAAATAAACTATGATAAAATAAAAAACACAATTCCAATAATTAATATTATAAAAACGCTAAAGAAACTAAAAAGCTCTATGAAAACATTATCAGAAAAAAAGAAAAGAAATTATACATTTAAGCAATATTTTATATCAATATTTGGTAAAGAATATTATAATAACTTCAAAAAAACAATGGGATATACTGATTATGAAAATGAAGATTTAGAAGAAGTTATTAATCATTATGGTATGGAAGATAATATATCAGGATGGAAAGGATATGGTCTTTCTTGGAACACATTAATTGAAAAACTAGTTCAAAATATAGGTAAAAACCATATAAAAATGAATACTAGTGTTGGAAAAATAATGTTAGGAAAAGACAATATTTACAAAATAACTACATATTCTCCAAATAATGATGAACATAATGAAAAAACATATTATGCTAAAAAAATAATTATAGCAACACCTATTGATACAATTAAAGAATTAATTAAAAGTAATAATTCTCTATATAAAAATATTGAAGGACAACCATTTTTAAGAATATATGGATTATTTGAGAAAAAATGCATACCAATTCTTAAAAATGCTGTTAATTCAACAACAATTGTAAATTCAAATTTATACAAAATTATACCTATAAACCCGGATAAAGGTATATATATGATAGTATATACTGATAATAAAGGTGCTGAATCTTTAAAAAAATATGCTACAAATACACCTAATAATCGTAAATATTTATCTAAAAAGGTATCTAAATCGCTTGGAATAAATCAGATATGTAAATTAAAGGATATAAAGTCATTTTATTGGAATATTGGAACACATTATTATAAACCATTGAAAAACTTAAATTTCAAGAATAGAAATGATTATATTAAAAAAGCTCAAAATCCTCAAAAAAATATGTATGTAGTAGGTGAAATGATAAGCCATAATCAAGGTTGGACTGAAGGAGCTATTGAAAGTGTTGAAAAGATAATATATAAAATATAAAATAAAAAATGAACATTATTTTTAGCTCAATATTATATTAGTAAAATATAATATTAAATAAACAAATATTGTAAGAAATATGGATGACACAGAATTTAAAACATATGAAGAAGTTATACAACTTTTTTTTAGAAATTTTCAATATGAAGAAAAAGAAATAAAAGACTTAATTGATGATATGAATAAGACGAATTTTCCGGATATGAAAAAATTCATATATTATATTATTGAAATTATGACTGCTACTGATAATTATTGTGGATTAGAATTTGATAATATGAAAATTGTATTAAATTGTAAATATGCAAATATTTTACAATTTTCTTGTTCTAAACATGATAAAGTTAGATATAGCTTTATTTCTAAAATTTGTAAAAAATAATAATTATAAATATTTATTTAGAAACAACAGATTCTTCTTTTCTGGCACAAGATTCTTTATTACAACAATCTTTTTTATTACAAGATTCTTTATTTTTACAACAATCTTCAATATCACAACATTCTTTTTTATCACAAATAGGATTAGGTTCTTTTACATTTTCAGGATTATTATCATCCTTTTTAACTTCTTCAACAGAGCTATCATTATTTATTTCTGTTATAACAGATGCTGTAATACAATTCATTTTTAAAAAATAATTTCCCATACTATAATATTATAATATAAAAATATTATATATTTTTTTTAGAATTCTTATTTTTTTTATTATCTTTTGAAACATTTTTAGAATTTGTTTTTTCATCTTTTTTATTTGAAATAACTACATTATTTTCATTAATTACTTTATCTTCATCTTCTTTTATAATTTCTTCAATAACTTTATTGGAAACTTCTTGAACTACTATTTTATTATCATCATTTTTAACTTCTTTAATAACTTTATTAGAAACTTCTTCAACAATTACTTTAATATCTTCAATAACTTTATCATAAACTTTTTCCTCAATAATAACTTCTACTTCTTTTTTAACTTCATCAATTACAATATTATTTGAAGAAATAGTTTCTTCAACAATATTATTTGAAGAAACAGTTTCTTCAACGACATTATCAACATCTTTTTTCAATACTTCTTCTTCAATAATATTTTGTGAAACCGTTTTTTTATCAATATCTTCCTTACAAATGCTAACGTCTACATTTGATTCTTCTGTTTTATTTTGTTCTTGTCCTTGTTCTTTTTCTTGTACTTGTTCATTTTCATTTTTAGTTTGCGAAAAGAAAATACCCATTTTATATTATTATAATATAAAAATAAAAAAAAATATAATATATTATTAAATATTATATGAAAAGTACAAAAGAAGAATTAGTTAATTACTTTTTAGAATTATTAATGACAATAAAAGTATATCATTGGAAAACAAAGTCCTATGCAGAACATAAAGCAACAGATGAGTTATATTCATCTTTAAATGAAAATATTGACAAATTTGTTGAAATAATGTTAGGTAAATATAAAATGAGATTAGTAATGAAAGGAAAAAGCATTAAATTTACTGATCCTTCAACAAAAGCTGGAATAAAAAAAATTATTAATTCATATAAAATATTATTGGAAAAACATATGAATAAATATATTATTGTTTCAAAAGATACTGATTTAATAAATATTAGAGATGAAATTTTAGGTAGTTTAAATCAATTTTTATATTTACTTACATTTTATTAATATTTTTTTCTGCTTTATCTTTTACAAGTTTATAAAAATTTATTATTTCATTATTTTTAATATTTTTAAAATTAAAATATTCATTATTTATATCATTATTTATTGTATCAAAATATTTAGTTTCATATTCATCTATATTATTTGATATAATTTCTTCATAAAAAGTTTTTAAATGTTTATATATTTTTTCAATAGATTGTTGAATTATTTGGTCTTTTTTCATTGGTTCATATTTATTATTTACTGATTTATATATAAATCCATTATTATCATTATTTATTATTACGTTTAGATTTACTTCATTTTTCAATATATTTTCAAGAGTTTTTATAAATTTATTTTTGTCCAATAATATATCTAGAATATCACTTTTATTGATTTTTGAAACATCCCAATCTTGATCAAAACCTCTTAATTTTGTATTATTTATGATATTATTTGTTTCTTTATTTTCTTCCAAACATATTTTTTTCTCAATATGTCTTTTGTAATTAGAATTTGTTGAAAATGTCTTATTACAATTAGAACAAAAATTATTTTTAGTATTTTTTTTAATTTCGAACTCTTTATTTAATGACATACTATATAATTCTTCATTTGTATAATTATTTTCATTATTTTTTATTTCACATATATTTTTTTTCTCTAAATGTCTCCTGACATCATTTTTTTGTTTGAACAATAGTCCACATCTTTTACAAGTATAATAAAACATTATATATGATATAATTATTATATATTTTAAGCTTATTATTTTTTATAAAAATCAAAAATATATAAAATCTATTTTTATATAAAATCTTTTATACTAATATACAAATAATGAATATTCAAACACACAAAGATTTAATAAGTGAGAAAGAATATATTGAATATATAAATAAAAAAAAAGATAGAAACGAAAATAATTGTAAATATGATGTTTTAGAAAAGTTATTTAAAAATTATAATCATTTTTATCCAAAAACAGATTCTAATACGCAAATTCAAACATTAGTTCATGATATAATGAAAAGTAAAAACATATATTATTTATCAAATATAACAACTTTAATTTGTAATTTTATACCTTTTGAAAATAGTTTAGAATTAATAGAAGAACTAAAATCTAGCAAAAAAATGAGTGATTTAGATGTTATTAAATATATGGAATCACATAGAAAAAAGAATTTCAAAAAAGACACAACATTTTCACCAGAAATAAAATGCAATCCTGAATTATATGGATTACAAAATTTAACAAACAATATTAAAAAATATATCAAAAAGATTAAAAATCCTAATTATTTAGACCTTTGTTGTGGTGATGGAAGGAAAACACTTTTAGTTTCAAAAATGTTAAATTTTAAAGATAATAATGTACATGGTACTGATATTAAAATATGGGGTCCTTATAAAAAAAATAGAGCTCTTCCATTTAATTTCAAGTTTATATTAGATAATGGTAATTTAGATTATCCTGATAATTCATTTGATATTATGACATGTATATTATCATTGCATCATATAGAAAATCTAACGCATATTTTAACGGAAATAAAAAGAGTATTAAAACCAAATGGTATATTTATTTTAATAGAACATGATAATTATACTTATTTTGATGCTATGATAATTGAAATTCAGCATACACTATTTGCTTTTTTCTATGATAATAATAAAGATTATATTAAAAATCCATTATATTCAAGATATTTTAATAATATGGAGTGGGAATTTATAATGGATAAAGATGGATTTAAATTACTTAATTCCGGAACATATATTAATAATATCAGTGATTCAAAAAGATATGACCAACAATTTTATGCAATTTATAAAAATAGTAATAAAAAATGATTAGAAAATAATAAAATATAAATAATCAAATAATAAATATAAACAATCAAAATAAAAATAATATCACCAAAAATAAAATCATATTAAAATCATTTTAATATATAAAATATACTAAAATAATGGTAAAAATAATTGCAGAAATTGGTATTAATCATAATGGTTCTATACAAAAATGCAAAGAAATGATGTTATTAGCAAAAATTGCTGGTGTAGATTATGTTAAAATTCAAAAAAGAACTCCTGAATTATGTGTTCCAGAAGACCAAAAAAATAAACCCAAAGATACTCCTTGGGGTAAAATGACTTATTTAGAATATAAGCATAAAATCGAATTTAACGAAGAACAAATAAAAGAATTATTTGATTATGCTAAAGAAATTAATGTAGAGTTTTTCGCATCTGTATGGGACATTCCTTCAGTAGATTTAATGTGTAAATATACAAATATTGGTAAAATCCCTAGTGCTTTAATTACTGATTTAGAACTTTGTAAATATGCAAGATCTAAGTTTGAATTATTTATGATAAGTACTGGAATGAGCACTGAAGAAGAAATTGAAACATGCGTAGCTTCTTGTGATCCAGATATTATTATGCATACAAATAGTTGTTATCCTGCACCATATGAAGAATTAAACCTTAACTATATTACTTGGTTGAAAAATAAGTATCCAACAAAGAAAATATATTGGTCAGGTCATGAGTATGGATTAACAACAACTTTTGCATCTATTGGATTAGGAATTGATGGTTTTGAAAGACATATTTGTATGAAACATAGTGATTGGGGGTCTGACCAATCATCTTCTGTTGAAATTGTTCCAGGATTATTTAAATTAGTACAAGGAACACGAGATATTGAAAAAGCAATGTCTTACAAAGCAGGTCCAAGAATAATGTTTGAAAATGAAAATAAAAAGAAAACAACACTAAGACCTAATCCTAAATAATAATTAATAATAGTTATATTTTTTTATAATTTTTATTCATAAATATAAATGAATAATTACTTGTCTAAAACATTATTATGTTTAGCTGTTGGAGGAGGAATAAAGTATATTCGTAGATTTAAAAATAATACTGAAAATAATAATATTGATACTATTTTTAATAATAATGTAAAAAATAAAGATAATTCTGTAATATATACTGAAGAAGAAAGAAGCGAAATTTATAATGAATTTATAAAATCAAAAAAAGTAAAATCAACACAAAATAAATCAAATAAAAATAATACAGAAATGGTATCAAATAATACAGAAAAAATATCAAATAATGAAATAAAATTAAATGAAAATATATATACTATTACAAATAATGAATTAAATATAAATAATAATGAAAATATTTATAGATTTTATACAAATAAAGATTGTTGTTATAAAATAAAAATAAATATTGAAGAAAAAGAAGAAATTAAAGATTGTTTAATAATTTTTAATAATTTTAATCATAAAATTAGTAATAACATAATATTCGATAATATAATATTTGATAATACGTATCAAACATTAGAAATAAAAAATAATTCATTAAAAAAAATATTAATAAAAGAATATCCTATAAATCATACAAATAATGGAATAATAATAATTAATTCATATCCATATTTTTTAAATAAAAATTTATTACCAGATTCTATTGAAAAAGAAAAATTTTAAAGTATTATGCGAAAAATAGTATTTATACTATTTGTGAGCACAAAGTATTATGCGAAAAATAGTATTTATACTATTTGTGAGCACAAAGTATTATGCGAAAAATAATATTTATACTATTTGTGAGCACAAGTAATCATTTATTGTTTCACCAGGTTTAAGAACAGTTTTGGTATTATAGCACCATACTGAACCTGTTCGAATAAATCGATTAACAGTATTACCTATTTGAATAAACATTTTATTTCCTTGAAAATAATATTTTCTATTAGGATTAGCTAAAAAAGGATTTTGATTATATTGTTTTATAACTTGATTATTTGATAAATAATTTCGCATAATTCGTCTTTGTTGTGTAACTGCTGGTGAAGCATAATATTGATTATAATAAGTATATATTTGTAATCCAAAAGGTTCATTTGTAGGAGGTCCTTCCATATAAAATAATATGATATAAAAATTTTTATTATATATAATAAAATATATAATAAAATATAGAATTAAATATATAATATATAAAATATGGGTTGTTGGGACATATTTTGTTTTTTGTGTGGAAATACATGTCGTAATCCAAAATATACTAATGAAGTATTTTTACAAGATATTGAATATTATGAAAGTGGTAAAGGAGATAAAAATTTTAAAACTTATTTTAAACCTATTTACGAGACTTACAAAAAGAATCCAAAGTTATATGAAAAAAAAATTAAGTTATTAGAAAAAAATACAAAATGGTTAAATAATTGTACTTTTTTATGCGCAAATAATAAAATTATTCATAATTGCGAAGAAGTATCATGTAATATATCTTTTAGAGATAAAGAAAATAATATATATATAAATAAAACATATTATGATGATGAAGGATTGTACGGAGTTTTTACTCATACAGATTGTTGGAAATTTATAAAAAAAATATATAAATTAAGTTTAAATTATTCATATTTACCTATAAACATTCATGACATTTCTAGATCAAGAATTTTTGATTTTATAAATTATGGTGTAATTGAAAAATACTGGAGTCAAGATTTTAAGTTTATGCAAACAATTTATGACAATAATGAAGAATTATGTTATAGTCCTTTAAAAAATAAATTAGTTGCAAAAAATATAAAAAAAGTCTTTAGTAAATTAAAAATTAAGACCGATCCTAAAAGAATTGGACCAGCAGTAAGTGCTACATTTTATAAACCAATTACATATAGAGTTGGAATAAATGGTAATATTTGGAATATTAAAGGAAATAAATGGATTGAATGTAAAGATACAGTAAAAATGAAATTATCAAATCCAAATAAAAATTTAATTAAAAAAATTGTTTTAGCTGGTGATGATAATAACATACCTATTTTTGTATTAAGTATGATAAAAAATAAAAAAACTATTGTTGAATATGATATTTTAAGTACCAGTGAATATTTAGAAAAAAAATTAAAAATTATACCCACAAAATAGTATAACAAAAAAATGAAATATATTTTTATAAAAAAATTATTATTTATAATAACTATAAATAATAAGTATAAATAACAAAATGGACACCAAAGAAGAAGATTTTGTATGCATTGAATGCTATGAAACTATAAAAATAAATGATGGTAATTTTGATGCAAAACTATGCAAACCATGTTTAGAGTACATTATTAACACATCTGTACCAGTAAAAAAATGCGATGTATGTAAAAAAGATTTTGATCAAGAAAATGATAAAATAACATTATGTAAACCTTGTTATGATAAAAAGAAATCATAAATTTTTATCACATATACTAAATATAATTTTATTTAATACATTTTTTATTATAATATTATTAATTCTGCCAATAAAATCATTACATAAAGACATAATTATTTTTTCTTTTTTTTCAATATCATTTTCTATATCATATTTTTCAACATTATAATTTTGAATGTTAATAATTAAACTACGTATTCCGTTATAATCATCTTTTAAATTTCTACATATTGATTCATAATAACTCAATAAAACAAGTGCTTGTGAATAATCTTTCTTTAATAAAACTAATAATACTGTTATAATAAAATATTTTTTATAATCAATTATGTGATTAGATAAATTACCTTTTACATTATTTTTATTATATAAATATTCATATTTTTTATATATTTCTAATCCTTTTTCATAGTCATTCAAATTTATTATGTATATAAGTCCTAATTTATTATATATTTCTTCTTTTTTTAGAATTGTATCACATGTATCGTAATTATTATTTTCCACACATACTTTATTATAATATAAAATAGCATTTTCATAATCGTTTATTGACAAATAAATATCAGCAATATTTTCATAAAATCTAGGTAATTTATCTATAAAACCTGCTAATAAATAATTATCAATAGCTTTTATATAATAATTTATTTTTAATTCATGACTTTCTTTATCACATGTTAAAGCACAATTAACACAACAATCTGCAATATTTTTTTTATTTTCACGTGGAATTTTAGAGAAATAATACAATGATTTTTCATAGCATTCATATGATGATTTCAAATCTTTCATTTTATATAAATTTCCAGCATTTTTATATAAATTAGCAATATTTTCATATTTTTGTTCTTTTTTACAGCAAAAATTATCAAATATATTAATTGATTTTATTATATTTTCTGCTTCTTTAGTATATAATTCTGGGCATATATCAGTCATCTTTATTATAAATAAATTTATTATTTTATATTTATTAAATTTTAAATAAAAAAAATGATTTTTTATTAAATTATAAATATAATAATAAGAATTCATACTACAAACATATATTACAATATATATAAACCAATAAATAAAATGGATATTGAAAATATTTCTATTGATTTAATAGATACAGATGAATTTGTAGCATTTTTAAACTCTAATTCTACGGAATTAAGTATAATTCCTGGTATGAATGATGATATTAGTAACGGATTAACAAATCGTTTTAATATTATTACAAACATACAATTATATGGACAATTTTTATTATTATTCGAAAATAGTTTATTTTTTACATTACAATCATTCTATTTATGGTTAGAAAATAATTTTCCTAATATAGAAGATAGAAATAAAATATTAATTACCGTTGCCATAAAAAGAAAATTACAAGTAATTTTAGGAATTAATTAATAGAAAAATATCATAGCATGGAAACGAGGTTGCCTCGCACTCCATCCCGTTGGATTTTAAGTTTTTGTTAATGATAACGATATAAATATCAATACAAAAATAAAATATTATTTTATACATATTGATAATCATAATTATAACTGCAGGGAAACCCAGGTTGCCACGCACCCCATCGCGTTGGATTTTAGAAGGTTTTTGGATTGATGTAGAAAGAGAAATTATAGATATTTAATTTTATTTTATATATATTGATAATCATAATTATTATAATCTTTGAAATAAATTTCCATTTGTTCTTCGTTTTCAATATCTTTCTTATTTTTCTTGTCTAAATAATAATAAAATATCATAGACTTTACAATTTTATAAGGATTTATATAAAGCGGTATAAACAATGTTTTCTTTTGAATTTTCGAATATACATCCTTTCTAAATGTATAATCTAATTCGTATCCAATAATACTTCTCTTATAATTTATCAATGATATTTTATCAGCCATGATTGTATCATCGTGTTTTGAAATAATTTTATTTATAGACAAAATTCTCAAAAAAATATTTTGTTTAAATATTGTCATAAATTCGTGCCTAATACTATTTCTTTGCATAAATGATAATCCATTATATTGTTCTATACAATATTCTAATGATTGACGCTGAGTAATATTTTTATTCATAATGTTTATATCACCATCTTTATATATATTGCCAAAATAACTATTCATAATAATACTTATATTTAGATTTTATAGTTATTTTATAAAAAAATAAATCTACAAATACTTTTTATTCTTTACAAATAACATCAACTCTTTTTCATCCTTTCAAAATCCAACTCTTTTTACACCATTTCTTCAAAATTCAAAAGGTTTTGTAGTTCTTTTACTAAAAGAACATGTTCCGGTAAAATGTCCATATTTACCGCATATCATACATAAACCATTACAATGCCATAATTCTCGTATAATACTTGTTTTTTGAATATCATCAAGATTTACTTTTACATAAGCACCTCCTCTTACATTATTAATACCGTATTTATCCATATACATTTTAGTATATATATCTTCATCAAATTTTGTAATATAATCATGTGTTTCGATAACTTTTATTGGTTTATTTATCTTAGTCCATGAAGCACCTTTTCCATCAAAATGTTCGCATATACGTCGTTCTAAATTAGATGTAATTCCAACATAATATTTATTATTCAATAACTGTAATATATAAATCTTTTTCATATTTTATTATTTTTTATTATAAAAATAATTTTAAATAGATAATAATATTTTATATAATTTTTTATATAAATGAATAATATATGGATTATACACCACTTAATATAAAAACAAATTTGGAAGCTTTAAAATTTTTAATAACAAAACAAATTTATTTTAAAAATATAATTGTTGCAGTTGATAATGCAGGTGCTTATGTACCTAATAATAAATTATATTTTTATACATTTTATGATTTAGTAACTAAAAGAAGATATAAATTAAGCGCATATGAAATATTTTATGCTAAAAGACAAATGTTTTCATACAAAAATAAAGAACAATTTTACAGCGACCCTATTGTTAAACAATATATTCAAGCTTATGCTAATAAATATGAAACATTGGTTCAAAACAATTATATATACATTGCTTTTTATACATATTATCAAATGGCATTATATTATTCATCTGTTTTAGCAAATATTTTTAACTCAATTACCTACAAAAATATTGCTAAAATAGGCAATTTTGAATTTTATGCCTTACCTAAATATTTCACAAACATTCCATACAATGAAACAAAGAAAAAATACACTAATCAAGAGGCATATTTTATATATAAAAGTTTGAATATGTTTTATGAATAATACATAAAGACAACACTCTATATAATAACTATAGAATGTATAGAATTCCAACATTAGGTCTATTTGTAGGTGTAGTAGGTTTGAGTTTTCAAGTATTGATATTAAATCCATGGCATGATACGATTTCTAAACAAATAAAACAATTAGAAAATAAAATTAATAATTTAGATAATACATTAAAATCTAGAAAACCTTAATATAATAATAAAAAAAAATGATTTTTTATTTGATAATAAATATTATAATTTCAATTAAATATAATATTTTTGAAAAAAATGGAGTGTGCTGTGTGCGTAATAAAATATAATAAAACAAACAATTTTCATTGTTTTGGTTGTAAATTTGATTGTTGTATTGATTGTATGAAAAAATATATAATAAGTCAACCAAATGATGCTTGTTGTATGAATTGTCATATAGCTATTCCATATGATCAATTTATCAATTCATTTGATAAAAATTGGAGATTAACTATATTTAGAAAATATAGAGAAAATGTTTTATGGGATAAAGAACAAAGTTTAATGCCAGTTTCAGTTCATAAACTTGTAAAAAAAAGAGAATTGGAAGATTTGAAAATTAAATATAAAGAGTTATCTGATAAAATATTTGAATTGAATAATGAAATGTTACAAATTAAGAATTTTCTTAGTAATAAAAATACTAAAGAATTTAAAATAAAATTTCAATATACACACAAATGTGTCGATAAAAATTGTAATGGATATCTTAATGAAAAATTTCAATGTGAATTATGTGAAATTAATGTATGTAATAAGTGTTTTATTAAAAAAGAAGAGCACCATGAATGTGACCCAGAGTTAGTTGAAACTTGTAAATTAATTAAAAGTGAGGCTAAACCTTGTCCTAATTGCTCTGAGTACATTAGTAAAATAAATGGTTGTGACCAAATGTTTTGTACCTTATGTGGTACTGCGTTTAGTTGGAATACTGGAGTTATTGAAAGAGGGGTTATTCATAATCCACATGCTCACGCTTTCTTTCAAAATAATCCTGATGCATTAAATAATTATTTTAATAATAATAGAGAAAATAATCAATGCAGACCAGCAATACCTCAATATAATGAATATAATAAGTTAAGATCAAAAATTACTGATACAAAGATTTTAAAAATCTATGATGATTTATATAGAAATACTGCTGA
>JACCDY011181213.1_pt1 | contig 15790 bp, 10 predicted proteins | sample 7446391 | NCBI WGS metagenome assembly JACCDY01 (sample SAMN15323451, study PRJNA562643) | freshwater metagenome | isolation source: river surface water | place: USA:Blue River Watershed | collected 2017-08-18
AAAGCTACGGCAACATGGCCACGCGCAAACGGTTCCGGGAGTGGATCGATGGCTGAGTTTCTTCACGAGCGACGCGACTTCGACCAATTGCTCGCGGTTGTTGCCAACGATCGCGGCCTTGACCCCATGCTGGTCGAGAAGGATTACTGGATCATGCACGGGCTATGGGGCCTGCAGGCCCAGGGCTTTGTGTTCGAGCTCAAGGGCGGCACCTCCCTGTCCAAAGGCTTCGGGGTGATTCATCGGTTTTCCGAAGACATCGACATCCGTATTGAGCCACCGGCTGACCTGGATGTGAAAACCGGCCGCAACCAGGACAAGCCCGCTCACATTACCTCACGGCTGGCTTATTACGACGAACTGGCCAAGCGCATCCGCATCCCAGGCATCGACAGCGTGGAGCGGGATACCTTTTTCGATGACGAGAAAATGCGCAGCGCAGGCATTCGCCTGACCTACTCACCCCGCGCAGCCGCCCTGTCAGGGGTGAAGGACGGCATCCTGCTGGAGCTGGGGTTTGACGACACTGCTCCCAACAGACCGGTCACGATCTCATCCTGGTCGCTGGATTTCGCCATGGACCGAGGCGTGCCGGTTTTCGATAACAGGGCCGTGGATGTCCCCTGCTACGCGCCGACACACACCTTCGTCGAGAAGCTCCAAACCATTTCGACCAAGTACCGGCGTCTGGCAGAGGCCAAAGAGTTTCATGCCAACTTCCTACGGCACTACTACGACGTGTACTGTCTGCTTGACCTGCAAGAAGTTCAGGAATTCATGAAAACGCCCGCATACCAAGAACGGAAGCAGCAGCGCTTTCGATCTGGAGATGAGTTGGCGATAGCCAAAAATGCTGCATTCACCCTGAGCGATCCTGGCCAGCGAGATCTTTTCGCTCGGGAATACAAAAAGTCTTCCGCTCTCTATTACCAGGGACAGCCTGATTTTGGTCAGCTACTTTCCAGAATTAGCGAGCACCTGAATTCCATGTGAGGCACCAAGATCATGAACAGACAAGCATTACTAGCTAATGCCCCGAATGATGCTCAGTGGGCTGCTATGTCCAAATCAGAAAAACAATCCGCCGTAGTTAATCTGGCCATTGCAGCTCTGTCCGAGTGTGCAGCCAATGGGCGAGAGCTGGACTCATGGGAAGCCCAGCATCTGCGCAGCGCACTTGGTGCCATCTACACTGATTTTTTCAGTCTCAGCATGAACGATGTGGTGTTGGCAATGGCACCTTCCGAAGAACGAGCGACTGGCTGGAAGGATCGATTTCCACAAAACATACCAACGGTCCATCAATTCCACAGAGCGTTTGATCAGGCTCGGTACCGGCCTGTTCCCGAAAATTGAGGTCGGCACCGAAGATCTTGTCAAGCTCAATCGAGCATGTCAAACGCGACTGTGGGCAAGTCTCACTTGTTCCGTAGTTTGAATCTCTAACATCAGACGGTCACTAGGCTGACTTTCGCAGGCCATGCTTACATGTGTTGAAATCGTATACGCCGATGATCCGCTCTGCTTGCCAGCATCGGCGTATCCCGTGGCTTTGATTAACGGCCCTAAGACTCGATAATCTCAGTAAATTCGGTGCAGCGCAGCTTCGTTTCTAGCGGCATCGCAACTCCCAAAGCCGTGACCACCGACCCATTCACCTCTGGCGACACCAAAGCAATCAAAGAGCTCTTTTCAGCGCTCCAGATGGACATGGTTGCACTACAAATGGAAAAGATCAGAGACGAGCATTCGGATTTGATTCGATTGCTGGGTCCACTGCATCCAATTAAGGCCGCAGCAGCGTTTGCAGGCCTTCTAACTCAGCCAAGTCTGCAAAGCAATTGCCTGCGCTTGGAGGTACTTGTACACCTGTGTGTCGCCGAGTGCCATGGAAAAAAGACTCCACCTTCCTCCATGATAGGACAAGCCTTCCGCGCAATCGGCAGTGGCCGATGTGGACTGGCCGAGGATCCTGCCGAGGATGTATTCGTCTCCAATGTTGTCTCCAAGCGCGGAAACTTCAGAGTACTCGAGGGAATTTGGGAAAGCGGTGGATTCTTCCTGCAGCGCATAGTCAATATGATGGAACGGATGCCTGAAGAGCCGCCTTTTCAGCGATTTCGTGCTTCAGTGTATGCACTTTTGAAACTATCTGATTCTGTATGTGAGCGCGCAGGACTGCAGCGCTACCAGAAGGGAAACGCACGACCCGAATCATCGGTACAAGCGAAGCTGTTAGACCGGATGCCTAGGATTCGTGGCTTGGTGCGCTTTAGCGGAATCGACTTGCAAGAGTTGGGCATCGAGCCAGCGGACCTTGTCCCCTTCATATTTGACCCAAATAAGCGCAACAGTCTTTGGGGTGAGACTATTGCCCATACGTCGCTGGAGCGTAGGCCCCTGGCAAAGGATGCCGACGAAGTCGTCGTCTTACTTCCCTCTGCAATAAGCGCCTCGATCAGACGAGCTTTCGTTGAGCAGTTTGGCACGGGGCGGAACCAGCCCGTATGCAATGCAGAACTTGCACGAGATTACGAGGAGTTGTTCGCTCAGACACCTTTGCTCGGGGGGCGATCGGGAGCGCCGGTTCGCTTCATAAGATCTGAGCACTGCCCGCTCTCATCCTTGGCAATTGAGATCGATCGAGGCCGCCATCTTCACTTACTGTTCTTTGTCGACCCTTTAGATGGCTTCGACGAAGGGGGGTTAGCTGGAGAATTCAGTGCCTTTGGAGCGTTGGCAGACCCTATCGACGCAGCCATAGCGCCGGTTTACAAACATGCCCTGAACACGCCCCACTTTCGCAGCGGAATTACTTTACTCGTCGGATGTGGCATTGGCCGCAATGTTTCGCTTTGGCTGAACAACACGGAGCGTCATGATTGGCGGTTAGAAACCATCAGCGCCCCGGATTTTTGGACGCTGAGCTGGACGCCAGAAATGGAGCCTCAACATCTGTGGCGGATCTTCAGCGCGCAAGATGCTTTGGCTGAGCGAGGGCTCTCTCTGCAAAATGCCAACGGCTTGCTGAATCTTGTCGCGTGGTCGCGGCAGATGGCTGGACATCTAGTCCCACACGCTGATGTCCCTGACAACTGGGGCGGCGCGGGGCAACTGATGATTGAACAGAACAGTCTGCTTGGTTTAAGAGCTGAGGTCGCCAATGCTTGGGACATTCACGCTGAGAAAGACCAAGACGGACGGTGGTGGCAGATGCGGCGAATGGGGCTTTCTCTATTTCCCGAAGATTCTCTAGAGCCCATCTATGTCGTTGAAACCGCCAGTCGCCCCCGCTTTGCCATCTGCAAAACCCGCAAGCGTACTTGGTGGACCGAACTTGTGCTGCCAGCCAATGTAGACGGCAAACTTGGTTATCAGCGTTGGAAGATGGTTACCACATGGTTGGGCAGAGCCGCACCTGCAATTGACGATCAAATTTCCGATCTTCCTGAAGGTGTGATTTTGTGGAGATGCCAATTCGAAGTAGAGGATGAAAACATCGATAACTCCGCACCGTCAATGAATCTTGCAGAAGCACAGAAGTGCATTCAGCTTGCATGCAACGTGCCAGCTAGAGTCATCGAACTTACGTTCAAACCTCAGTTCAACCAAGCATTGTTTCATGCCGAAAACATTGCAGAACAAGCGATAGTTGACGCCTTGCTAGCCGGAGTAATGCAGCTCGCAAAACAGTCGCCTTCTTCCGAAGTGCTAGACGCTGTTAAGAACGAGATCGTGCCTGATTCCCACGCGCGCCAGGCCCATGCATTCATGGCACAAAATTTTCGCGACTATATTGAATCTTTGCGAGAAGCACACCCTACAACGATCAGTAAGTATGACGATGCCTACATCAAAATCGGTCTTGGTTGGCGTGTCCGTGCCCTGGAAGACGGTGGAGAGATGCTGGGAAAAGAGGTGTGTATCGATTTCCTCAATCGTCTCGTTTCCAATCTTGAAGACGAATTGTGTCAACTTCTCAAGCGTTTCAACCGTAGGCACCTTGTCGAGGCGCTGCTGTCGAATTATGAGCGAGCTGCCGCTCAAAAAAATTGGTGGCGGCGTACCGCTTCTGCCCAGATGGCGCTTCACTCAGACAAGGCTGAGGTGCTGCAGGCGATGGCACGGAATGAGTACAAGCTCAATGGGGTTTCCCAATCTACGCGCATCGTGATCGAAGCAGCAGTATGCGAATCGCTCTCAGAAGGCGGCTCCGTCCCAGGTGACTTAGACCTGACCCAATTGATGGCGCTTTCAGCCACGCTCTTTGCCGTAGGGGGCTGGTCTGACTGCATCCGCTGGGACGTGATGACACCACGACTGATCGTTCGCCCTTTGGGAGACATCCATGTTCACTCTGATTTCTTCGATTTCGTGCTTGATCCCTTTGCGAAAGCGGCGAGCGATCAACGCTTCCAGGACGCCGCTTCAAGCTACAAGAGTAACCTCGAGGAACCTACTGGAATTCCCACCTCGGATATCGAGGGAATGCAGGAATTCTCCGCCGCGTGGAAAGCTGAGTTCGGCGTTTCGATCGATGATGTGCGCAGATATATCGACACACTGGAGGACAAAGGAATTGCCGCACAACAATTTGTCTTTCCCATGCGCAAGAGCGAACTAGGTTCCTTGATAGGCTGCGCCACGACGGCGCGAATCATTACCGATCTACTCCTCCTTGAACACCGAGAGTCATGGCGGACGACCCCCGAGGGCTACCGCCCCAGCGATAGAGACCCTTGGCGATTTCGTCGTCGCCTAAGCGTTCTGCGACGACCACTGTTGCAGGTTAATGACGACCCCAACCCGATTGTCCTCGTATGTCCTGGACTAATAAGGGAAGCTTTTGCATATACCGTCTCAAACTATTTCAGAGGGGACTATCCTGACTGGCAACTCGGGGCCGCCATGCTGGTTTGGCGCGGTGGCAGCCGGGCTAGGCTCGGTCTGAAGTTCAATGCTCAGGTGGCAGCCACCTTGAAAGACTTAGGTTGGCTTGTTGAATGTGAGATTAAGCCAACCAAACTGCTACGCCAGGCACTCGATCGCAACTATGGTGACATCGACGTACTCGCGTGGGATCCCACTAAAGGTCGCATCCTGATCATCGAGTGCAAGGACGTTCAGTACAAGAAAACCCCTGGGGAAATTGCCGAGCAACTCTCAGATTTCCGGGGAGAGCTCATGCACAACGGAAAACCCGATTTACTGAAGAAACATCTTGATCGCGTAGCTGTTGTAGAGGCTCATGCCGATGATGCTTATAGATTCCTCGGCATGCCGCAGGGAGGTCGAATTGAAAGCCACTTGGTATTCAAAAACCCCGTACCAATGCAGTTCGTTCGGAGTCGGGAACACCAGGTCCGTATCTCGCTCTTCGCCAATCTTGCCAGCTTGTGATCATCGGGCAGCCTTCACCTGGTTGTTTTGTACGCAACTGCCTGCTTGACCGATAAGTACGTCATTCGGATAAAGCAATCCAAGTAGATGAAAGATAGCTCCTTCGACAAGGGCAACATAGTCGTTTGCCTCTTGTTGGTCAATTACGGCAACCCCTGGTCTATGCACCAGTACATTCCTTCTTTCTTGACCTGCAATGAGTTGCTTGCGGAACGGAGACTCTTCGCCAAGATAATGTTTGAGTAAAGAACCGTACATTTTCGAGAACGGCGGGGATGGCATTTCCATGAGCATGAGCTCCATTTTCGGGTGCGCCCGACAAAGTGCTTCTTTCACAGCAAGTTCGGCAGCTATGGTCGCATCAATCCACTTGTGGTGAGGTTCCGATTCGTGCTTCGCGCGATGCAAATGGCGCATGGCTATGAGAGGGGAAACGCCTGAGTTCAAAGCCTCTTGAACCGCGTCATGAGTTCGGTGATTTAGCGGATAACTAGAAAAATCTTCATGACTGACAGTGAGTGCAGAAGGGATGTCTCGTAAGCTATCAGCGTCAATGCCCCATTTCTCCGACCGAACTGAATACCCTTGCTCTCGTAAGTCAAAGTGGCGTAAGTGATACTTCAGCAACGCTAACAGGTTCCTCACGGTAGTCCGGATTTCATTTAGGGGAGGATCAATCATCCCCCGCGTAAAACCGGATAAAGCAGCGCCATCGAAGCGATCAAGTGTGCGGAGCTCAGCGATAGCGACGGCAGGTAGCGATATGTTGCGAATCTTGGCTTTCACGCTTGCATCAGCGTACGATAAGACAACTTCAACTGTGCGCCCCGATGAATGGGTGTGCCGAAACTCTTGAGGGTTGCTGGATTCTGAGTGCGCCTGCGGTGCGCGAAGCAGCGAGTAGTCGCAATGGATTTCAACTACGCCGTTAGGTGACTCAATTTTAGTAGTTTTATCCATTATTTAGATCCTCTGGCAATAACCAATCAACGCAACAAAATAAAGGCAAAAGCAGACAGCAGTACCAGCCAAATAAAAGCATTTCCCACCTTAGGTTGCCCCCCTAAGTTTTCAGCGCATTTGATCGACTGTCTATAAGACAACCCCGTACCAGGAATGCCAACATTGCCTGTGACCTTGTCCTCCCGGAAGTTCACCGAGGCCCCGGGACGCCCCGCCGTCCAGGATGAGCCCGACTTACTTAAATTCAGAGTCAATCCCTTGAAAATTCGGATGCGCTTCTGGAAGCGAAAGCCCATGAGTCACTCCTTTGTCTTGGATGACGATTCCGCGCAATAGTGGCACCAAACATCATCATATTGATGATATCATTTACTCGAAATTTGTCCATCCACCCAGCAGAGGTTGTTACCGGCATGAAGGCACAGCGCGTCGAAAACCTGAGCCACTCCCAGCGCGAGCGGCTGGCCTACATCGACTTTCGCCTTTACTTCTTCGGTGAGATCGGCCGCCCCGACCTGATCGACCGATTCGGTGTGGCACCGGCTGGGGCGACACGCGACTTGGCGATGTACCGGGAAATCGCGCCGCAGAACATCACCTTCGACGGCAGCAACAAGATTTACCGCATCGGGCAAGCGTTCACCCCGCTATTCGACCACGCATCGCAGCGCGTGCTGTCGGCGCTGGCTCTGGGCTTCGGTGATGGCGTGAACGGCGCAACGCAGCCGCTCTTGCCCTGCGAATCGCCCACTGCCTTGAGCAACCCCAAGATGGATGTGCTGGCCCCGGTCTGCCGGGCGATCCACGCCAAGCGGCCAGTCACCATCCGCTACCACTCAATGAGCAGCGGCGAGTCTGAACGGGTCATCGTGCCCTTTGCCTTGGTCGACACCGGACTGCGCTGGCACGTTCGGGCCTTTGATCGCAAGAGCGGTGAGTTCCGGGATTTCGTCATCACGCGGATGGAAGCCCCGACCTTGCTTGATGAAGAGCCCAATGCGAATGAACGCCCGGACAACGACATCCAGTGGACACGGATCGTAGAGCTGGACTTTGTGCCTCACCCGCGTCTGAGCCGCCCCGAGATCATCAAGATGGACTACGGGATGACCGACGGCTCGATCCGGATGCGCGTTCGCGCCGCCGTCGCAGGCTACATGCTGCTGCGCTGGAGCGTGGACTGCTCGCCTGACCATCGCCTCAAAGAGGAACAGTACCGCCTATGGCTCAGCGATCCGCTGGCGCTTTATGGCGTTGAGAACGCCAAGCTGGCTCCGGGCTACCAAGCCCCGAGCAGCCCCAAGAAACGATAGGGAAGAACAAACGCAATGGCCAAGACACTTGAAGCCCACGACAAGCTGATCCGGGAAATCTTCGAAGGCAGCTACCAGTTCGAGATTCCGGACTACCAGCGCCCCTACGCCTGGACAATCGAGCAGGCCACGGAGCTTTTCGATGATCTGTACTCGGCGATGCAGGACGCGCGTATCTCGGGGGCCAGCAGCCAATACTTCCTGGGCAGCATCGTTCTGATCAAGAACGACCGGGACCCGAAGTCGTCGGTGGTCGACGGCCAGCAACGCCTGTCTACGCTCACGATGCTGTTCGCCGTGTTGCGCACCGTGATGCCGGATGCGGCAGACGACATCACCGACTTCCTCTACAAAAAAGGCAAGGTCAGTCTTGGCGAGAAAAACGAGTATCGCCTGACCGCCCGCGAGGAAGATGCTGACTTCTTCCGCACCAATATCCAGGAGCCGGGTGGCATCGCACAGTTGGTCGCCAGTACGGACAAGCTGAAAGACAGCCGTCTGCGTTACCGTGAAAACGCCACGCTGCTGCTCGAAAAGGCCAAGGCGCTTCCGCCTGCCGAACTGATTGCTATGTGGCAGTTCCTCGCCAACGATTGCTCGCTGGTTGTCATCTCCACGCCCGACCTCGAAGCCGCGTACCGCATCTTCTCCGTGCTCAACAACCGGGGGCTCGACCTCGCGCCTATCGACATCATCAAGGCGCAGGTGCTGGGCCTGATCCGCACCACGGCAGGCGACGTCAAGAGCCGCGCCTACGCCAAGGAATGGAGCCGGATTGAAAACGCACTTGGCCGCGAAGCCTTCGGTGACCTGTTTGGTCACATCCGCAGCATCTACGCCAAGAAGAAGCAGAAGTACATCCTGGTCAAGGAGTTCCAGGAGCACGTCACCGAGTACAAGACCCCTATCGACCTCGTAGACAAGGTCATCAAACCCTACGCCGAGGTGTGGGACTTCGTGCGAGATGCCGACTTCGAGGCCACTGAACACGCCGAGACTATCAACGAACACCTGTCTTGGCTCAACCGCGTGGACTTCAAGGACTGGGTGCCACCAGCGCTGGTCTACTTCAAGCGCTTCCGGCAGCAACCAAAACTACTTGCAGAATTTTTCCAGTCGCTGGAACGAATGACCTATTTCCTGCTGGTCACCAAGGTGGGCATCAACGAGCGCATCGAAACCTACGCCGCGCTTACCAAGGAAATCGAGCCGGAGACCTTCAAGGGGGATCTGGCCGCGCTCACCACGCTGGCACTGACAGACACGCAAAAGCGCAAGTTCGTCGCGGCACTCGATGGCGACGTGTACGACGATCTGCCCAAGGCCCGGATGGCGCTGGTCTTACGCCTTGAGTCCTTGGTGCGCGCCCCCGGCGTACAGCTTCAAGATGCCGTGTCTCTAGAGCACGTTCTGCCGCAAACCCCGCCCGACGGTTCCGACTGGATCAAGTGGTTCCCGGATGAAGACGAGCGCGATGGCTGGACGCACCGTTTGGCCAATCTGGTTCCGCTGGATAGGAACAAGAACTCGTCTGCCAGCAACTACGACTTTGCCAAGAAGAAGGATGTGTACTTCAAGGGCAAGGGCACTGCGTCCCCCTTCATCCTGACGCAAGAGGTCCGGGCGGAAGCTACGTGGACGCCGGCAATGTTGGATGACCGGCAGAGACGCCTCGTGGGTGTCCTTGAGAAGCACTGGGAACTATCCACCACCGAATCTAAGACTACCAATCAACACGCGGTCAATGTACCAACCACGCAGGGATAAGAACATGGCAACCAACGACACAAACAAGAACGGCAGCAACCTCGGCTTCGAGGCCGAGATGTTCAAGGCCGCCGACAAGCTGCGCGGCAATATGGAGCCCTCCGACTACAAACACGTCGCGCTCGGGCTAATTTTCTTGAAGTACATCTCGGATGCCTTCGAGGCGCGGCACAAGGCACTGCTGGCCGAAGACCCGCAGGCCGCCGAGGACAAAGACGAGTACCTCGCGGACAACGTGTTCTGGGTGCCCAAGGATGCACGCTGGTCGCACCTGCAGGCGAATGCCAAGCTGCCGACGATTGGCACGCTGATCGATGACGCGATGCGCGCCATCGAAAAGGACAACGAGTCGCTCAAGGGCGTGCTGCCCAAAGACTACGCCCGGCCTGCCCTCAACAAGGTGATGCTCGGCGAGCTGATCGACTTGATCTCTGGCATCGCGCTCAATGAAGAAGGCCACGCATCGCGTGACATCCTTGGCCGCGTCTACGAATACTTCCTCGGCCAGTTCGCCGGTGCAGAAGGCAAGCGCGGCGGCGAGTTCTACACGCCACGTTCCGTTGTGCGGGTGCTGGTGGAAATGCTGGAGCCCTATCAAGGCCGCATCTATGACCCGTGCTGCGGGTCAGGCGGGATGTTTGTCCAGTCCGAAAAGTTCGTGCAGGAGCACGGTGGCCGCATCGGCGACATCGCCATCTACGGTCAGGAGTCGAACTACGTGACTTGGCGGCTGGCCAAGATGAACCTTGCGGTGCGTGGCATTGATTCCAAGATTTTCTGGAACAACGAAGGCAGTTTTCACAAAGACGAATTTGCCGCCCAACGCGGTAGCGATGGCGCGCCGATGAAGGCCGACTACATCCTCGCCAATCCACCTTTCAACATCTCAGACTGGGGCGGCGACAGGCTTCGGGAGGACGTTCGCTGGAAATTCGGCGTTCCTCCGGTGGGCAATGCCAACTACGCGTGGCTGCAACACATTGTCCACCACCTCGCACCGAATGGCACAGCTGGCGTAGTGCTGGCCAACGGATCAATGTCCTCGACGCAGTCTGGTGAGGGCGACATCCGCCGGGAGATGGTCGAGAAGGATGTAGTGGATTGCATGGTGGCCCTACCGGGGCAACTCTTCTACTCGACCCAGATCCCTGCGTGCTTGTGGTTCCTGGCTCGCAACAAGAACCCCGGGAGCGATTGGCGTGATCGGCGCGGAGAGGTGCTGTTCATTGATGCGCGGAAGCTAGGCGTACTCGTTGATCGGACACGACGGGAGCTCTCGGATTCGGACGTTCAACGGATAGCTGACACCTACCATGCGTGGCGAGGTGAGCCGAACGCAGCGGAATACCAGGACGTGTCGGGGTTCTGCAAATCGGCATCCTTAGAGGCGATCCGCGAGCACGGTCATGTGCTGACTCCTGGTCGGTATGTTGGCACCGAGGACATGGAAGACGATAACGGGTCGTTTGAGGAACGAATGACCCGACTTACAACTGCTCTTGGAGAACAATTAGCGGAGTCGGCAAACCTTCAAATCACTATGCGAGAACAGCTAAGGCTGATTGGCTTCCCATTGATGGAGACTGATCAATGAAGCTCTCCGATTTGGTCGATTTCAACCCAAAGCGCCCTCTAGAGAAAGGAGGCTCAGCACCCTTCATAGAGATGGCGGATTTGCCAGAAGGAGAACGAGAAGCTGCGCAAATCGGAAGTCGCGTTTTCAGCGGCGGCGGAAGCAAATTTGCAAATGGCGATACGTTGTTCGCTCGAATTACGCCGTGCCTTGAGAACGGCAAGACAGCGAAAGTCAGCGGGTTGCCAAACGAGATGATTGGTCATGGCTCGACTGAATTCATCGTCATGTCTGCTAAGGACAAAGAACACGATGAGGACTTTGTCTATTACCTGGCTCGTCACCCTGAATTTCGCGCTTTCGCCAAAGGTCGGATGGAAGGCACATCTGGTCGTCAACGTGTGTCTTGGCAAGCTCTAGCAAGCTATGAAATTGCGGATATTGATAAAACGACTAGGAAGCAGATTGGGGATGTGCTGTCATCCTTGGACAACTGCATTGCAGCCAATCGTCGTGTGAATGCCACCATTGAGGAGATGGCGCGAACTGTGTTCAAAGACTGGTTCGTCGACTTTGGCCCAGTGCGGGCAAAAATGGAGGGGCGACAGCCACCGGGGCTTACTCCTGAAATCTCTGCCCTATTTTCAGATGCGCTAGATGATGAAGGGAAGCCGGCGGGATGGGGTTTTTCAACACTGGGACAGGTGACTAGTTATCTGAATCGAGGGCTATCGCCGAAATATGTTGAAACTGGCGGGGTATTGGTTCTGAACCAGAAATGCATCCGCAACAATACGGTTGACACGGCGAAGGCGCGTAGACACGACCACAAGTTGAAAGTGATCGATGGACGCGAGCTTCAGGCCGGCGACATCTTGGTGAACTCGACGGGCGTAGGAACACTTGGGCGCGTTGCCCAGATACTGCATTTATCTGAAACCACCATTGTCGACTCACACGTTACCGTAGTCCGGGCTTCACCACCTATCAGTTCGAATTTCTTGGGTTTGGATTTGCTGGGGCGACAAGCTCAAATCGAGGCCCTAGGAGAGGGGTCCACCGGACAAACAGAATTGAGTCGAACCAAGTTGGGACAGCTTCGTATTGTCCTTCCACCTACAGAAATCATTCGGCAATTTGATCTAACAACAATGCCACTGCGCAGTCAGTTCTCGTTGAATTTGATTGAGAACAAGACACTTTCATCGCTTCGAGATTTGCTCTTGCCAAAGCTCATATCAGGAGAAATAGGTGTCGTGGATGCCGAGCGATTTATCGAGGGCGCTATATGACCTTGGATTGGTGTCCTGGCATTCGCGAGGCATGCTTGCATTGGCGGGATGCACCGATGCTGCAGCAAACCTTGGAGGCATTGGAGAGAACACTCGCTGAGGATAACGACGCCTGTATCGACTGTGCCAAGGCAATCGTTGAAGTGATTTGTCGAATTGTGATTGATGAACTGGACTCACCAATCAATCCCGTCAAGCCCAAAGCATTATCTCCGGATTTTGGTGAGTGGGTTGGTTCGGCAGTACGCGTACTAAAGCTTGGTGAGAACCAAAACAATAAATTTCTCAAACTGGTTTCGCAGCATCACAAACTGACTACTGCCCTTGGGGATTTACGAAATGATGCTGGCCCCGTAAGCCACGGGCGCGATGGTTTTCTGGACAGGTTATCTGTTCATCATCGCCGCTCGGCTGTGTTGTCGGCCGACGCCATCGTCACTTTTCTGCATCAGGCCTATCTAGAGGCAGAGCTGGACTTGGTGCGGACGCGCGAACCCTACGAGCGCTTCGACCATCTGCATGGGCTGATTGATACGAACGTTTCATTGCAGGCGGACGTCGATGAGGAGGGTTTTCTCTCGGTAGACGTGACGTTGCCGTCTGGCGACGTTTTGCCCCTGCGGGTAGAGGCAAGTCGGTTGCTATACCAACTGGATCGGGACGCCTATGTCGAGGCGTTGAACGCTGCACGCGGAGCACCGGTTCCAGTCGTGGAGGCCATCGAAGAACAAGGAGAACAGTAATGGCGTTTTTATCGGAGGCCGCCGTGGAGCAAGCGCTGTTGGATCAGCTGCGCTCTCTGAACTACAGCATCGAGCGTGAGGAGGATGTCGGCCCCGATGGTCATCTCCCAGAACGCGAGAGTCACGATGAGGTCGTGCTAAAGAAACGGTTCGTTGATGCCGTTGCGCGGCTCAACCCAGGCCTGCCGCTGGACGCGAGGCAGGATGCGATCCGCAAGGTGATGCATTCGGAGCTGCCATCTCTCCTCGAAGAGAACCGCCGTATCCACAAGCTGATGACCGAAGGTGTGGACGTCGAGTATTACGCCGACGACGGCACACTGACTGCGGGCAAAGTCACTCTCATCGATTTCGAGCGGCCACAGCAAAACGATTGGCTGGCCGTGAGCCAGTTCGTAGTCATTGCCGGTCAGTACAACCGGCGTCCCGACGTGGTCGTATTTGTGAACGGATTGCCGCTCGGCGTGATCGAGTTGAAGGCACCAGGAAGCGGCAATGCGACCTTGCTCGGGGCTTTCAACCAGTTGCAGACCTACAAGAAGCAGATCCCGGCACTATTCAATACCAACGCCCTGCTGGTGACTTCAGACGGAATTACCGCCCGGGTCGGCTCGCTATCCGCCGACTTGGAACGCTTCATGCCCTGGCGCGCGACCGACGGCACTGACGTTGCCCCAAAGGGTGCGCCGGAACTCTCGACGTTGATTGAGGGCGTTTTTGAGCAGCGTCGTCTCCTCGACCTGCTGTGCTATTTCACCGTGTTCGGGGAGACTGGATCGGGCTTGGCGAAGATCATCGCGGGCTACCATCAGTTTCACGCGGTACGGCACGCGGTCAACAGCACTGTGGCTGCTTCCTCACCAGAGGGCAATCAGCGGGTTGGCGTCATCTGGCACACCCAAGGTTCCGGCAAAAGCTTGTTGATGGCGTTCTACGCCGGGCAACTGGTCAAACACCCGGCAATGGCCAACCCGACGCTGGTGGTGCTGACCGACCGGAACGACCTCGACGACCAGCTCTTCTCGACCTTCTCGATGTGCCGCGACCTGATCCGGCAGACGCCGGTGCAGGCCGAGAGTCGCGAAGATCTGCAGAAGGTCTTGAGCCGGGCATCAGGCGGTGTGATTTTCACGACCTTGCAGAAATTTGGCGAAATCGCCGAGCCGCTCACCACACGACGCAACGTGGTCGTCATCGCGGATGAAGCACATCGCAGTCAGTACGGCTTTAAGGCCAAGGTGGACGCCAAGACCGGCGAAATCTCCTATGGCTTCGCCAAGTACATGCGCGACGCGCTGCCGAACGCATCCTTCATCGGCTTTACAGGCACGCCCATCGAGGCGGACGACGTCAACACTCCGGCGGTGTTCGGCAACTACATCGACGTGTACGACATCAGTCGTGCCGTCGAAGACGGTGCGACCGTGCCGATTTACTACGAATCACGACTTGCGCGCATTGAGTTGGACGAGGACGAGAAGCCCAAGATCGACGCCGAGGTGAACGAACTCACGGAGGACGACCCGGAGGTCGAGCAGGAGCGCTTTAAGAAGAAGTGGTCAACCGTTGAAGCCTTGGTGGGTAGTGACAAGCGGCTGGCCTTGGTGGCCAAGGACATGGTCACCCACTTCGAAGATCGCGTAGCGGCTCTAGACGGCAAGGCGATGGTGGTGTGCATGAGCCGTCGCATCTGCGTGAAGCTATACAACGAGATCGTGAAGCTGCGGCCGGGCTGGCACAGCACGGATGACAACGCCGGTGCAATCAAGATCGTGATGACGGGCGCTGCCAGCGACCCCGAAGAATGGCAACAGCACATCGGCAACAAGGCCCGCCGCGATCTGCTGGCCAAGCGGGCGCGCGACCCCAATGACCCGCTCAAGCTGGTGATCGTTCGGGATATGTGGCTCACGGGCTTTGACGCGCCTTGTATGCACACGATGTACGTCGATAAGCCAATGCAAGGACACGGCCTGATGCAGGCGATTGCCCGCGTGAACCGCGTGTTCCGCGACAAGCCAGCCGGGTTGATCGTGGACTACATCGGCATCGCGCAGAACCTCAAGTCAGCCCTGCAGCAATATTCGAAGAACGACCAGGAGAACACTGGCGTCGATGAAGCGCAGGCCATAGCGGTGATGATGGAGAAGTACGAGGTGGTGCGGGATATGTACCACGGCTTCGACTACGCGTCGGCAATGTCCGGGACGCCGCAGCAGCGCTTGGCAATGATGGCTGGGGCCATCGAGTGGATTCTCGACCTGCAGCAAAAACTGGCGGCAAAGGAGAAGACCAAGGAAGGCAAGAAGGACGCTCATCGCCGCTATCAGGATGCGGTGCTGGCTCTGTCCAAGGCGTTCGCCCTCGCATCGGCATCTGACGAGGCCCGCGAAATCCGGGAGGAAGTCGGCTTCTTCCAGGCCATTCGTGCCGCGCTGGTCAAGTCCAGTACGGGCTCTGGTGTGACCCAGCAGGAGCGTGAGCTGGCAATTCAGCAGATCGTCAGTCGTGCGGTGGTCTCGACTGAGATTGTGGACATCCTGGCCGCTGCGGGCATCAAGAGCCCGGACATTTCCATCCTCTCCGACGAGTTCCTGGCCGAAGTTCAGCAGATGGAGAAGAAGAACCTTGCGCTGGAAGCCTTGCGCAAGCTGATCAACGACGGTATTCGCTCGCGCAGCAAGGCCAACGTGGTGCAGACCAAGGCGTTCTCGGAGCGATTGGAGGATGCGGTGGCAC
>JACCDY010019461.1_pt1 | contig 15779 bp, 17 predicted proteins | sample 7446391 | NCBI WGS metagenome assembly JACCDY01 (sample SAMN15323451, study PRJNA562643) | freshwater metagenome | isolation source: river surface water | place: USA:Blue River Watershed | collected 2017-08-18
CACTGACAGCTAACGATGTTGTTCATGGTTTCTGGATTCCAGCTTTTATGATTCAAATGCAGAACCTTCCTGGAGTTACTAACCATCTCGAATTCACAGCCAATAAATTGGGTGAGTTCCCAGGACGTTGCAATATTTTGTGCGGACGTAATCACACCCAAATGTTATTTACCGTAAAGGTGGTAACACCTGCTGAATACGACGCTTACCTTGAGACTCTAAAGGGAGACCAAGCATGACAACATATGCAGAGAAGCCAACACTGACTGCAGCTCAGTTAATGCCAACTCCAAAAGGAAAATCATTTGTAAAGTGGATTACATCTACTGACCACAAAACGATCGGGTACCTGTACCTGATTACATCCTTTGCGTGGTTCTTAATTGGTGGAGTCCTAGCCCTTGCTCTGCGTGCAGAATTAGCTCGCCCAGGGATGCAGTTCCTGAGCAATGAGCAGTACAACCAAATCTTCACAATGCACGGAACCATTATGTTGTTGATGTTTGCAACACCGCTCTTTGTCGGTTTCGCAAACGTCATCATGCCTTTGCAGATCGGGGCTGCAGATGTGGCTTTCCCACGTCTCAATATGCTTTCTTACTGGCTCTACCTATTTGGCTCATTGATGGCATTTGGTGGTTTTTTGTCACCAGGTGGCGCAGCATCTTTTGGGTGGACGGTTTACGCACCGCTTTCTAATGCACAGTATTCACCGGGTATCGGTTCAGATTTATGGTTGATCGGTTTGGCTATCAGTGGTGTCGGAACAATTCTTGGTGGCGTTAACTTCATTACAACCATCTTCACTATGCGTGCACCGGGTATGACGATGTTCCGTATGTCTATCTTTTCATGGAACGTTTTGTTGACTGCGATTCTTGTACTTCTTGCCTTCCCACCTTTGGCAGCAGCGTTGCTTGGACTCGAAGCAGATCGTCTGTACGGTACTCATTTGTTTGATCCAGCCAATGGTGGAGTTATGTTGTTCCAGCACCTGTTCTGGTTCTTTGGACACCCTGAGGTTTACATCTTGGCGCTTCCATTCTTTGGTATTGCAACTGAAATCTTGCCTGTCTTTAGTCGTAAGCCAATCTTTGGATACCTTGGTTTGATTGCGGCAACGATTGCAATCTCTGCGCTTTCTGTCTCAGTGTGGGCGCACCACATGTTCGCAAGTGGACAGGTGTTGTTGCCATTCTTCTCATTCATGACATTCCTTATTGGTGTGCCAACAGGTGTGAAGTTCTTTAACTGGATCGGAACTATGTGGCGTGGTCACGTAACCTTTGAAACACCAATGTTGTGGGTAATGGGATTCCTAGTCACCTTCTTGTTTGGTGGAATCACCGGAATCATTCTTGCCTCACCACCGCTAGATTTCGCAGTGTCTGCAAGCTACTTCGTGGTTGCGCACTTCCACTACGTACTATTTGGAACCGTTGTATTTGCCATGTTTGCCGGCTTCTACTTCTGGTGGCCTAAGTTCACGGGTCGTATGCTTAATGAAACCCTCGGAAAGATTCACTTCTGGACACTTTTCTTTGGTTTCCACTTAACTTTCTTGATCCAACACTGGTTAGGAATTAAGGGCTTCCCACGCCGTTATGCGGATTACCTTCCAACTGATGGCTTCACCTTCATGAATACCGTCTCGACTGTTGGTTCATTCCTTTTGGCGCTTTCAATGATTCCTTTTGCAATTAACATCTGGATCACTCGTAAGGCTCCAATGGTGGGAGTTGATGATCCTTGGGGTTATGGAGCTTCATTGGAATGGGCTACGTCATGCCCACCTCCTCGTCACAACTTCCTTTCAATGCCGCGCATCTCATCTGAGCGCCCAGCATTTGATCTCCACCATCCACATGTAAAGACTGAAGGGCATAAGTAAGCCATGAAAGCATCTTGGAAATTATTCGGAGGCTTAAGCGTCTTCTATGTCATCATGACAGTGATCTATTGGCAGATCGGTGGCGAAGAAGTTGGTATCGCCGGAATGCTTCTTTCTGCATGCTTGGCTGGAATGGTTGGGTTTTACGTTTGGTTCACCCAAAAGCGAATCGGTGTAACTCTTCCTGAAGATAATTTAACCGCTGAAATCGCAGATGGCGCTGGAGAACTTGGTTTCTACAGTCCGCATTCTTGGTGGCCATTGCCGGTAGCAATGAGCGCATGCGTGTTCGCTTTGGGTTTGATCGTCGGTTGGTGGTTGTCCCTCATTGGTTTGGGCGCTCTAGTAATCTCTATTATCGGAATGGTTACTGAGTATGAGAAGCCAGAGATTGCTTCAGCACACTAATGAACTCAGTTCGCGCTGAAATTCTGCCAGTTGATTTCCCTAACACTGCAGCTGCGCGAATAACCATCCAGGCACCAGCTCACACAATCTTTGATCTGTTGGCTAACCCTTCTTCCCATCGCCTATTTGATGGTTCAGGAACAATTCAAAAGGCCATTTCAGGCCCCGAGCGTCTTTTCCTTGGCGCACAATTCGGTATGGCGATGAAGATTAAGGTTCCGTATCGCATCAAAAACACGGTCGTTGCTTTTGAAGAGAATAAGAAAATTACTTGGTGTCATTTTCTAAAATGGACTTGGTGCTATGAACTTGAGGCTGTCTCTCCAACTGAAACCATTGTTACGGAATCCTTTGATGCGAGCCACGTTCCAGCTTTTTCCACCTGGTGGCTTAAGAAAACGGGTGCAATGGCGCATAACCCGAAGTGGATGGCTAAATCTCTAGTCGCTCTCAAGGCGATTTGCGAAGGTTGAAGCTACAAAAGTTTGCTCCATTACTGTTTGTTCTTCTCTGGAGTACAGGGTTCGTAGGTGCTAAATACGGATTGCCGTATGCGGATCCCTTTATTTTCTTATCAGTTCGAGTATTAATCGCGGCGCTCTTGCTGTTTGCACTGGTTCGTTTGATGAAGTTGCCCATCAATATTGGCAAGAGCGCAATCTCTCGATCTTTCCTAATCGGTTTCTTTCTCCATGCCTGCTACCTAGGTGGTGTGTTCTACTCAATCTCGCAAGGAATGCCAGCTGGAGTAGCTGCCGTCGTTACGAGTCTTCAACCGGTACTGGTCTCGGTATTTGCAGTAAGAATCCTGGGGGAGAAGTTACTTCCTCGCCAAGTAGCGGGTCTTCTATTGGGATTAGCTGGTGTGTTTTTAGTTCTTGGACCCACTTTAGATTCGCAGATTCCTGCGGTAGCTAATGTGGCAATCATTGTTGCTCTCATTGGCAGCACGAGTGCGACTCTGCTTCAGAAAAAGTTCGGATCAAATATTCCGCTGGTAGCCGGAACTGCGTATCAATATTTGTTCAGCGGGGTAGTCCTGGGTGCTATTGCAATCGGTTCTGGAAATCTTGAAATCACCTGGAATCTAAAGTTCACCGCTGCCTTTATTTGGTTGGTGCTAGTTCTGTCGGTCGGTGCCATTTTGCTTCTTCTGTGGTTGCTGAATACGGGAAGTGCTGCATCGGTTTCTTCATTGTTCTACCTTGTGCCACCAGCAACGGCGATTGAAGCCTTCTTTTTGTTTGGCGAAAAAGTAAACACCCAAGGCTTCCTAGGAATAGGAATTACCGCCTTGGGTGTTTGGCTTGTAATTAGAGGTTAATGGCTCTCGATCTCCTTGAGATCATCTGCCGATACCTTAGGAACCGCTTCAGAGTGCGCAACACTCATACGAGAACGAAGCTTGTTTCTGATCGCACCAGCGCGCTTTACGCCACGACCATCTACCGCTGGAAGTTCCAGTGCAGGAGCTTGTTCATGTGATGTAAGCAGATACGCCTTCTCAGGAGAGATTGGCTCGTGAACTTCAACAAACTCACCATGAGGTAATCGAAGTAAACGACCAGTTTCACGACCGTGCAAAACTAGTTCGCGATCTGCACGTTGAAGCGAGAGACACAGGCGCTTTGTTACAACGAAGGCGATTGGAGGAAGAATGATGATTCCAAATCGAGTTCCCCACATGATTTGGTTAATCGACAAATCAAAGTGAGTTGCGATCAAGTCATTTCCACCATTGATCAAAGCAACGATCATGAAAGTGATTGACATGGCACCTAACGCTGTGCGGTTTGGAGCGTTACGTGGGCGATCAAGTAGATGATGCTCGCGCTTGTCTCCAGTGATCCAACTTTCGATGAATGGATACAGCGCCATGCCTGTGAACAAAATTCCAGGAATGATCAAACCAGGGATCAAAATATTCCATGAAATTGTGTAACCAAAGAAGTAGGTCTCAATTGGTGGTGACATACGAACCAATCCATCGAGCCAACCCATGTACCAGTCAGGCTGTGAACCCGCGTAGATTTGACCCGGTGTATATGGACCGTAGAGCCAAATTGGGTTGATTGATGCAACGGCAGAGATAAATGCAATCACACCGAAGACGATGAAGAAGAATCCGCCAGCTTTAGCCATGTAAACAGGCATCAATGGATAGCCAACAACGTTCTTCTCGGTGCGACCTGGACCAGGGAACTGTGTGTGCTTCTGGTACCAAACCATCATCAAGTGAACTGTTATGAGTGCAAGGAATGCACCCGGTAAGAGCAGCACGTGAACGGTGTAAATGCGGGGGATAAAGGCTTCACCCGGAAAGGCGCCACCAAAGGCAAAGTATGAAAGATAGGAACCGACTACCGGTATCGCTTGGATAATCGCTTCAGCGATACGGATTCCTGTTCCTGAAAGTAGATCATCTGGAAGTGAGTAACCGAGGAAACCTTCTACGATTCCAAGGGTTAACAGACCAACACCGATGATCCAGTTTCCTTCACGAGGCTTACGGAATGCACCAGTAAAGAAAACGCGCATTAAGTGAGCAACGATAGCTGCCATAAAGATTAGGGCTGCCCAGTGGTGAATCTGGCGCATCAGCAATCCGCCGCGTACCTCAAAAGAGATATGCAGTGCAGAGGCGTAAGCAGCGGACATCTTTACGCCTTCTAACGGTTCATAGCTACCTTCGTAAACAACTTCTTTCATAGAAGGGTCAAACCAAAAAGTGAGGTACGTTCCTGAAAGTAGCAGGATCACAAAAGAGTAAAGCGCAACTTCACCAAGTAAGAATGACCAGTGATCAGGGAAGACCTTTTGCAGGTTCTTCTTCATCCATGCTGCAGCACCAGTGCGCTCATCGACGTAGTTAGCGACTTGTCCCAAACGATGTTCTGTTGTCATTAAGAGTTACGCCCCCAAAAACTAGGTCCAACTGGCTCGGTGAATGGTGTGCGGGCGATGAGGTAACCCTCTTCATCCACGGTGATATTTAACTGCGGAAGTGGTCGAGCCGCAGGTCCAAAAATAACCTTTGCTGCTCGAGTCACATCAAATGTTGATTGGTGACATGGGCACAAAAGGTGCTTGGTCTGTTGCTCGTAAAGAGCCACTGCGCAACCCATATGTGAACAGATCTTTGAGAAGGCGATGATTCCCTCATGTGTCCAGCTCAATCGCTCTGCGTCAAGGTTGAACTCTTCTGGACGAAGTCTGATCAAAAGAAGTGCATCTTTGGCGATGTCGTTGAGCTTTCGGTGCTCAGGATCTGAAGTTTCAGGAAGTACTTGAGCTACCGCTCCGACCTCTAAATCTGAAGCTTTAATACGGCGATCACCAGGATCAGTTACTAAATAAGTACCTGCTTTCCATGATGTCTCTTTCAGATCATTTCCTGGCAGTGGACCCAAATCGCGAAGTAAAAGAATTGGCGAAAGCGCAGAGAGTCCAAGTGCAGCTCCGAGAGATCGCTTGATAAGAGATCGACGACCTAAACCTGAAGCTTGTGCTCCTTCTTTAACTGCGTCGACAAACTCTTTGCGATCTGAATCAGGGGAGCGGAACTCGTGACGATGCGCTATTACTTCCTGATCAGGCATCAATGTTTTTGCCCAGTGGATTGCACCCATACCAATGAAGAAGAGTGAAATCGCCATTCCAAGACCGAGACCTAGCTGATGGGCGTTCTGATTTCCCATCACCGGAACAAAGATGAAGATGTCATCAGGAATAAAGAATGATGCGATCAACAACAAAGTTCCGAGTGAAGAGATTCCGAAAAGAATCGCTACTTGGCGCTCTGCACGCTTTGCTGCAACTGGATCATGATCAGCCTTGCGGTGAACGTGAGCAGGAAGACCTGGATCTTTGATAGCTTCGATTTCATTAGACATTCTTTATCTCGCCTTCATCGCTAGCCATACAGCAACACCAATAAGAATTCCTAGACCAAAAGTCCATGCAAGCAAACCTTCAGTTACTGGACCTACGCGACCTAAAGAAGCGCCACCTAGGTTTGGTTCTGATTCTGCATGCTTGATCCACTTAATGATTGACATCTTCTCTTCTGGAGTAATTGTCTTGTCACTAAATACCGGCATTGACTGTGGACCGGTGACCATTGCTTCATAAATATGTTTTGGTTCAACACCCATCAGAGTTGGTGCGTACTTTCCCTGTGTAAGTGCTCCGCCTTGACCAGCGAAGTTGTGGCACATCGCGCAGTTATTGCGGAAGAGTTCTCCACCCTCTGCTGTGCTTCCATCGCGTTCGTAATTCAACTGTTCTTCTGTTGGAATTTCAGGTCCTGGCGCAAGTGAAGCTACATAAGCAGCCAATGCCGCGGTTTCTTCAGGAGTGTAAAGAGGTTCTTTGCGCATCGCCTGGGTGCTCATATCGGCCATTGGCATACGACCTGTACCAACTTGGAAATCAACTGAAGCTGCACCAACGCCTACTAGTGAAGGAGCAATCGCTCCTCCTTCAGAGTTAAGTCCGTGGCATGAAGAGCAACCCTTCAAGAAGATCTGTCGACCTTCTTCAATGAGTGCTGAACGATCTGCAGTTGTTGTTTGAGATGCTGTTTGTGCGCTGGCAACGTTAAATGTTGTTCCAATCGCAAGCAGAGCAAAGATTAACAATGCAGGACCAGCCGCCTTGTGGCGACGGTAGCGAGATAGACGCTTCACTTATTTTCCTTACTACTTAATCAGGTAAATCGCGGCAAATAGCGCGATCCATACGACGTCGACGAAGTGCCAGTAATACGAAACTACGATTGCGGTTGTTGCTTGTTGATGGGTGAAGCGACGAGCCTTAGCAACACGGACCATAACAATTAAGAATGCGATCAAGCCGCCGGTTACGTGTAGACCATGGAAACCGGTCGCAACGTAGAAGACTGAGCTGTACGCATTTGTTGAAAGCGCCAAACCTTCTGAAACAAGCATTGCGTACTCGTAGACCTGACCTGCGATGAAGAAAGATCCCATCAAGAAGGTCATCGCGAACCATTCGCGCATTCCCCACTTATTGATTTGGTAGAGCTTGCCGGTGCGATGGTTTTGAAAACGTTCAGCAGCAAAAACACCAAATTGGCATGTAACTGATGAAAGAACCAAGATCGTTGTATTGAAAGATGCAAATGGAATGTTGAGCAACTCTGTTGACTCTGACCAGATTGCAGGACCCTGTACGGCACGTATGGTGAAGTACATTGCAAAGAGTGCGGCGAAGAACATCAGCTCACTTGAAAGCCAGACGATGGTTCCAACCGCTACTGCGTTGGGGCGGGTTATTTTGTGGTGTGCTACGGCGCTTGACATAGGGGCGATTATTCCCGAAAACAGGCTCCGCGTCTGCCTAGCGCGACCTCAGACGGCCTCGATTTCGGCCCATCCGAGGTGAAACGGATCACCTCAAAAACACTCATTCTGGGAATGCCATGAGTCGGGGAAGTAAGGTTTTTTCAATAGACTGATGCCATGGCCGAGAGCAAAAAACAGATCATTGTGTACTCAGACGACTCTTCAGTCCGATCCTCAATTGTGTCGGCTTTGGGAGCACGTGTTGCGAAGGATCTTCCAGAACATGACATTCATGAGTTCGCTACTGGACCTGCTTTGCGTGCCTATGTTGATTCAAAAAATGTAGCCGGAGAATTTAGGGCCGACCTTTTCATTCTTGACGGGGAAGCGGCTCAAGAGGGCGGCCTTGGCATGGCTCGCCAACTCAAGGACGAGGTCTTCAATTGCCCTCCAATCTTGGTGATCACTGGTCGCAAAGAAGATAAGTGGCTAGCGGCTTGGTCACTAGCTGAGGCATCTGTTGTTCACCCCATTGATCCATTTACTTTGGCTAAGACCGCCGCAGAATTACTGCGCGGCGCTTCAATCGTTTCTGCTTAACTTTTCACATGAGCCAGTTGCTGTGGGATGAAAACATAGCAATTATCAATTCTGGCCTAGATCTTGATATCGATCGTGTTCAGTGGTGCATGAATCAAATCCTTACAGGACAAGCAAGCAATGAAACAATTAAAGATTTCTTAATCGCACTTAAAACTAAAGGCGAAAGCCCCGAAGAAGTTGGCGCGTTAGTTGCACAGATGTATGAACACTGCGCTCCGATCACGATTTCACAACGAGCGGTAGACACCGTTGGAACTGGTGGCGATGGTGCCCACACCATCAATATTTCAACAACTGCTGCAATCATCGCCGCTGCTAGTGGCGCAAAAGTTATTAAGCATGGAAATCGGGCGGCCTCGTCAAAATCAGGATCTGCTGATTTGCTTGAAAACCTCGGCATCAACATCAACTTAGATGGTCGCGGGGTAGAGCAAAGCTTTGACGAATTAGGAATTGGTTTTTGCTTTGCTCCTATTTTTCATCCTGCTATGAAGCACGCAGCTGTGGCACGCAAAGAGTTAGCGACAGCTACGGTTTTCAACATTCTTGGGCCACTGGCAAACCCTGCAAAACCGAAGGCTGCCGCTATCGGTGTTGCAAATGAACGGATGCATTTAGTGATGGCGCAGGTATTGGGCGACCGCGGCATCGATGGTTTTGTATTTAGAGGCGATGATGGTTTGGATGAAATTACTTTGGCTACTTCAACATCTGTGTTAAGTATCGGAACAGAAGAAATTATTAGCGGCCTTATCGAACCATCTGAATTTGGAATCTCTAGTGCGCCAATTTCGTCATTAGTCGGGGGAGATGGCGCGGAAAATGCACGGGTAACCCGTTCCATCTTCGAAGGCGACAAAGGTCCGCACCGTGATGCGTGTGTATTAAATGCAGCTGCGGCGATTGCAGCTTACGAAGGTAAAACCGATCTCTTGCTGCACGATCGAATCGCTGCTGGAGTTGAAGCGGCTATTGAAGCAATTGATTCGGGGGCTGCATCTGAATTGGTAATCAAGTGGTCGGCACTTACTCAGAAATTGGGCGCTTAGCTCTCTTCTTCTTTGATGGAAAGTTTCTCATCTCCTCAAAGTTATGAATATTGAATCCAGCCAACCGTTCTATTAACCCATGTAAAACATCAACGGTGGCCTTCGCATCATCTAATGCTCGGTGATTAGGCGAGGTATTGGCACCAAAGAATTGAGCCAAAGTTGAAAGTTTGCAGTTAATTACTTCATCTCGGTCTAGGACTGCCCTAGCTAGACGAGCGGTATCAATAGTTTGATAATCAGGCCATGTGATCTCATGAGTCACTGATGCGGCCTTGAGAAAACTCAAATCAAATGGTGAGTTATGAGCTACGACAACTGTGTCCTCGGCGCTGCCGAGAAACTCAAAAAGCGTCGGAAGGATCTCATCGATGAAAGGGGCTGAAACTAACATCGCATCTGTGATGCCAGTCAGTTCGGTGATGAAGTAAGGAAGCGCATGTCCTGGGTCAACAAAACTTTGGAAAGTGCCCAAAATTTCACCGCCTTTAACCTTCACAACTCCGATTTCAGTTATTCCTGCACCAAGACGTGGTGAACCTCCTGAAGTTTCAAGGTCTAGAACCGCGAAGGTGGTTTCCGAGAGTGGACGATCTGCGACCTTTGACATGTGGTGAATCGTAGGTGATTGCTCTGACAATGCATCGGTCGTACTCTTAATGCATGGCAGTAGAAGGAGCACCGACGGGCTGGTTACAGGATTGGGCCGCAGCCGGATCAGGCAAGAATGCTCATGTTGGAGTTTTGCTTGTTCACGGATTTACTGGTTCGCCAGCATCCATGCGACCTTGGGGAGAGTTTTTACATTCCAAGGGATACACCGTTCGCGTGCCATTGTTACCAGGACATGGAACACGTCCAGAAGATCTCAATAAAGTTAAATGGCAAGAATGGCCGGCCAAAGTTGAGTTCGAGCTAAGCGAACTCCGCAAGAGTTGTGATGTGATCTTCTTGGTTGGACTTTCTATGGGTGGTGGAACTGTTTTGAATGTTGCTGCTTCTCATAATGAAATCCTCGCCGGAGTTATCTTGGTGAATCCGATGATTCACGTTAAAGGCGTTCCAGTTGAGTTAGCGTTCTTCTTATCTCGACTTCAGAAGATGCGTACAAGTGTTGGCGATGACATCAAGCGCCCTGGAATCACCGAATGGGGATATGACGCGCTGCCTACACGTGGCGTCTATCAACTTCTAAAAATGTTACGAATTACCCGTCGCAATTTGAAGAACATCACTGTTCCAGTTCAACTGTTCCACTCTGTTGAGGATCACACCTTGCCCGTTACCAACACCGAAATAATTTTTGATGAAATTGGATCACTGAACAAGAGCAGAATTGAACTGGTAAATAGTTATCACGTTGCGACCATGGATTACGACCAGGAGCTCATCTTCCAGAACTCCTTAACATTCATCGAGTCGCTTACTAAGTAGCTTAAGAAAAGGCTAACCCAGCAGCAATCGTCAAAATTCCTACCGCTGATATGGCCGTTAGGACGCGGCGTACTTGTGGGCGTTGAATGTATTGCGATGATTTCTTTACCGTCCAGATCAATCCAATGTTCCAGATGATCGAAACCGTCGCCCATGTTGCACCAAGAGTAATGATTCCCAAACCTAATGTAGTTTCTTGGGGGATGAAAGCGGGGATGAAAGCAACCGCATAAACCGCTGCTTTCGCATTGGTCAGATTAGTTACTAGCCCCAATCGAAAAGAAGCCCAATTGGTTGTTGTAACTGCGCTTTCGAAATCAAATCTTCCAAATTCTTTTCGAAGTGATAAAAAAGTTTGAATCGAAATTAAAGTTAAGAATGTAACCCCAGTCCATTTGAGAATGGAATAGGCAAGATCGGATTGGGTAAACACCGCAGAAAGTCCGATCGCGCTAGAGATACTCCAGATGAGAATTCCGGCGCAATTTCCAATTGATGATAAAAGTGCAGCCTTCGGACCACCAATGATTGATTGTCGTAGCACCATCGCCACGCCCTGACCGGGGATCATTACTAGAAGCGCGGTCGCGAAAATAAAGGATGGAAGATTTGCTAAGAGCGCAGACATGGTTACTTTCTGCGAGGCTTGACTATCAACTCATCTAGACCAATTCGATTGGCTCCAAATTTGTTAATCGGTGAATCACTTGGATATCCGATGGCGATTCCGCATAGCAGGCGATAATCCTTTGAAATCTCGAACTCTTTGCGAACAACATCCTCCCAAATTCCCACCGCACCTTGTGCGCATGTTCCAAGACCGTGCGCATGTGCCGAAAGGATGAGGTTTTGCATCATCAAACCCGCATCAGAAGCTGCGTAGATGTGCAAACTTTTGTGGACAAAGATGAAGAGCTCGATTGGTGCTCCAAAAAATGAATAGTTCTTAGCCCATTGTTGATCACGTGCATCTCGATCGCCTCTTTGAACGCCAAAGAGTTCGTAAAGCTCTTTGCCGACACGCTCTGCTCGTGGCTTCAATTCTGCGGGGTAGGGCTTCGCAATGGATCTATTGCTCGTTGGCAGGCCATAACGAGAATAAACAATGCGTAATTTGTTCAGGATTCCCTTACGCATAATCTTTGAAAGAACGCTCCAGCGGTTCAAGAACTCAGCGCTAATTGCATCTCGAACTTCACCTTGTGCGACCGCAACTTTGAATGGGCGTGTATTTGACCAGCTGGGAGCGGTTAAAGCATCTGTGAGAACTTGATCAAGTAAATCTTGAGGAATTGGTGTAGATGAAAACTCTCGGGTGCTTCGTCGAGAAGCTAAGAACTGCGAAAACTCCTGGGCATTGTTCATATCCGAACTTTATCTAACCAATTAAGATACTCATTGGTAAAGAAAGGAAATCAAATCTGAGTGGACGATACTGGGATCGAACCAGTGACCCCCACAATGTCAATGTGGTGCTCTACCGCTGAGCCAATCGTCCTCGGTGACTGAACTATACAACAGTCATTTAGCGAGCGTAATCATCCTCGATACGCTCAATATCATCCTCGCCAAAGTAAGTACCGGTCTGAACTTCAATGAACACGAGCTCTTGATTTCCCTTATTTTCGACTCGATGGAGCGCGCCGATCTCGATGTCGACTGTTTCGCCCGCGATTTTTTCAAAAACAACACCTTCAAGAGTTACGGTTGCGATTCCTGAAACAATAAACCAATGTTCTGCTCTCTTCTGATGACGTTGATATGAAAGCCTTGAATTCGGTTTGACATAAATGCATTTAACTTTGTGCGATGGTGACTCTTGCAAAACTTCATAACGACCCCAAGGTCTGAATGAGTCGTCATCGATCATGTTGCATCCCTTAACTCCGACAGAACATCTGTTGTGTTTCAACGACAACAGTCTTGCATTAAATATGGAGGTCGGGACGGGATTTGAACCCGTGTAGAGGGATTTGCAGTCCCTTGCCTCGCCTCTCGGCCACCCGACCATATAAATATCGCCGTCAGATTCAATTCTTCGAAAAGAGTTCAATCTAAACGGCGAGTATCAGAGCGGACGACCGGGTTCGAACCGGCGACCTGAACCTTGGCAAGGTTCCGCGCTACCAACTGCGCTACGTCCGCGAGGAGGGCAAATCTAGCGCAGGAGAGCCCTAAGCGCCAAAGTGAGGGGGATTGGTTAGCGTTATCCCGTGCCACACCAGAAGGATCAACCCATGTTTTGGATGGGCGGACGATTAGCAACAGATCTTGTTGAGATCTCCAACGACCCTTCCTGTTTGGATGATGGAGATTTCTGGGCTGTCTCCACAACCTTTGAAGGAGTCTTTACCGCCGCCAAATTTGCAACGGTTACAGATTCAGAATTTCCTGAAGCACCATGGAGCGCGGTCACTTCAGAGTGGCAGAGCGCACCGGACCAGTCCGGATACATTACATATGTAGAGCGAATTCGCGAGTTAATTGCCCAAGGTTGGGTGTATCAAGTCAATGCCTGTCGCGTACTTGCTGCAGAGGATGCAAACGATAATTTACGAGGCTTGTTTACCGGAATTTTGCGTAACAATCCCGCACCATGGGCTAGCTATCTAGAGGTACCCAATCTCAATATTGCCTCTGCTTCTCCCGAATTGTTCCTCGAAAGATCTGGTTCGAGGGTCAAGACTTCTCCCATCAAAGGTACGCAGTTATTGGGTGCTACCGAATTCGGCGTTAAAGACCGCTCTGAGAACATCATGATCGTTGATCTCATGCGCAATGATCTAGGAATGATTTGTGAAAGTGGATCTATAGAAGTGACGCAACTTCTATACAGTCAGGATCATCCGGGCTTACAGCATTTGGTCTCTGATGTTGAGGGAGATCTGCGTCATGGGATTTCCTGGAAGGAAATTTTAGAATCCATTTCACCACCCGGGTCGGTTAGTGGCGCTCCAAAATCATCTGCTTTATCGACTATCTCTGAGAATGAAAAACCGCGCGGACCGTATTGCGGAATTCTCGGTTGGGTTCAAGGCGATCGAGCACAACTGTCAGTTGCTATTCGTATTTTTTGGAAGGATGAGAAGCTCAATTTTGGAACTGGGGCCGGAATTACCTTTAGTAGTGATTCGCTCAATGAATGGGAAGAAACAGAATTGAAAGCTGCTCGCCTGATAAAGATTGCTGCGGGGCTGCAACAATGAAGGTGATTCATAATGGCGATTTAGTTGAGCTTGCCAATAGTCCCTGTAATGAATTGGGTTGGATGGATGGCGCAGGAGTCTTTGAAACAATTAAAACCGTTGAAAACATTCCGTGGGCACTTTCCCGTCATATGCGGCGAGCGGTTGCAAGTTGCAAACAGCTAGGAATATCGATTGCAGGTGAAGAGCAGGTGCGTGCCGCCGTTGCGCTTCTTTGCGAAACGCAGCGATACCCGAACGGACTCCTACGAATCTCCTTTGGAAGTGATGGAAACTGGTCAGCGGTCCACCTTCCCTACACGCAAATACTTGAACCCGCCTCAGTTGTAATCTTTAGCGATCGAATATCTGTAGATGGGCAACCGGTAAAGAGTTATCCATACACACATAGGTTGGATATTTTGAACTCTGTCAAGGCTCAAGGTTTCGACGAGGCGATAATTGTGAATGAGGCGGACAGAGTGTGCGAGGGTGCTGTTACTAATCTGCTGCTGAAGATTGATGGAAAATGGTTGACCCCGCCTATAAGTGATGGTGTTCTTGCTGGAGTCATGCGGGCTTTAGTCGTTGAGTACTGCGGCGTTGCAGTAAAAAGTATTGAGGTCGCAGATTTAGCTCGCGTTGATTCAGCATTTCTCTTAAGCAGTCTTCGTATAGCCCAGCCCGTCTCCTCAATCAATGGAAGGATGTTGGAGCAATCACCGCAATTTCAGGCAGAAATTGAAGCGATGGCGGTGCGGACTTCGGTAGGCTAGCCACATGGCTCAGATCTCGATCACCGTTGATGGTGTTGTCCAACAAGTAGAAGCAGATCAACGCCCCACCCACATCTTTGCCGAGAGTAAAGATGTAGTTGTTTGCCGCGTCAATGGGGTGCTAAAGGATTTGTGGACAGAACTTACTGAGGGCGATGTAGTTGAATCTGTTCTGATCTCCTCGCCAGATGGCCTAGCTGTATTGAGGCACTCAACTGCACATGTCATGGCGCAAGCTGTGCAAGAGGTTTATGCAAATACCCGCCTTGGAATAGGACCTCCAATTAAAGATGGTTTCTATTACGACTTTGATCCCGAGAACACATTTAATCCAGATGATTTAGTAAAGATTGAAAGCGCAATGCGCAAGATTGTTAAAGAAGGTCAACGTTTCCGACGTCGCGTAACCACCGAAGCCGATGCTCTCAAAGAGTTGGCGCATGAGCCATACAAATGTGAATTGATCGGAATCAAGGGCCCCGCAGGGGAAGAGGCTTCAGTTGAAGTGGGTGGTTCTGAGCTAACGATCTATGACAACTTAGGTCGCGATGGCAACCCTGTGTGGAGCGATTTATGTCGTGGTCCACACCTTCCATCTACTAAGCACATCCCTGCCTTTAAGTTAATGCGCACTGCTGCTGCCTATTGGCGTGGATCTGAGAAGAATCCAATGTTGCAACGAATTTACGGAACTGCGTGGCCTTCGCAAGATGAGTTAAATGCCTACCTAGAGTTACTTGCGGAAGCGGAAAAACGCGATCACCGACGTTTAGGAACAGAGTTAGATTTATTCTCATTTCCTGAGGAGATTGGATCAGGTTTAGCGGTATTCCATCCGAAGGGTGGCATTGTCCGTCGCGCCATGGAGGATTACTCACGCATCCGTCACGAAGAAGAAAACTACGAGTTTGTTTACTCTCCACACTTAACTAAAGCTGCGCTATTTGAAACTTCAGGCCACCTTCAGTGGTATGCCGATGGAATGTATCCACCCATGATCCTTGATGAAGAGCTCAATGCCGATGGCACGGTAAAGCGTGCAGGTCAGCAGTACTACATGAAGCCGATGAACTGTCCTTTCCATAACTTGATTTACAAATCTCGCGGACGCTCCTATCGCGAACTTC
>JACCDY011081030.1_pt1 | contig 15778 bp, 3 predicted proteins | sample 7446391 | NCBI WGS metagenome assembly JACCDY01 (sample SAMN15323451, study PRJNA562643) | freshwater metagenome | isolation source: river surface water | place: USA:Blue River Watershed | collected 2017-08-18
AGGGTCGGGTGGGGCGGGTTGTGCCGGGGCCAGCGTATCGAGGGTGAGCGGGAGCTGCGTGGCCGGGCTGATGTGGCCTGCCACGTCGGTGGCGGTGATGCTGAGGGCGTTGGTGCCTTCGGGCAGTGCGGTGGTGGTGGCGCTCCAGTTGCCGCTGCCATCGACCAAGGCGGTGGCAATGACGTTGCCCGCCGCATCTTTGATGGTGATGGTGGCACCGGGCTCACCGGTGCCTTGAACAGTAGGCGTGGTGTCGTTGGTGGTGTTGTCGCCCAGGGTGCCGCTGTCGCTGCCGCTGGTGAGTGTGGCCACCGGGGCCGCTGGGGCGCTGGTGTCGATGGTGACGGTCACGGTCGATTGCGCGCTGGTGTTGCCCAGTGGGTCGGTGGCGCTGAGCTTGAGGGCTTGCACGCCGTCGATCAGTGGGGTGGTGGGCGTGATGGCCCAGTTGCCATAGGCGTCCACGATGGCCGTGCCGAGCAAGGTGGTGCCGTTGGGTGCGTAGAGCTTGATGGTGTCGCCAGGGGTGGCGCCGCTGCCGGTGATGGTGGGCGTGTTGTCGCTGGTGAGGTTGTCGGTGTTGCTGCTGCCGGTGTCGCTGGCAGCGGCCACGTCGCCCACGGGCACGGCTGGCGGTGCGGCGTCGACCACGGTGGTGTCGGTCAGGCCGCTGGCGGTGTCGGTGGCGACCACGGTGGTGCCGTCGGGGATGGGCGTGCCGGGCACGGCAGTCCAGGTGCCATCGGGTGCGACGACGGCGGTCAGGGGGTTGCCCGAGCCGTCGAGCACGGCCGCGCCGTTGACGGTGATGGCAATGGTGTCGCCAGGTTTGCCGGTGCCGGTGAGTGCAGCGCCGTTGCTGGGCTCCAGCACCGGGATGGCGGTGTTGATGGTTTCGGTGTCGGGGCTGCTGGTGTTGCCTGCGGCATCGGTCTGGGTGGCGCTGAGCACGGTGCCGTCGGGCAAGGCGGTGGTGAGCGGAACGATCCAGGTGCCGTCGGGCGCGACGGTGACGGTGCCAACCGGAATGCCGGTGGCGCTGTTGACCAGTGTGAGGGTGGCACCGGGCTCGCCGGTGCCAGTGATGGCACCGATGCCGTTGCTGGCAGAAATGCTGACCGCGCCGATGCTGGTGTCCACGGTGATGGGCAGTGCGGTGGGCGCGCTGGTGTTGCCAGCCGGGTCGGTGGCGGTGACGCTCAGGGCGTTCACACCGTCGGGCAGTGTGGAGGTGGTGGCAGTCCAGCTGCCGTTGGCGGCCACCACGGCGGTGGCGATGACGTTGCCCGCCGCGTCTTTGATGGTGATGGTGTCGCCGGGCGTGCCGGTGCCACTCAGGGTGGGTGTGTTGTCGGTGGTGGTGCTGTCGCCCACGGTGCCGGTGTCGCTGACCAAAGCGAGTGCGGCGGCGGGTGCCGCAGGCGCGGTGGTGTCGATGGTGATGGGCAGCGCGGTGGCCGCGCCGGTGTTGCCTGCGGCGTCGGTGGCGGTGATGCTCAGGGCGTTCACGCCTTCGGGCAGGGCCGTGGTGGGTGTGGCTGTCCAGGTGCCGTCACCAGCGACGGTGGCGGTGGCGATGACAGTGCCCGCCGCGTTTTTGACGGTGATGGTGTCGCCCGGCATGCCGGTGCCGCTGAGCGTGGGCGTGGTGTCGGTGGTGGTGATGTCACCGAGCTTGCCGCTGTCGCTGACGCTGGCCAGTACGGCGGCAGGGGCCGCCGGGCCGGTGGTGTCGATGGTGATGGGCAGCGCAGTGGCGGGGCCGGTGTTGCCTGCGGGGTCGGTGGCGGTGATGGCCAGGGTGTTCAGGCCTTCGGGCAGCGCGGTGGTGGGCGTCGCAGCCCAGGTGCCGTTGCTCGCCACGGTGGCGGTGGCGATCACGTTGCCTGCCGCGTCTTTGACGGTGATGGTGTCGCCGGGCGTGCCGGTGCCACTGATCGTGGGCGTGGTGTCGTTGGTTTTGCTGTCGCCCAGGGTGCCGCTGTCGCTGACGGTGGCCAGCACGGCTGCGGGGGCAGCGGGTGCAGTGGTGTCAATCGTCAGGGGCAACGCGGTGGCGGGGCTGGTGTTGCCTGCGGGGTCGGTGGCGGTGACGCTGAGGGTGTTGAGTCCATCGGGCAATGCGGCAGCCGGTGTGGCGCTCCAGTTGCCGCTGGCATCGACCACGGCTGTGGCAATCACGTTGCCTGCGGCATCTTGGACGGTGATGGTGTCGCCGGGCGTGCCGGTGCCACTCAGGGTGGGCGTGTTGTCGCTGGTGATGCCGTCGCCCAGGGTGCCACTGTCGCTGGCTGCGGCCAGTGCGGCAACGGGTGCCGCCGGGGCGCTGGTGTCGATGGTGACGGGCAGCGTGGTGGGCGCGCTGGTGTTGCCCACGGGGTCGGTGGCGGTCAGTTGGAAGTTGTGGGTGCCATCGGTCAGTGCGGTGGGCACGGTGATGGACCAGGTGCCGTCAGCGGCCACCACGGCGGTGCCGAGCAAGGTGGTGCCGTCGGGGGCGTAGAGCTGGATGGTGTCGCCCGGGCTGGCACCGCCACCGCTCAGGGTGGGTGTGGTGTCCTGGGTGATGCCGTCACCCACGGTGCCGGTGTCGCTGGCCACGGCCAGGCTCGCCACGGGGGCGGTGGGGGGTGCGGCGTCGACCACCTGGGTGTCGGTTTTGTGGGTGGTGGTGTCGGTGGCGACGATGGTGGTGCCATCTGGCACGGGTGCGCCGGGGGTGGCGGTCCAAGTGCCATCGGGTGCCACCAGGGCGGTCAGCGGTGCGCCGTTGGCGTCGCGCAGCACGGTGCCGTCAGGCAGGGTCAGCGCGATGGTGTCGCCGGGCGTGCCAGTGCCGCTGATCACCGTGCCGTTGGTGGGGGCGATGTTGGGCATGGTGGTGTCCACCGTGCTGGTGCCCGGGGTGCTGGCGTTGCCCGCCAGGTCGGTCTGGGCGGCGCTGAGTGCGGTGCCGTTGGCCAGCGGAGTGGTGAGCGGGATGCTCCAGCTGCCGCTGGCGTCGACCACGGCGGTGCCCAGCACGGTGCTGCCGTCCATGAGGGTGACGGTGGCACCGGGCTCGCCGGTGCCCGTGACGGCCCCTGCCCCGTTGCTGGGGCTGATGGCGGGTGCGGCGACGGTGGTGTCGATGGTGACGGGCAAGGCGGTGGGCAGGCTGGTGTTGCCGGCCGGGTCGGTGGCGGTGACGCTGAGGGTGTTCAGGCCTTCAGGCAATGCGGTGGTGGGTGTGGCAGTCCAGGTGCCGTCGCCGGCGACGGTGGCTGTGGCAATGACCACGCCATTGGCGTCTTTGATGGTGATGGTGTCGCCGGGCGTGCCGGTGCCGCTGAGGGTGGGCGTGGTGTCGCTGGTTTTGCTGTCGCCCAGGTTGCCGCTGTCGCTGGCGGGGTCGAGCACGGCGGCAGGTGCTGCGGGTGCCGTGGTGTCGATGGTGACGCTCACGGTGCCCGGTGCGCTGGTGTTGCCCTGCAGGTCGGTGGCGGTGACGCTGAGGGTGGTGGTGCCGTCTGGCAGCGCGGTGGTGGGCGTGATGGCCCAGGTGCCATCTGCGGCCACGGTGGCTGTGCCGAGCACGGTGGTGCCGTTGGGCGCATAGAGCGTGATGGTGTCGCCTGCGGTGCCGGTTCCTTGAATAGTGGGCGTGGTGTCGCTGGTGAGGTTGTCGGTGCTGCTGCTGCCGGTGTCGCTGGCGGCGGCCACGTCGGGTGTCGGGGCTGCCGGGGCCGTGGCGTCGATGGTGACGGGCACGGTGGTGGGCGCGCTGGTGTTGCCCGCCGGGTCGGTGGCGGTGACTTGCAGGTTGTGCAAGCCGTCGGTCAGCGCGGTGGTGGGGGTGGCGCTCCAGCTGCCGTCGGGGGCGACGGTGGCGGTGGCGATGGTGTTGCCATTGCCGTCCTTGACGGTGATGGTGTCGCCGGGCGTGCCGGTGCCCGTGAGGGTGGGCGTGGTGTCGGCGGTGACGGCGTCACCCACGATGCCGGTGTCGCTGCTGCTGGCCAGGGTGGCGGCGGGTGCGTTGGGGGCCGTGGTGTCGATGGTGATGGGCAGTGCGGTGGGCTGGCTGACGTTGCCTGCCGCGTCGGTGGCGGTGACGCTCAGCGCATTCAGGCCGTTGGGCAAGGCGGTGGTGGGCGTGGCGCTCCAGGTGCCGTCGGCCGCAACGGTGGCGGTGGCGATGACGTTGCCATTGGCGTCTTTGACGGTGATGGTGGCGTTGGGCTCACCGGTGCCGCTGAGGGTGGGCGTGTTGTCGTTGGTGATGCTGTCACCCGGGGTGCCGCTGTCGCTGGTGGAGTCGAGCACGGCTGCGGGTGCGGCCGGGGCGGTGGTGTCGATGGTGACGCTCACGGTGCCGGGTGCGCTGGTGTTGCCTGCCGGGTCGGTGGCGGTGATTTGCAGCGCGCTGGTGCCTTGCGGCAAGGCGGTGGGCGTGATGGACCAGTGGCCCGTCGCGTCGACCACGGCGGTGCCGAGCACGGTGGTGCCATTGGGCGCGTAGAGGGTGATGGTGTCGCCAGCGGTGCCGGTGCCGACGATGTCGGGCGTGGTGTCGCTGGTGATGTTGTCGGTGTTGCTGCTGCCGGTGTCGCTGGCGGCGGCCACGTCGCCTGCCGGGGCGGCTGGCGCTGTGGTGTCGAACAGCAGTTCGTTGGTGCTGGTGTCGCTGGTGGCGTTGTTGGCCGCGTCGGTGATGGTGGCCGTGACGGGGTAGCTGGTGCCGTTGACAAACGCGCCCAGGGTGCCGCTGGCGGGCGTGGTGGCGCCCGTGTCCAGACGCCAGGTGCCGTTGCTGGCCACGGTGACGTTGTAGGTGGCACCGTTGATGGTGACGGTCAGGGTTTCGCCCGCCAGCAGGTTGGCGGTGCCGGTGATGACGGGGGTGCTGTCATTGGTGGCGACCGGGTTGACGGTAGGCACCGAGGGGGCGGTGGTGTCGAACCGCAGTTCGCTGGTGGTGGTGTCAGAGGTGGCGTTGCCTGCGGCGTCGGTGACGGTGGCGGTGACGGCATAGGTTTGACCATCGACAAAGGCCCCGAGCGTGCCGCTGACGGGCGCGGTGGCACCGGTGTTCAGGCTCCAGAGGCTGCCCAGCCCCACGGTGACGTTGTAGGTGGCGCCGTTGACGGTGACTTGCAGTGTCTCGCCCGCGCCGAGGGTGGCGATGCCGGTGATGACGGGGGTGCTGTCGTTGGTGTCTTGCGCGGTGACGGTGGGCGCTGCGGGGGCCGTGGTGTCGATGGTGACCGGCACGGGGGTGGCGGCGCTGGTGTTGCCTGCGGGGTCGGTGGCTTTGACGCTGAGGGTGCTCAGGCCTTCGGCAAGGGCAGTGGTGGGTGTGATGGCCCAGCTGCCGTCTGCGGCTGCGACGGCGGTGCCGAGCACGGTGGTGCCGTCGGGCGCATAGAGGGTGATGGTGTCACCCGGCGTGGCCCCTGCCCCGCTGATGGTGGGCGTGGTGTCGCTGGTGATGTTGTCGGTGTTGCTGGCACCGGTGTCGCTGGCGGCGGCCACATCGGCAGCGGGGGCTGCGGGGGGCGTGGTGTCGATGGTGACGGGCACCGTGGTGGCGGGGCTGGTGTTGCCTGCCGGGTCGGTGGCGGTGACGCTGACGTTGTTGAGGCCGTCGGCGAGCGGGTTGGTGGGCGTGAGGCTCCAGGTGCCGGTGCTGCCAATGACCACGGTTTGAACTTCGCCGCCGGGGAAGGTGACGGTGATGGTGTCACCGGGCGTGCCGGTTCCTTGAATAGTGGGGGTGTTGTCTGCGGTGATGCTGTCGCCCGGCACGCCGCTGTCGCTGGTTGCGGCCAGTGTGGCCGCGGGTGCAGCGGGTGCGCTGGTGTCGATGGTGATGGGCAGCGCGACGGCGGGGCCGGTGTTGCCAGCGGGGTCGGTGGCGGTGACGCTCAGGGCATTCAGGCCATCGGGCAGCGCGGTGGTAGGTGTGGCGCTCCATTGGCCGTTGGCGTTGACCACGGCGGTGGCGATGACGTTGCCTGCCGCGTCTTTGACGGTGATGGTGTCACCGGCCACGCCGGTGCCACTGAGCGTGGGTGTGTTGTCTTTGGTGAGGCTGTCGCCCAGGGTGCCGGTGTCGCTGACGGCGGCCAGCGCGGCGGTGGGGGCCAGCGGTGCGCTGGTGTCGATGGTGATCGGCAGCTGTGTGGCCGGGCTGGTGTTGCCGGCCGGGTCGGTGGCGGTGACGCTGACGTTGTTGACGCCGTCGCTCAGGGCGGTGGTGGGCGTGACGCTCCAGCTGCCGTCGGCGGCGACCACGGCGGTTTGGGTTTCGCCACCGGGGAAGGTCACGGTGATGGTGTCGCCGGGCGTGCCGGTGCCGCTGATGCTGGGCGTGGTGTCTGCGGTGATGCTGTCTCCCAGGGTGCCGCTGTCGCTCACGCTGGCCAACGATGCCGCGGGTGCAGCGGGCGGTGTGGTGTCGAGCACGAAACTGCCGGAGCGCGGGGCGCTGGCGTTGCCTGCCAGGTCGGTGACGGTGGTGCTGGTGGTCCAGGTGCCGTCTTGCGTCAGCGCGCTGGTGGGGATGAGTTGGGTGATGGTGCCGGCCGTGATGTCGGCGGCGGTGAGCACGTGGGTGAGCGTGAGCGTGCCGCCAGTTGGCAAGGTGACGACGGTGGTGACGGTGTCGCCCACCAGCGCATCGCCCGGCAAGGTGACGGCCAGGGGGGTGCCGCCGTTGCTCAGGGCTTCGGCCGCGTTGACGCCGTTCAGCGCTTCGGGCAAGGCCACGCCGGGCACGCCGGGGGCTGAAGTGTCGAGCACAAAGGCACCGGTTTGCGGCACGCTGGCGTTGCCTGCGGGGTCGGTGACGGAGGTGCGGGTGGTCCAGTTGCCGTCGACCGTCAAGGCGGTGGATGGGATGGTTTGGGTGACGGTGTAGGGGCCTGCGCCGGTGGCGGTGCCGCCTTGGGCCGCGGGCAGTTCAGCCGCGACGATGACGTGGGTCAGCACGCTGGTGCTGCCGTTGGGGTTGGTGACGACCGTGGTGACGGTGTCGCCCACATGGGCGTCGGCAGGCAAGGTGACGATGATCGGCGTGCCAGCGTTGCTGAGGGCTTCGGCGGCGTTGATGCCACCGGTCGCTTCCGGCAGGGCCACGGTGGGCGCGCTGGGGGGGGTGGTGTCGAGCAGCAGGCTTTCGGTGTCGGTGCCGGTCAGGCCAAACAGGTTGGTGACGCTGACGGTGGGCGTGTAGGTGCCGTCGGCCATGCCGTTGATGGCGGTGCCGGGCACGGGGATGCTGTAGGTGTTGAGGCCGTTGGTGCCGGCTTGCACGATGGCGGTGCGGGTGACGCCGTCCAACCCGGTGAGGGTGACGGTGCTGCCGACTTGCGCGGTGGTGGTGCCGGTCAGGGTGACGCTTTGGCCTTGCTCGAAGCCGTTGATGACGCTGGCTCCGCTGGCATCGGGCGAAATCGGGTTGAGCGTGATGGTGGGGGGCGTGGTGTCGAGCACCAGTTCACCGGCGCTGATGTCGCTGCGGGTGAGCGTGCCGCCTGCCGTGGTGGTGGTGACGGCCACGTTGTAGGTGTGGTCGTCGGTCAGACCAAAGCTGCCTGCGGTGGCGGTGTTGAGGCTCCATGTTTGGGTGGCGGGGTCGTAGGTAACGCCCGTGATGTCGGTGGCGGTGCCGCTGGCCTGGATGGTGGCGCTGACCGTGACGCCGTTGAGCGTGATGTCGATCTTGTCACCCGCAGCCAGGGCGATGGCGTTGGCGCCGTTGAGTTTTTGCGCCACGCCGGTGATGACGGGCGTGGTGGTGCCCGAGTATTGCGACACGACGGTGGGCACATCGGGCGGCGCAATGTTGACGACCATGCTGTTGTTGGTGTCGGGCGTGGCAGGGTTGCCCGCTGCATCGCTCACGCTGGCACTGATGGCGTAGGTGTTGCCGTGGACCAGCGCTTTGGCTTCGTCTTGCGTGAGGGTGATGGCCCAGGTGCCACCGGCTTGCACGGTGGTGGTGTAGCTGACGTTGTTGAACAGCAGGTTGACGGTCTGCCCCGCTTCGGCGGTGGTGGTGCCGCTGATGACGGGTGGCGTGGGGACGGTGCTGCTGAGGGTGTAGTCGGCCAGGTTGAAGCCGCGTTCGCTGCCGTCGAAGGTGCCATTGCTGCTGGCTGTGACCGCGTCACCGGCCACGCTGGTGACGCTGATGACGGGGGCTGTGGTGTCAAAAATGACGGGGCTGGTTTGCTGCACCGCCGGGGTGCCCGCGAAGTTGCTGACATCGGCTTTGAGGGTGTAGCTGCCGTCTGCAGGCAGCGCCGCCTGCGGGATGTTGAGGGCAAAGCTGCCGTCCGGCTGCACGATGGTGTAGTAAGTGCCGATGACGGTGCCGTTGGCGGCAACCAGTTGCACAGTGACGGCCTGACCGGCTTCGGCGGTGGTGGTGCCGCTGACGGGCAGGTCGCCCGCTTTTTCCAAGCTGTTGACGGTGCCGTCGCCTGCCACGGTATTGAGCGTGAGCGATGGGCCGTTGGCCGAGAGCATGAAGCCGTCGGCCTGTGCTGGGCTGGTGTTGCCTGCGGCGTCGGTCAGGGTGGTGCTGGTGGTCCAGGCACCGTCACGGTATGCGGTCGCACTGCCGCTGCTGAGCAACTCGGACTGGGGCACGGTTTGCGTGAACTGGCCAGCCGTGATGTCTGCGGCAGTGAGCACGCGGGTCAGTGTTAGGGTGGTGCCGTCGGGTTTGGTAATCACGCTGGTGAGGGTGTCACCGGCCACAGCGTCGTTCGGCAGGTTGACCACGAGGGCCACGCCATCCAAAGCTTCGGTGGCGTTGACGCCATGGGGTGCGTCAGGAATCTGCACACCCGGGCTGGCTGGCACCGTGGCGTCCACAGTGAACGGCGTGCCGTTGGCGGAGCTGCTGTTGCCAGCGGCGTCGGTGACGGTGATGACGGGCGTGTAGGTGCCGTCGGGCAGCATGGCCGTGGCGGGCAGGCTCCACACCCCTTGGGCGTTGGCGGTGGTGGTGTAGGTCTGGCCGTTGACCACGATTTGCACCGTGGCGTTGGCTTCGGCGGTGCCGCTCAGCGCGGGCGTGTTGTCGTTGGTGATGTTGTCACCCACCACGCCGGTGTCGCTGGCCGTGGCCAGTGCGCCGGTGCCTGCGCCAGGGGCGGCGGTGTCGAGCGTGAAGGTGTTGTCAGTGGGTACGCTGGTCAGGCCAGTGATGGACGAGGTGTAAGTGGTGCTGACCGGGTAAATGCCATCCGTCCCCAATGAGGCTTGAGGAATCAGCTGGCTCACGAAACCTGCCTGAATATCCGCCAGACTGAGGGTCGTGCTCAGCGTGAGTAACGAACCATTGGGCAACGTGATGGTAGTGTTGATCACGTCACCCATTCTTGCCAAGGCGGTCAGTTGAGTAACGACAGGCACCCCGTTGTCAGACACCGATTCAGCATGGCTGATTAGGTGATCAGTTGCCTCCGGCACTGTGGTGTTTGGCGCGTCCGGAGAACTAGTCAGCACCGTAAGATTGAAGTCCCCCGAGGTTTGCACCGTTGTCGTGCCGCTCATGATTCGAGCTTGATAGGCGTAATTGCCGTCTACAAGGCCACTGTCTTGCAGCTTCCAGGTGGTGCCATTGACTGTGGCATTGCCCACCAGAATAAATTGACCGTTTTCCAACTGCCTGTAAATTTCCAGCGTCTGCCCTGTGACCAAAGGCGTGCCCAAACTGCCACTGATGAGCGGGCTGCTGTCGTTGGTCATGGCACCATCCAAGAGCAAACCCAGGTTTGGACCTGCGTTGTCGACCGCGCCTGTGATCAACAAAGCTCCTGTGCTCACCTGCCCCGTGCCAGGGGCACTGGTATTGCCCGCAGCATCGGTAGCGGTGGCACTCAACGTAGCGGTGGCGGTAATCGAGGCGTTGTTGACCAACGGGGTACTGGGGATCAGCGTCCAGTTGCCATCCGCACCCACCGGGCCTACCGTACCTAACAGCTGATTCGCGCTGTCATACACCTTAACGACACTGCCAGGCTCGGCATTACCGTAGATCACCTGACCATTCGTCGGGGCGATATAGGGCGCTGCCGGAGTATGAGCATCCAAAAGAAAATCTTGCTGACTGACCGGGCTCGTGCTGCTGCCGTTCGTCACCGTGGTGCTGACCTGATACAAACCATCAACAGACAACTGTGCACTTGTGATGAGCTGATTGATACTTCCTGCAGAAACCTGCGAAGAGGTAAGCACGGTACTCAGAGTGAAGCTCGTACCGTCCGGCAATTTGATGACCGAGGCAACGACATCCCCCACCACAGCATTGCCTGGCAAACTGATGAAGATGGGCACACCACCCCCAGAGGCTTTTTCCAGAGCGTTGATATAGCCGTCTGAGGCTTCTGGAATCGTCATCACAACTGCGCCAGCGTGAGATGTGCCCTCCCCTGGACCAGAGGCATTACCCGAGCTGTCCTTTGCTGTGGCAGTCAATTCGGTGCCCGTGGGCACGGCAGTGACTGGAATCAAGCTCCAGTTTCCTAAGGCGTCAACGGTAGCCGTGCCCAAGCTCACCCCACCCGGTGCAAAAATTTCTATCGCAGAGCCCGGATCGCCCTGGCCGGTGATCAATTTACCGTTGGTCGTATTGATGACTGGCACATTGGGTGCGGCACCTGCGACTGGCGCTGCCAAGGCATCGCTACCACTTACTTTGACCGACTGGGTTAGCTGGGGTTGTGGTGCTGTAGAAATGAGTGCGAAGTTACCACTAGCATCTACAGCTGCGGTTTGCATGCTGCCGTCTGGCAACGTGACTGTCACCGTGCTATTGGGTAACGCTGTCCCGCTGACCACCAGACGATGGCTGCTATCCAGCACCTGGTTGCTGATAACGATATCCCCGAGCAACTGTCGGTTAAGAGCGGTGTTGAGGTCGGCATCACCGGCACCAGCATTGAAGGTCGTACTGTTTTGTTTGAGTGCAGTCAGCGCCTGCGCCCGCCCCTGATCGACCAACTTAAGACCAGTAGCGCTGAACGTATCTCCATTCAGGGTGCCGGACAACAAGTCCAGCGAGGTTTCCATGTTGCCGCTGTTAAGAGCATCCAGACCTGAGAGTTTCGCCAAGGCCAGGCCGTATTTTTCTGCGCTGCTCAATCCGTTGACAGCATCGAATTCAGAGGAATTGGTCGGGACAACCTCACCCGTGATGTCGATTGGCTTTCCTGCAGCATCTGTCAACCCGAAAGCCTTCGCCACATTGGCATTGGCCTGTTCGACCAACGCGCTGCTAACGGGCATGTTGCCTGTCACCGCAGCCTGACGCACAGCCAGCTCAGTCAATGGACTGATGTTGATGACCAGGTGGGCATTTTCACCCGTGATGGTGAACTGAATGGCGCCCCCTTGAGCAACACCCAGCGCACGCAGTTCGGTATCCAGGCTTTTATTGCTACCGGTGGCTTCGTCCAGGTAATTGGGGACTGTATCGTTCGCATCGATTGCTTTTAGAAGCACAGATCCACGATAGTTTCCCTTGCTTGCTGCAGTGATACGGTAGGTCCCATCCGAAGCGATGTCTGTAGTTCCCAGCAGTTGACCGTTTTGATCGTAGGCCAATAACTTGACACCAGATTTGACTGGACCTGCGACAACTTTACCGGTGATGAGCAAATCGCCCACCGGTGTTTCGTGACCAGCCATCGCAAGCGAGACGCCCCCCAAAGCAGCAGCGACGCCAACCCAAGACGGAATGAAAGCCCCCACTTCCGTCAGGGTAATGGGCGTAACCTCCAAAGTCAGCGACGACAAGGCCGGCCTCAATCCTTCATCGATGACATACACACCCGTATTTCCGCTGGATGTTATGCCCGTCAGACTTTCACCAGGTGAGGTAATGATGCCTTCGTCGTAATAGCGCTCGATGATGACGTCAGGCTGAAATGAGCCCTCAAGAAATATTTCAAGATCGCGTCCAGACCGCTTGGCACGAACCACTTTGGGGCCTTGCCTAGTGTTTGCGTCCTGCAACTCATAAATAGTCTGCGACTCAGCGGCAATGCGAATCGTTTGACCGGCATCCCCCATGCCCGCAGTCAACTCGAATGTTTTACCCAAACGAGATTTGTCCTTGATTTGGGAAATAAGCAGTACTTTTTTATTGACTTTGGTTGCCATGTTGGATAGTCAGCAGAATGAAGGTGGTTGTTTCATTCTGCAAACATTTGGGCATCCAAAATTCATCCGATCGGATGATTAGAAGCCACCAAAGCGGGGAAATAGAGCTCGGGTGATAGGTGGAGCTATATCAGATTAGATTCGATAAATCTGAAGCTCCAACGTTCGCGGCTCGGTGTTCTCTATCAAATTCAAGGAGCTCGGCGAGAGTAGCGAATTTGAGTTTGCGCATGACAGCAGCCCGGTACTGCTTAGCTGTTGGAAGAGAGATTTCCAGCGCCCGCATCATCTCGCTGTATGAGTACCCTTTAGTCAAACACATGTAGGCTTGAAGTTCGCGAGGCTTGAGCACCTCAAGGCGACGCCGCAGATCTTGCTGTCTAGACGCTTGGAGCGTTTGCTTAGCCTCGATTTCCAACGCGTTTTCGATCATTTCCAACAATTTATCCAGATCGAAGGGTTTGATCAGAAAGTCCAGCGCACCTTGCTTCATTGCGGCGATGCTCTGCTCGATAGTGCTCTCGCCACTGATGAAAATGACGGGTACACGCCACCCCCTCTGTTGGAGAGTAGCCTGCATCTGGATCCCATTGATTTCGGGCATTCGCATATCGATCAGCAACACAGCTGGTCTGAAAAGAACAGCTTTTTCGAAGAATATTTTCGCGCCCTCGAACTGCTGAACCTCGTAGCCTAGGTGGCCAAGTGCTCTTGACAGCGCAGTACGAACAGCGCTGTCATCGTCGATGATGTACAGGTGCTTGCGATTGCTGGTTTTCGTGGCAGTCATGGGCTTTACAGTTTTAGACCCATTATGCGAATGTCAGATAGCAAAAAAACTCATGCGATCGGATGATCGAGTTTGCTGAAATCCCCTGCCGCGCCTTCAGCAGTGTTGATTGCATGGCACGGTAGCACCATTCGGAAGCTCGCCCCCCCCAGAATCGATTGTTGGTATTCGATAGTGCCACCATGACGCTCCACGATGTATTTGCACAACCAAAGACCGAGCCCCATGCCCGAATTCTTACTTGTAGAAAGGATTTCAAAAAGTACAGCTTGCATCTCGGGACTAATACCGGGACCGTTATCAGCCAATGTGACTTCTAACCTACCTTCTCGATAGGCTGATTGAATCAACAATTTACTTTCGTGAACATCTGGCCGCGCGGCTAGTGCTTGCAGACTGTTGGAGATCAAATTGATCAATACCTGGAGAAACTCATCTTCAGGTATCTTGATAAATACATCTTCAACCAATTTGAGTTCAACCTGAGTTTGACGTTTGCCAATCTCTTTATCAAGTAGCTCAAGAGTTTTTCGTATTAGACGAGCCGATTCAACACTCTGACTGGACACCGGGCTTTGCCGAAAAATCGAACGAAGTGTCAGAATAATTTTTGAAGCGCGTTCGTTGTCTTCAAGGATATCCGCCACAATGGACTTCAATTCCAGGCCATCATTGCCGGATAGACCGTATCGCTGTTCATCTAAAGCCTTGAGCAAAATTTGACTATTGATGCGTATCGCCGCCAACGGCTGATTCAACTCATGTGCAATAGATGCAGATAGCGCACTTGATGCAACCGTCTTGTTAGCGCGAACCAATGATTTTTTGAGTTGTTCCTGTTTATCGTTTTCGGTCTTTCTCAAAAGTAGCATTGGGAAGACCATGTATTTGACGACTCCCGTAATAAACACAGCCACCCAAATCAAGCTATTTACAATCCCTGGGTCAAATGCATGTGTAGCATGAACCACTGCTGCTGCAACGATACGGGCAGCCAAAAGAAATGCCACGGCAACAAAGAGATATGCGAAGTTCCGAGCTATCTGCAACCTGTGTTTCACACTAATTAAATAGCTGTAACGGGCTCCTTGAAAAGATACCACCACGACCATACCCGAAACAAAACTGGTTTTGGCCAACTCTTTGAATTCTCCCGGCGTCCACTGATCCAGCGCATATAAAACACTGGTGTAAATAATAAAAATCCCCACATCGTTCAAGCCCAGCTTGATCGGCACTTCAACTTGATTAATCAGACAAATCAAGGCCCTGTTGAGCACAACATATGCAACGAAGGCGATCCCATTTGCAATAAAGTAAGACAACAAGAGCGGGAGCTCTTGCCTAAAAATGGTTAAAATAATGGCACAGCCCCAAATAAGGCTGCCGAGGCTCCAATATCTGAGGGCCAGCTGATCACTGACTTTCAGCAAATAATTAATCGCTACTGCATAGATAACAGAAAAGATGCCGAAAAATAAAAAAATTGATGGGATAAGAGCAAATTTTGACATTTTTCTCACGTCATAAAAATCATTCCGAATCAGAGCACTAACGGATCAAGAGCCCCTAGCTTTTCCTTTAACTTTTAAAGATTCTGCTTTGTCCCCATAACTTGATCTGCGACTGCGGCGGAAAATTTGATCAAGAGAAAATGATTTTTCCCAAAATTCAAGTCAAAAGTTATGTCTCATCACATGGAATTCAGGACCTAGATCCATGCATCAACTCAAGCCTAAAAATGCAAAAAAGCCCGACCTGTCCTAAGACAAGCCGGGCTTCATTTTAGGGCCCAATCGTTGATTGCTCTCGGTACCACCGCTGTACCTCCATCAACATCAAGGTGGTCTGAGAAGCATCCTTGATTAGCTGCTCGCAGCTCACTGCTCCCGCATCTCCTGAGGAAGCAGGTAAAGAGTCGGAGCGGACTGGAGCAGCTCTGGCGGGAGCTTCGGAAACGGCGGACAGATTCCCGCCACTGGCTGTGGGGACGTTGCACACCCCGCCAACACGAGAGTCAAGCTGACGATCAGCCAGCAACTTTGACCTTTTTGAGAATTCATGTGATACCTCCTGCGTGATTTGAGATTGAGACTGCCGCACATCCGCAACGTGTTGTTCCTGCTTGGCTTGTGCCTGTGCGATCAATTTCTTTTCTGCGTCCCAAGATTTTTGTACACGCGACTGCCCTACCTGAATTCCGCACATCAGTGCCAAGGTCAACAGAAGTGCGTCAAAAATATGCGACCAGTTGGCCAGTAAGAATCGATTGAGCCAGGTCATGCCGAACCTCCGTCCAAGTCCAGCAGGTTGTGCTGCTTGATCAGGCCAATGACCTTGTCTGCATAAGCCGGGTCGGTGGCATAGCCCGCCTGAGCCATCGCCATGGCGAATGCCTGGGCACTGGTGCATGCAAAGCAGGCCTTGTAACGAGGGTTGCGCTTGAAGAACGCAGCGTGATCGTCGATGCTCGCCTGCCAGCTGGGGTACTTGCGCCACATGGCTGGCACCACCACCCACTGGCCCTTAATGAACTCCTTGGTGTTCATGGTCAGAGTCTGACCGCGCCAGAGGCTGTCAGCCTTGATGCCGAAGAGGTTGTTGCCCGTCTTGGCCAAAGCCGATTCTCCCCAGCCTGACTCAAGTGCTGCTTGAGCGATCGTGATGCTGGCAGGGACACCCGTAGCTTTGGCTGATGCGACAGCGGCCGAGGTAAGCCGCATAATGAATTCACTTGGATTCACAGCAACTCCTTCACGTCTTTGGCCACCTGATCGATGGAATCATCTCGGCGCTTGTCGATGAAAGCAAATGTCCAACGCACCATCG
>JACCDY010002569.1_pt1 | contig 15775 bp, 15 predicted proteins | sample 7446391 | NCBI WGS metagenome assembly JACCDY01 (sample SAMN15323451, study PRJNA562643) | freshwater metagenome | isolation source: river surface water | place: USA:Blue River Watershed | collected 2017-08-18
AGATCGCAACGATTAACGAGCTTGCTAGTGCCAACTTTGACAAGTTCGATTTTTGCACTGTAAGAAATGTAGGTGTAGTCATGGTAGCGACTTTTAAAGTTAACAAAGTTGTTAGAATGATCATTGGCAAATATGGGTAATAGTACCAAAATGCATTGAAACTGAAGTTTATTTTCATAAAATACGTAATCCAAGTAAACAAATAAGTCACAATTAATGCAGTCGTCGGTACTAGTACACTTATAAACTTCTGATTTCTACAGATTAAAAACAACATTATTAAAATGACACCAAGAATTAGGTGAGGGGTAACGCCTTGTGTAGTCGCACTGGAAATTGGAACCCAATTTGATTCCAAAAGATCCCTGTTGAATATGACATTGAAGTGTGGTTTCCAAAACGAACCTGGCAATCCAATTACAATAGTCCAGATTAATTGATAAGAAACAGCAGCGATCAAAACTCCAATCATAATCCAGAATAGGTTAGATAGGTATTGTCTTATGCTGCTCTTGCGCATCCAGGCTGCCACCGCAATCAGAATGATCACCAAACTTGAACCGAAGGCATTCAACAAGAAGGATGTAGTTAACAAAACGCCAATGACTACAGATTCGGTAAGACTGGTTCTTTCTTTGAGAACAAATAGGATCAAAATACAGCTAAAAATTGCAGCAAATGCATTTGGCATGGTCCAAGAAGTAGCAGAAATTACTATTGGCGACAGGCAGATTAAAGTTGTTGCCAATGTTGCTAATTTACGGGGTATCTGCATAAGTTCCGCTGACTTTAGGGTTAAAAAGGCAATTAGAGTAATTAAAAGAAATTTATAAATCAGTCCAAAGTATTGACTGCTTAGGGTGATAATTAAGTTGATAAGCCCAATAAATGGCAATCTTGTCGCATGATATTCAAAACCCCCGCTTTCTACCAACCATTTAAGGTTGGTTGCATATCCGATATATAGATTTGGATCTACATATCCTGTGTTATGCCCTACGGCAGTCGGTATTAGTGTTACAAGCAGTGAAATACCAACGGCCAGGATCGGTACCCTCCCAAAATTCTTGCCAGTTTTATTATCTTCAATTCTCCTCAACACGCCTACCTCCTTTTTCAAGAATTGATGACTTGAGATAATGACTTGGGGGGCGCATTGAATACCTCAAGAATGATCCTGTCCAGATGACTGGGTCTAAAACAAATTTGATTTTCTTTCCATCGCTTTTACTTCTGGCTTCATATTGGACTGGAACTTCGATTATCATTTTTTTTAATTTGGTAAAGCTCGCCACAAGTTCAAAATCTAAATTGAAGGTGTTACCCGTTAGATTTAAGCCTCTAACCACATCGCCTCTCATCAGCTTCCACATTGTTGCGGGATCGGTTAGATCTGTTTGGAATAATCTATTAAAGTACCAAGTAAAGAATGAGTGTCCGCGATTAAAGTACCAGCTGCTCAATGGTTGGTTTGGAATTCTACGAATAGGTTTTCCCGAGTATCGAGTACCCAAGACCAAATCTACCTGCTGATTCTGAACTACCTCGAATAGAGTATGAAAGTCACCCAAGTCGTATTCATTGTCAGCATCAATAATTACGACATATTCACCAGAAGTGGACTCGATGCCTCTCCTGACCGCCCTACCTTTGCCTTTGCTTGGCTCTAAAAGGATCTCATAACTTGCGTGCGATTTCTGTGCCTCTGGGCTATGGATAAACTTTGTCAGTAATTCATAGGACCCATCCTGACTTCCATTATCAACGAAGATAACTTGAAAGCTGATCTTGCTCTGATTAATCAGTCTCGTTAAATCATCTAGAAATCTTGGAATTGACTTAATTTCATTTAAAACTGGAATAATTGTAGATACGTCGGCTCTCAAAATTATTTCCCAACTTTCTCTACGTTGCAGATCGCTACAAAACTCATGATATTTTCTCTGCCAAGAAACCTGGTCTCGATGTTTTGAATTTCGGCACATTCCTCTGGCAGCGAATTTCGTAAACCTCTTCGAGTTGCAATGTAAAGAAACTGCTCACTTTCCGCAACAGGACTTATACCCAAATTCGTCTGGTTCCACTTCACAAGCCAACGTTCATCAGAAAAATCGTAGGCTAATTGATAGTCGAGTTTTGTCGTTGATTCAGCTGCTTTTCTGAGGGAAACACCCATGTAATCGCCTTCCCATCTCTCTGGGAAGCGGATCAATTCGTTTCTAAAGCTATAGGTGTATGGGGTGGAACTGACTACGGCTACGCCCGGGGAAAGGCAGAGTGCAAGTATCAGGAACCGTGTGATGTTTGCTTCACCATAATTTACCTTTACCTTCTTCAGATGGTTGATTCCACCTAACATCATCAATACAAAAAAGGGATAAGCCATTAGAAATTGGCGATCTCCGTCATAGAGAGGCGGGGACAATAAAACGGCTGCTACATAGGGTCCTACTGTCATAAGAATAAAAATAGTTAGCGTAGGGAGGGTTATCGCATTTCTGTTGAGCCGAGAAATGGAAAAGCGCCTTAGTTGATAAGCAATTGCTGGGATTCCAATCAGCAAGAGACACAGATGGGTCAGAGGTAATTGTGCAAAGGTCCAAGTTGGTAAATACCAAGTTGGAGGATTATTACCATCAATGAATGCACCGTTTGTTAAAACTGGGCCTGCTGATTGTTGATAAAGGTTTAGAGTGCCAAAAATTGCTTTGGGGACGAATTTTATTGGATTAATGAGAATTGGGTTGAGGGGAAGTAGCATCAAATAACTGAGCATCATACAAGCGGCTAATGAGAAGTTCGAAATGCCCGTCCTTATCTTGTTGACTCTTTTGTTTGCCAAAAATAGTATCAAAGTAGCAACCAAGATAAACGCAATTAAACCAAATCTAGTCCCGAATGATAAATAGAAGCCAACAAAAACTTCGATAAAAACTAGAATTCTTGTTCTAGTAGAAACCCTTGTATTCCTTAAGACGAGAACTCGAACAAATGCGTCAACGAGAAAGATAAGTCCGACCGCTACAGGAATATCCTTTATGTTGATTGAAGCTTGACCCACCCAATTGGGCAATGTTAGAAGTAGTAGTGCTGCAATCTTCGCCATACCCGAGGAGTATCCAAGGTTGCGCACAACACCATAAGTAGCAAGAGCACCGAAACAGGGGAGGGTCAATAGTATTACGCGCCTAGCAACCAAGGCGGTAAAATTGTCTTCTGAATTAAAACTAAAGTTTCCCGTCACAAGTTTGGCGAGAGCATCAACAAGAGTAAATCCACCAAGCCCATAACCGGTAGAGAACGAATCAAAATCTGGATCAAAACTCCATAATTGTTTGTTGAAGTTCTCTGGGTAGTACCAGTCATCCCAGGTCGGACCTAAACCGAATAAGTTTCTAAAATGAAACATGAAGGTGACGCAAACAAATGTGACCATCAAAGTCTGAGTTCGAAGGTACGAAAGAGCATTCAGCATGAGAGAACGTTTACTACTCACTTGCCTCCTGCCCCCAGCGATTTGCAAGGATTAAACTTCGAGCCCGCGATATGCTAACTAAGTGGTCTCACAAATGACTCTTGGTTTTGCCGGTGTCGTGGTCATTCTCTTCTTCTCATTTAATCTTGGGTCGCTTCTATTGACTAACCTGAAGGCCGAATGGGATGTATTCCGGGTTTACACGAGTGTGGCTCTAGGTTTAGCGACTTATTCCTATTTCTTCACTTTTTTAGGAATGGCCAATATCTTGAGTCGATACTCAATCCTTACTCTCTTCGGTGTATCTCAATTAGCTGTCATTTTCAAGCTACGATTTAAACACATTAGTTTGTGTTACTACGCAACTTTAAAGTCTACAAAATCGATAATTATCTTCTGCGCAATTTTATTCACTGCAGCAGCTCTCCACCCAATTTTACAATCCTTTGGGAATCCAATTGTAGGCTACGACGCTCTTGCGTATCATGCATACTTACCTTGGTTTGCAATGACTGACTCGCATAGCTTGAGGACTGATCAGTTAATACCGAATTCTGGCTTGAGTCTTGGGGCCCAGGGAATCTTTGGTAGCTATATTGCGATTTTTGGGTATAAATCTGTGAATCTCTTCAACTTATTTTTTCTATTAGGCACACTACATCTGACTTATCTGTATTCCAAAAACGCCTCACAATTAGCACGAGTCTCAAGAACCTTGCTAGCTTTAGTAATAGTTCTCTTATCGGGTCGGATTGTTGTTACATCGCCATCGAGTGATTTAGCATTAATGTTTTTTTCCTTGGTCTTATTGATTTCGATGTTACGGATCACTCAATCTAGTTACAAATTGAATCCTCTTTGGATTTTTGTATTGGGAGGATTTGTAACATTTATAAAGCCCTTCGGTTTGGTCGTCGTATTGATAGTCCTTGCCTTCTCTACCTACAAACTCAAACTCCCTTTGATTGCTTTGGCGAGATCAATCCTTCTTGGATTCTTCGCAAATCTGGCTTGGACGCTTTACAACTATTACTACAGTGGTAACCCTTTCTTTCCACTTTTTCAGGGATTTTTTCAAGGTATCGGTTACGGACCAGAAGTGATGACGAATGAAGAGGATGTTCGGCGTTCATTTATTCAGACATTTTCTTATCTAGAAAAACAGGGGTTTAATTTTCCAGGTCTAGAGTTAGCCCAATTTCAAATCTTTTTCTCACTTGGGATATTTCTTGTCTCAATAATTGCCTCAGTACGCAACATTGTTTCCCCAAAGGATCAAACCTTTCTGCTAATTTATTTTGGTCTATCCTATGTTTTCTTACTCTTGTATATAGGCCCAATTTTCAGATATTTCTTGTTTATAAACCTAATACAAATATTTTTAGTCTTTGGTGATTGGGGTACGGAAAAAAATTCGAAGCTTGAGAGACGAAACTCGCCCAGAACCGCAACAAAAAGCGGCTCAAGCCTATTGGGAAAAATTGGTGGGACTTTAGTTGTTTGCTTATCATTAACGACTTTTAGTAGTACAAAATTGGAGTATCAAGTCAAGGATACTGTTCCACCTCGCTCCCTCACCCCTGTAGGCCTTACGGTAAATGAAATTGGATTCCGTAAAGTTATTGATTATTTCTCTGCGTCCAATTTCGCAGGGGCGCGCTTGGCTCTACTAGGTGAAGGCAGGGCAGCACTTTTCTACCCTAGGTCAACCCTAGTCTTACCTGGTGATAGAAGAAATCCATTTTTTGATCCCGAGATTCGAACTTTAGATGAGATTCAGATTGTTCTCTCAGACTTGGGAGTTGACTATCTGTTAATATCGACATCTTGGGGTTGGCCGGCAAACGCAAATTTAGGATTAATAGAAGGTTATCAACAAGCGAAGCGGGGTTCGTTAGTCTTCACATCGGAAGGTTGGGAAGTATATGAAGTTTAAAGTTACAAAAACCCTGCTGGCTCTTCCATTGAAGATTGTTAAAGTTTTGTCTACGCGATTAGTGTTAAGCAATATTGCTACAACAATGCTCATAACTGTGATTCAACATATGAGTCGAGATGTGTCATTGAAAATGGCTCAACACGATAAGAAGATTTGGTTAGGATTTCTTCACTACATGAAGATTCAATCTTTTTCACAGATGTCTCAAGACCTTTGGGTTTTGTATCGTACTTCTTCTCGTACCAAAGGCTTTTTTGTCGAAGTTGGATCATGCCACCCAACAGATTTGAACAATACTTTCTTGCTGGAATCAACTTACGCCTGGGATGGAATATTGATCGAACCGAATCCAAATATGGCCAATCTTTTGCGCGCTCAGAGAAAATCTCAAGTACTTGAGCGAGCTGTCGCAGATGGGGAGGTCATAGAGTTACACCTATCAGAAAACCCTGAATTTTCGTCAACGAAAAGTCAGCTCTCAAAGGAAACCCACAGACTCCATGAACCTACTGGAGAAGTTATCCTGGTGAAATGCGCAACTCTAACGGATTTGCTAACTGAAGGGGGTTGCCCATCAAACTTCGACTTCTTGAGTTTAGATATTGAAGGTGGCGAACTTTTTGCCTTAGAATCTTTAAATCTCGACCAATTTCGACCAAAGTTAATCTCTGTGGAGCATAACTTTGGTTCTTCCCGTCCGTTAATCGCAAAATACCTATCTAGCAATGACTATGTACTTGATCCTTTGAGCTCCAAAAGTTCTTGGGATGACTGGTACATAGATAAAAAATATCTTCAATCTATAAGCAATACCACAATTTAGTTTTTAAACTAGATCGAAAATGCAGATGCGAGAGCATCATTTCGAAACATTTTTACCGTGTCTAATGAATAATCCTCTAGACTATGGCCAAGTAGAATTAGCTTAGCTAAAATGTCTTTGGTTGCGGTTATTACATGGCAACTAATTTGATCAGCTTGAATAACGTTGAGTAATTCGCGAGGACTTGCCCAAATCAATTCTGCTGATGGGTTTGATTGGAGAATTTCTAAAGAACTCTTTAAAGTTGGTATGGGGTCCCGACCCGTATCTGCGATTCTTCCTGCAAACACTGAAATGTAACTTGGAACCTTGGGATTAAGTGATGTCGCTATTTCCTCTACCTGTTTCGGCGTCATGATTGCTGTCACGTTCACCTTAACCCCTGCTGTTGTTAATTCGCACACTACATCTGAGGTGGAAAATCCTAAGGTGTTAGAGATCGGAATTTTTACGTAGACATTCTCTCCCCAGGATGCAATTTCTAATGCCTGGGTTTTCATTTCTGTTAAGTCATCGCTAAAAACTTCAAAAGAAATGGGTTTGCTTTGAATTTCAGCGAGAACATCTCTTGCAAATTTCCTATAGTCAAGCACTCCTGCTTTTCGCATTAGAGTTGGGTTTGTGGTGAGTCCAGAAATATAACTCTTTTCCGACATCTCAATCATTTCCTGCAAATCCGCACCATCTGCAAAGATTTTGACCTTTAGGTCTTCAATTCTCGGATTCATATCGTTCTCCTAATTCAATTCGTGCGACTTCCCACAGTGAGGATACCCGGATAAAGGGTAGATCAGGCTCAATTTCACCATATGAATAGTCAATAAAGTAGCTTCTCATGCCAAGAGTTTGTCCCGCTTTAATGTCTCGCCATCTGTCACCAACCATAAAACTATTGCCTAAGTCTATGTTGAGGTCATGCACCGCATTCAGAATCAGTTCAGTTCGGGGTTTTCGACAATTGCAATTGTCAAAGTTGTCATGAAAGCAAATATAAAAATACTCTATTCCTGTCAATTGTCGAATCAATTCATTAATTGATTCGACTTTTTCCACTGTTGTAATCCCTCGGCTAACATCTGGTTGGTTTGTTATTACAACGGGAATTATTCCATTCTTTCGAAAGAGGTTTAGAGAATCTGTTACTCCTTCGATGATAGATACTTCGCCGCAATCTCTTGGCGGTACAGGAATTCCTGACCGAATGAAACTTTTGTTAATTACACCATCACGGTCAAGAAAAGCTGCTCTGCGGCTGGCATTCTTAATTTCTACCACTTTGTTGGGTTAGCTTTTAACTTTGGATGCGATACCAATAGATGCCAAACTACAGTTTGGAAAGACTCAGAATGTGGTGTGACCTTATCCGGATTCACTGTAGGTATTACCAGACAAACGTCAGAATACTTTGCCGTATATCCTCCATCTCGTCCCACTATTCCAATTACTTTTGCCCCTACCTCTTTCGCTAAATCAATACCTTCAATTAAATTTGTGCTAACGTTATTTTCTTTGCTTCCGCCTCCAACAGATAAAACAAGTAAACAATCTTTACTGTTGAGATTGCTTACCCTAAGCCACCCCGAAAAAACAGTGCTCCAACCTTCATCATTAGTTCTCGCAGTCAATTCTGCGACATTATCAGTCGGGGCGTATGTCTCGATACCGGCCAGCTTTCTGAAGTCGTTTACTGCGTGACTTGCATTAGCTGCACTGCCACCAACACCCAAAACAAAAAGTCGTCCATTACTTGACTTAATCTCAAGAAGGAGGTTTACCATGGACTCAATTTTTTCAGTATCAATTAACTTGATTATTTCAACCGTTTCCATCAAATGGTCTTCACTAAAACTCATTTCTCAATCTCCTCAAGATATAACGAAAGATCTATTATCCCCTTTGCAGATCCTATTTCAAAAAAGCGCTCAAATACCTCAAATCCAGCTAATTTTCCATCAATAGAGAGCCGTGAAAGTAGGATTGCTAGGTCGAATGGTTTATCAATTTCGTATGGCTCAAATACTTCCGAACGCAAGTAACTCAACCCATAATCTATGTGCGACATGGTTTTAGATGGATTCTTGCTATAGATTTTCACCTTGTTATTAAAGAACTCTACATTGCTTACATCAATTTTGTTTCTGTTTTCATACACAGTCATCAGTCCTGGTGCTCCAGAATCTAAGAATGCATCTTCAACTGTTTTGTAATTTATGGGTAAATAAGAATCACCATAGATCAGGGCGAATTCGGGACCAAGTTTTGGCAATACTTTTCGGATAGCGCCACCCGTTCCGAGCTGATTTGATCCATCTAGCGAATACTCAATGTTCATGCCAAAGCGTTTTCCATTCCCCACATGTTCTATTACTTTTTCTGCATAGTGAGATAGACACAAGAAAGCATCTGAATACCCTGCTTCTCGCAACAGTTCCAGTTGTAATTCTATGAATGGCTTGTGATTAACTTTCAATAGACACTTAGGGGTATTCTCAGTGAGGCTTCCTAATCGCGTCCCAAGTCCACCAGCCAAGATCACAATTGGAAGCATTAGGAGAGTATGACTTTCGTGCCTTCAAAGTCGAATTTGAATCTGACTTCTTCTAATCCAAATTCGGCCATCGCTTTACGTAGTTTTTCCTTATTGTCAGCATAAAACATCAAGAATCCACCTCCACCTGCGCCGACGAGCTTACCCCCGATGGCGCCGGACTTGAGAGCCTTCGCGTAGGCATCGTCAATAAATGAATTCGTCATTCCCGAAGTGCGTATTCTCTTGAACTCCCAATGTTCGTTCATGAGAGTGCCAAAAGTGAAGGTGTCTCCCTTGGTTAAAGCCTCTTTGCTTCGACGACCCAAATCCTTGGTGTAGTGAAGATTCTCCAACATCGCTTCATCGTTTCTTAAAGATTTTGAATTTTGATCGACGAGGATTCCGCTTGCAGATCGAGAAATGCCTGTAAAGAAAAGCATTAAATTGTCTTCGAGATCATGGATGGTTTGCACAGATAGAGGAAGGGATGCGGCTAAGACCGAGCCATCCTCTTTAAAGGTGAAGTCCGTAATTCCCCCGTAAGCTGCAATGTATTGATCTTGCTTTCCAATAGGTTCACCCAATTTATTTATTTCGATATCACATGCCAACTCTGCTAATTCTTTTGGATGAATGTTTAATCGATAATGTGTGTAAAGAGCCTTAATCAGCGCTGTAGTAAAGCTTCCACTTGAGCCGAGACCTGTTCCTGCATGGATATCTGCAATCGAAGAAATTTCAATCTGAGGAGTTGTCAGATTTAAACTTCTCAGCACTTCCCTAATAATCGGGTGCTCAACATCAGAAATCTTACCTATTCGTTCAATTGATGAATACTTAAGGATTATTTCTTCCTGAAAGGGTCTGTTGACTGTTACATAGACATATTTATCGATCGCGGCGGCAATCAAATACCCACCGTGTTCGTTAGAATATGAAGGAAGATCCGTGCCACCTCCCCCAAGTGATATGCGGAGTGGACTCCTAGTGATTATCATTGGGCAAGAGTCTCAGATATATTCAACTTTGAGAAGTAACCGACAGGAATGGGCACCAAATGACCAGTGAATATTCAGTTATTGGCGGTGCAGGATTCATCGGAAGCCACTTTGTCCAGAGATTGCTCCTGGAGGGTAAAACAGTTTCCGTTGTAGATAATTTTTGCTCCGGTTCGATAGAGCTTCTGGGTAAGATGATTGAAAACCCAAATCTTAAAGTTTTTGAGTGCGATGTTGAGAATACGAGTGACCTAACTTCAGCAATTCAAAATTCGAGAGTAGTAATTCATCTTGCATCAAATCCAGATATCGCCAAAGCGGCTTCTGACCCACGCATAGACTTTACTCAGGGAACCCTACTTACAGAATCTGTTGCTGAAGCATCGCGCCTTTCTGGTATACAGAAAATTCTTTACGCCTCTGGCAGCGGAGTGTATGGCGATGCAGGCACAGAAGTTTTAACTGAATTGTCCCAATTAAGGCCTATAAGCACATACGGTGCAAGCAAGTTGGCGGGCGAAGCGCTGTTGGCATCTTACGCTTATATGTTCGGAATTCACACAACCGCTTTCAGATTTGCAAATGTCGTTGGTCCGAGACAAACCCACGGGGTTGGATATGACTTTGTTAGGCGCTTGAGCAAAAACTCAAAGGAGCTGACCATTCTTGGTGATGGACAACAGAACAAATCTTATGTGCATGTAACGGACGTAGTGCGTGCAGTCTTGTCATTTGCTAATCCTAATGAGACTGCTTTTGATGTTTACAACATATCGACTAGAGATTCTCTTAGTGTGAATCAAATAGCAAGTATCGCTTTAGAAGTTCTTGATGTCGATATTTCTGACATTCAGATCAATTATACTGGTGGAGCTCGCGGGTGGAAAGCTGATGTTCCAATTGTGAAATTAGATCCTTCCAAAATAGAAAACACGGGTTGGAGACCTAAATTCACAAGTCAAAGTGCAATGTATGATTCTATTTTGGCAATGATGCAGGAGATTGGTTGATGACAAAGGAGAATTTGCTTATTGTTGGTCTCGGTTTGATCGGCAGACAAAGGCTCGAGGCATGTATCGAATTTGGTATAAAACCAGAGAATATCTATGTTTTTGATTCAAACTCCGAGCAGGCATCCCTGCTTCGTGAAGCTAAGTATTCAGGTCTTAACTTCGTAGATAGCTTCGAGTCTGCACTGTCAATCTCGTTCAAACGTGCAATAGTTGCCGTTCCTCATGATGCCGCTTTTGGTATGGTCTCTGCGCTTTTGGATACGGGTTGCCGAGTGATTATGGAGAAACCTATGGGAAGAAACATTAAAGAGGCACAGCATTTGGCATTTCACAAGAATTCAAAAAATCTTTCGGTTGGATTCAATTACCGATTTATGCCGGGAATTATTCACCTTAGGAATCAACTCGCGAGTGGAAGCCTCGGCAAAATATCGAGCATTAAGATGGAACTTGGTCATGGAGGCGCTCCTGCTGATGCAACTTCCTGGAAGCTTAACCCCGTCATGGCTGGGGGTGGCGTTCTTCTAGACCCAGGAATTCACCTGATTGATCTCATGATTCACTTATTCGATATCGATGAGACGAAATTTTCTATGGTTGGTAAAACAGAGTGGAGGGGATTTTGGAATACGGGGATAGAAGAGTCTGCAAATCTTCTGGGTTATCTAGGGGCGATTCCGTTTACATTAACGTCTTCAATAGTGGCATGGCGAACTCGATTTAAGATTGAGGTAATTGGAACAGAAAACTACCTTGAGGTTGAAGGACGTGGGAGATCAGATGGACCTCAGATAATTACTGAAGGTTCAAGATGGGGTTGGTTGACTGCATCTTCCCAAAAGGAATCTGAAACAAGAACTGAATTAGTAAAGTTAGATAACTCACTAAAGGAGGAGACCTTTGACTGGTTAAAGGAAGGTCAAATGATTTGCAATGTGACTCAAGCACTAACTGGAATGAAGATCTACACTAAGGTAGTGGGGCAAAATCTTGACAATTAAGCAACTTGTAGTACTGGGTTCAACTTCTAGTATCGCGAAAAAACTACTCCCTACAATTGAAGTAGATTCCCATCAGATATTCACCTTTGATCGTGCAAATTTAAATCACGTTACCAATGCATGGATTCCCGAGATGAATCAATTTCAGATCGAGTGGGGTAGCCCAACAGAAATTGAGAGAGAAATCCAAGTTAATCTTTCGGATTGCATCTCAGGTCCTGTATTGATGCTTAACTTCATGGGCACGTTTGGAAAAGTCCAAAAAATACAAACTTTAGATATTGAAGATGCGCTTTCTACTATTTCAGCAAATATGATACCTTTCTTGTTGGCCGCCAGAATAGCCGTTTCACTGCCTCGTACCACCAGTGTTATTTCATTCTCGGGGGCAGGGGTAGGTGGCGATAACCTCGATGATTCAAGCTTTGGTTACCTCGCTGCAAAATCTTCAATGGGCTTGTTGACGGAAGTAATCGATCAACAGTTATCGCTGCATGGAAATAGATTTGGCCTAGTTTCTCCCGGCGCGTTTCCCTCTCGGATGCAGGAGGCTGTGGCTGAAGATTCAACGGGGTCGATCCCCGAATCTAGAAAGATTCGCGCACAAGAAGTAATGAAAAGCAGTCCATCAACAGAGAAGCTATCTAGATTAATTCACTTCTTGGCTGATAACCCCGATCAACTAGGCGGCAGAACTTGGAGCGCTAATTTTGATGACCTTAGGATTCAAGATGGAAACTTCGGCAAACTGCGCCGAGTTTACTGAGTTTCAGGGCTAGGCTAAGCGCATGTCCAAGATTTCAATTGTTCTGCCCGTGATGAATGAGGCCGGGAATATAGAAGCAATTTCAAAGGCAATTGATGAACAGTTTTCTACTTTACAACACGATTATGAAATTCTCTTTGTGTGTGATCCGTCATCTGACGGGACTGAGAACGAGATCAAACGTCTAGCTTTATCCGACAAAAGAATCCTAGGAATTTTCCTCGCTGATCGTGCAGGACAAACCGAAGCAATTCGTGCAGGTTATGAATCAGCCGTTGGCGATGCAATAGTCAGTATGGATGCAGATTTTCAAGACCCGCCAGAGCTTCTACCCAGTATGATTAAGGACTGGGAAAATGGTTCTTTGATTGTGCACACAAAGCGTGGCGACCGAACTACGGATACTTTGCTATATCGCCTCTTTACTGGCGTTGGGTACAAGTTTCTAGGGTGGATGACCAAGGGAAAAGTGCAACACAATGTCGGCGACTTCAGATTAATCGACCGTTCTATCATTCCATTGGTTTTAAAATTCGGTGACCCTAATCCATTTTGGCGAGGAATAACGTCTCTTGCTGGTGTAAACAATTCGGTAATTCAATATAAGAGGCCAACGCGGCGGAGTGGCGAAACAAAGTATCACGCTAGAATTGGCTCACCCTCAATCGCTTTGCGGGGTATGGCGTCTTTTTCTAATAAACCGCTTGAAATTTTGCAAACTCTAGGAATTTTTTCGGTAGTCGTGAGTCTAGTAGTAATCACTGGGATTATTACATTTCAGTTACTCGCACCAGGTTTTCAACGTGGGGTGCCAACAATTATCGCTCTTTTAGCTTTCTTCTTTTCAATACAGTTTGCATCTACAGCCATTATCGCTACGTATCTGATTGTCCTGGTTGAGCAGACACGACGTCGACCAAATTATTTGACCTTACCAGCGAGATTACAAAAGTAACTACTCCCGTGACATAACTTCAACATACAAAGTATCGGAAAATCTTGGAAATAATCGACAGAACCAATCAAATGGTTTGGTTAAAATCTGCATAAAGAAACCATAACGTTCAGAGATATCACGACTTAAATAACTGATTTTGATAATCTTTAAATCCGCATCGTTCATGGCATGCACAATTGTAAATTCATTATGAACTGAGCAATGATCGGGGTGCGTGAAGTCAAGCCCAAAAAAAACAGGAATGAAAGTTTTGAGAGCAAACATGTTTGGTGTAGTAAAAACCGCAATGGCATCCGTCTTGGAAAGGACTTTCTCAATTCCAACTAAGAAATCCCTACTGTTCTCAATATGCTCCAAGACATCGGGAATTAAGAGATACTCTGGTTGATAATCGATTAATTCTTGTTGTACTTTACTGGAGGTAGAAATATCTCCACAAATGAAATCTTTTTCAGGATAAAGTTGTTTCAAATGATTGAGCCCATCGATATCAACATCCACGCCAGCTAACTTCTTGGCGGCATCCAAAAGTTTGATGTGTAGAAGATTCTGGTTCGATATCTGTTCAATTTGGTTTGGCCAATCCGTGCAACCAAGATGTACAACAATTTTATTCGAACTAATTGAAACTAAGTGCTTTGTTTTATCTCCAAGAAATTCTGATTTATTGAATCTCTTTGCATAGCTACTCATTCGCATCCGTTTCTATCAGGAGTTTGTGCACCATCCTAGGGGCTAGCAGTTCCTCCACCTTGACAAACCAAGAAATTTGTTTGATATTTTTAAAAGGCGCGATAATACTAATATGGCAGCTTTTCAGATCCTAATTTATATGAGTAGGAAATGAGAGAGAGCCCAATCGGTAAAGGTAGTTTTCCTTCAAGGATAAAGATTTTCTTCAGCACAATTTGAAGTAGTCGCGGTGTACTTTTTAGCCTCCCATTTGACTTAACTTGACTTTCAAACTTCTTTTTTCGACCAAGCTTGTGTGGAAGAGTTCTCAGAATGAAAGCGGGTAAAACGAGTCCTAGAAAAAGAGACTGAATTTTATTTGATGTAAAGCCATTCTTTGTTAACAATTCTTCCAGGGATTTCCGTGAATATCTTCTAAAGTGCCCGATAGATAGGTCAAAATCAGAAAACAGCCATTGGTGGGCAGGAACAGTGGTAACTAGTAACCCACCCTGTTTGAGCACCCTTTGAATTTCTACCATAACCTGTTCTGGTCGCTCCAAATGTTCAAGCACGTCAAATATTCCGATGGCCTCGATACTTCCATCAGGGAAAGCTAAATCTTCTAACGTACCCCAATATGTCGTAACGCCATGGTTAGCCATACTTTCAGCGCCTGTTCTAAGTGGCTCAATACCTATTACTGCAATTCCTGCCTTTCGAAGCGGAATAGCGACATTCCCGTTGCCGGCTCCAACTTCCCACATAATTTTTGTACGATTCTTCTTTAAAATACGAAGGATCTTTTCTGCTCGGGTTTCCGCCCAAAAGCCTTCTGCCTCTGAATTCATGGCTGTCGGGTCGTACCAGTCAGATGGAAACGAAACTGCCGAGGGTTGGACGTTTGGTGAAGACTTTACTAATTGACTATCTATTTTCCAGTCTTTCCAGCCCAGGCTAGAGAGTCGATTCAATTCAATTGCAATCAACTCTTGATAGTGATCGTCCATTGTTGCTCTACCCCTCTAACGCTTATTGCAAATTCTATTCATTAAACTTAGTTTTTGGTTGATGTCTGTAAGGAGACCACTTACAGTCGCAGGACTGCAAGTGACTGGTGCCCGAGACATCCCATTTTTAGCAGAAAAAGGCCTGGTGAAGAATCGCACGATTTTCCTTAATCGAGTCTCACAGCACCACTTGGCGTCGTCAGATGCACCGCAACAATTCCATACTCTCCATCATTTGCTGACGGATCAACAAACTCAACTTCAGCACCGTTTAATCCACCAAGGATCTCTGTCTTAAACCAAGAGTCTGATAGATGACCTGTATCGGCAATCGTAATCTTTTCGATTGCAGCAACTGCTTTTCCGTCTTGTGATGGGTGATCAGCGGTTAGCCATTGAATAAAGAATGGAAGCTCGCGAGAGTCGGTGATTTCATTAACTCCAATTTGCTTCCATTTTAGATCGCTTCCGTCTGGGCGTGTGCGGTGGCCTTCGATTGCGCTGCGTCCGAACTTCTCTTCAACCTTTGAAATATCTTCAGTTGCAAAAACCCAAGTGAGCCAGCCTCCGCCTTCTTGTGCCTTCTTGCT
>JACCDY011473024.1_pt1 | contig 15767 bp, 26 predicted proteins | sample 7446391 | NCBI WGS metagenome assembly JACCDY01 (sample SAMN15323451, study PRJNA562643) | freshwater metagenome | isolation source: river surface water | place: USA:Blue River Watershed | collected 2017-08-18
CTAACGGCAGCTCCATCGAGCTTAACAGAGCAGGTGACGTCACCCACGCCTTCCAGGGGACGCTTTTGATCTTCATCTTCATAATACTTTTGCAGAGAATACATTTGAAACAAATGCTTGAACTTGTTGCCGCTAGACTGAGCGCCCACGCGGTTGTAGCCACAGCTATCCGCCAGGCGATCAAACTGCTCGTCGGTAATAAACGGACTACCGGCGTAGTAGGCTTTGCTAGCACTGTCAAGATATTGTTCAAGTTTATTCATATTAGCTGGTTTTCTTAATAAGAGCTTTGTAGCAGGTTACTTGGATTTTGTTTGCGAATTCGGTAACAGCATTTTGCTGGTATTCGCTGGTACGGTATCGTGGCACATCATAGGCTTCAATGATAATGCGAATTGCTAGCTCATTGCCTTGACTAAGCTGAACTAGTCGCTGCATTTCAATACCACGCTGTCGTGCTTCCATAACAGTCTGCGAGAACTCGGCTAGTTCACTGCAACGTTCATCGGTTTTGCTTTGTGCCCAGCTAGTCAGGCTAACGGCAAGCATAGTGGCGGTTAAAAGTTTTTTCATAATATTTTGCGATAAAACATTATTATAGCCGATTAACCATCGCCAAGCAAGTCAGAATTTTTTAGCTTTTGGCTATACCGTTCTACAATCTCGTGTGCTTCGCCCTGCGACACAATATCAAATAGGCCATCTAGCAGTGCATAAATGTTTTCCATGCTGGCTTCCATTGACACACCTTCACGGCTAGGCACAAAGTCACCTTCATAGCTTTGAAAGTATTTGCGAATGTTTACATAATACTTTTCGCGGAACTCCGACACAGTGAGTTTTAGCTGGTAAAACTTATCTTGGTTCTCGTAGATCAGCTTTTCATAGTGTAGATTATCACTCATCGCTTGCCCATAGTAAATTCACGCAACACTAGTGGCGTTACTTCCACAGCCCAGTGAATGGTAGCCCAGTCTAGTATACACTGTTCTAGTGTTTCACTAAGACTTTTAGGCACTTGCTTGTTAGCTTCCACCATACGCTGAATCCAGTAGTTGTAGTAGCTGTCCAAGATGGCTTTATCACTCATAATAGTGTAAACAGGCTCGCTAGAGTCTGCACTAACAGGCTCTACATAAATCCAGTATCTCATACCTTTACTCCAATCTCGCGTAAGTGTTCTAGCGACGCTAACTCGTATGCAGGCTGGTACGCGCTTTGCAGCCACTTTTCGCTAAGCAGCCAAATTCTATAAATCCAGCCATGATTCTTGTCCTGCAGCTCAGCGTCAATGCGCGCGATACTATCGTATCTGGCACTGTATACCACTTCGCCAGGCTTAAACCGTTCGCGCACTGCGCCCTCTGGAATCAGTTGAGGGTCAAAGTAGCTGTGTCCAGCAACGCGAATAGGTACGTGGTTGTTCTGCAAGATTTCTTTGACGAAGCGGGTACTGCGGTGCGTCATCTTGCTGATCGAGTCTACCGGCTCGCCGCCTAGATACTCGCTGATAATATAAACAATCTCGTCTTGCGTAGCTGGCTTGCCGCGAAGTTCTGCACGACGACGAGCAGCCTTTTCTTGACGAGACTTATACTGCTCAATAATAGTTCCCAAGCGCGTGGTATTGTACGCCATGCCAAGAATCTGACAAGCGTCTTTTTTGGTGATGGGTTTCACATCGGGTTCGCTGGGTTCTAGCAGTCGGATAACTTTTGCAATATTAGCATCAGTCATCAATTCTTCTTCAAGTTCGCTACGTTTACGAGTTGCCATATTATTTCCTTAGAAGTGCGCGAGCTTTCTGCTCACGCTCATAGTCTGCTAGTGCTTTGCGTACATCACGTAGCAGTGCGGCGTCATCCCACTTTAGTTCTACTCTACCATCTGGATAGGTAAACACGGTAAGGTGACTGCCGATTACAATTTTGGGTTGGTCAGGCTTGTTGGGCTTAACTTTGTGCTTGTGTTTAACCATACTTTACCATTCCACAATAGCCTTCGGTAGTGCTATAACCAACTAGTGCGGGCGGCATAGGAAACCTACTATTAGTATTCAGCTGTTCTTGGTAAATAGCTTTCCAGCGCCAGGCCGCACACTTTTTTCCTACACACTGACGCGCCACTAGCGGGCAAATCATGTTAAAGGCTTCATTAACTTGAATATAGTGCATAATACAAAAGGCGGCACTAGGCCGCCGTTATCAAGCAATAACGCTTAGGAAGTAAACTGCGGCTTTGCCAGTCAGCTTGCCGAGGATGTCGTCATCAACAGGCTTGCCCAGTTCTTCGATCTTAGCACGCAGTTCAGCAATGCTAGACTCTTTGCTAACGCGCTTGGTACCTTCGCCAGCAGTCTTGCTGGTTTTGGTAGGAGCAGCGCCGGCTTCTTTCTTCACATAGACACCGGCTTGCACCAGCACCATGCGCACGCCGTTAGGCGACATTTCAATTTCTTCAGCAATGTCTTTGATGATTTCAGTGCTGGTTTCGGCAGTGGGGCCGGCAGCTTCGTATTTAGCGATAACTTCGGCTTTGAGTTCGGGGGTCCAAGTAGCAGACATTTGTGTTTCTTTCTTAAGTTGTGTTTAAATATATTCGTGGGTAACGTTTTGCATTTGACCGGGAGTAAAGCGGCGGTAATTATGCTTTAGGTCAAACTGGTCAATAAGTGCCAGCAGTTCTTCGTTGTGAGCAGCCATCAAGCCTTTGTATTCCTGGATGAACAGGGCAAAGTCTTGCTCAGGCATTTTGGAAACGTCAAGGCCTTCAAAGTGTTGGCTAGGTTGTTTGACCTCGATAACACTGCGGCTAGATTGGGAACCATCGGATTTGACGTAGGTAAATTCAACAAGTTTCATAATTTTGCTTTATTCTGTCACTGAAAACATTATTATACTGTAAAGCGGCTGTGCGATCAAATGTAAATTTTTTATTGTGTAGTGTCAGGCTCGCGCAGACTTTTAGCAATGCCGGTGTAATATCGTTCACCTGCACTAGTAGAGAGTAAGGGCCACACTACTAGTGGAGCAATTACGGTGGTGATAAGTGCATATATTACACAAGCAGTAAACGGTTTTTGGGTGGCTGCGTTAACAACGCCATCATGTCGTGCGTCTCGCAGTGCAGGCCAAAACCAAAGATACAAGGAAGTCATACTAACACTAATCGCAAAGATTAGGTAGTATTCAATCATCCTTGCAACCTTGCCGCAATACTAAAGTCTACTTTGCCCTGCGGTTGCGGCAGTTGACGAGTGCCGTGCTCGCGTAGCGCAAGTTCCCGCAGTTTAGGGTTGCTAGAGAACAGGTCTTTGTGAACACGCCCAACAAAGTATTTAAACAGTTTAGCAACACGGATATTATCGCTAGACCATACTGGCGTGGTAGGAGTCTTACGACGATACTTTTGACCGCCTAGATTGTCTAGTGCGGCTTTAACCTGCAAGTTGTTGGGTTGCAACTTAAGCTGGCGTTCCAGCTTTTTGCGGCGATTAGTAGCCCAACGATTGTTGGCTTTGTAAGCGCTAAGATAAGCGGTCTTAGATTTACTAGCAGTTTTAGCCATTTACTTCCTTTGTTTAATTAGCGAGCGTATGCGTCCAGCAGCTGGTCGATTTCAAATTCGTTAGCGTCCAGCCCATTGGGGCCAGAGAAAACGCTGAAATCAGCTTCCATAGCAGTTTTAGCACGCTCACCACTGATTACAAAATTTTGCACACGTTGCAAGAAGCTGAGTGCACGAATCAAGCTAGGCAGGCCGTCAACGCTAACAGGAACCATACGGCCGCAAGTATCGCTAATACGAATGTCATCAAGACCGCCGGGGCCTTCGCCAATGTCAACTTGGCCGTAGTAGAAGTTACCGGAATCGTCAGGGCCGTACAAGCCTTCGTCGCCAAACATATCAATGTGTTCGTGTTGAGCAGGGTCGAAATAAATTTTCATGGTGGTTGGTGTGGTTGTGTTGCTGTTAAAGAAATTATATTATAGCAAAAGTAGCAAAGTTGTTCAAGAAAAAATTTTTGCAATAAAAAACCCACCTTAGCGGTGGGTTAGGTGGTGCGCTGAGCAGGACTTGAACCCGCGACCAAGCGATTATGAGTCGCCTGCTCTAACCAACTGAGCTATCAGCGCACAAGATTAGATAGGCATGTAATCCTCTTTGCCAACGCCGCACTCAGGGCACTCAAAGTCGTCGGGCAAATCTTCCCACAAACCTTCTGTGCGCTCGTCATGTACGTGTCCGCAAACAATGCAAACATACTCTTTGAATTCGTTTTCCATTATACACTTTCCCACAGTTGTTGATATGCCTCTGCGTGACGCTGTTCTACTTTACGCAGTGCAGCAAAACGCTTTTGTGCAAGCTCTAGCACACGCTTGAATTCTTCTGCATGAATCTTAGACTCACGAGCTTGTTCGCGTGCTTCTAGCATAGCAGCTTCGTTGTTTTCTCGATCAGCATCTTCTTCAAAACCAGGGTACATGGTAGTATACTCGTAGGTTTCGCCTTCAATAGCCATTTCTAGGCAGTGCTTAGTGCTAGGGCGGCCAACTAGCAGCTCAAGATGTGCCCAGGCGTGCTTTAGCTCTTGCTCAGCAGTGTGTTCAAAGTGATCGGCTACTTCTGGGTAGCCTTCTTCTCGTGCAAGTTTAGCAAAGTAGCGATACTTGGTGTGAGCCATAGATTCGCCTGCTAGTGCACTTTCCAGATTTTTAATAGTTGTTGACATGTTTTTTAACTTCTTCTAGTGATACAGGGGTATAATTAATACGCTCCATGCTTACGTTGTAGTAACGCCGGTCTGGAATTTGTGATAGTGGCAGCCTGACCACTTGATAGTGCAGGTGTCCGTGAACGTTTAGCCCCCAGCGAGCCAGGCTATCTTGGTGAATGGGGATGTGCGTTAGGATCATGCCGTCAAACTGATGTGAACCACGAATGTCCTTAAAGTATTGCAGATACTGCTGTGGCTTGCAAAGATCGTGATTGCCTTTAATAAGCACTTTTTCACCATTCATACGACCCAGAATTTCCAGACCACGAGCATTACGACTCATAGTAACGTCGCCTAGAAAGTATACTTTGTCGTTGGGGCGTACTCGCTCATTATGACGTTGCACCATGATTTCATTCATGTGGTTAACGTCTTGGAACTCGCGCAGGGGCGTACCATCATCACGCTTGAAGGTAAGGATATTTTGGTGATAAAAGTGGTGGTCGCTGCAAAAGAATATGTTAGCCATAAGTAAAAAATCCCCGAAACAGCATATATTATACCGCGTTCAGGGATTTTGTTCAAGTTTATATTTCTGGATTCGGTGTAATACTTGCCATCGCTGTGCGTCACTGAACGCGCTCCAGTTTTGTATTTCTTCCACTGTACGCAAACAGCCCAAACAATACTGACGTAGTGGGTCTAGTCTACATATCTGAACGCAAGGACTTGGTGCGGGGTGAGGGGATTGAACCCTCGACTCATGGTTGGAAGCCATGTGTTTTACCACTAAACTAACCACGCAGCTGACTGGCTACTTCACCAGGCCTGGCAATGTGTGCGCCAGGCTCACCGATCATGTTGGCATAATCACTTACTAGTGTAACAAACTGCATTCCGTCACCGCGTAAGCGTTGTGTGGCTTTTAGTGCTACTTCCAGGTGATTGGTAGTAAACTGCATGGGAGTTTCCGGCAGTTTAGGGTCGGTGTAGTATACTTTATACATATTAGAATGGAACGTCTTGGTCTAGCCAAGGCTCTATTTCGTTTTCGTAATGCACTTGCTCGGCGTGAAAACCGGCAACTTGCTGAATCTTTTTGATTGTTTCTGGTGCGTATTTTACGTAACCAGATTTTTCTAGCCATATAAGGTAATCGTATTCGTCATCTACAACGTCACAAATACGACAACCAGATAGCTTGCCTACCCCCAGCTTGTCTTGCAAGCCTAGCAGTGGACTTTTTAGTTGTTTAAAGCTTTTTGCCATAAGGCAACACACTACTAGAATGTGCTGCATTATGGCGGAACAGGTGAGACTCGAACTCACACACCCTGTTAAGGGCCCGATGCTTTCAAGGCAACCGCCGCTATGCCGATTCGGCTAACTGTTCCGTTTGTTGTGCTGCTTCACGACGTTTGCGTGCGTCACTAAGCCGCTGTACTACTTCTTCAGCAGTCATCCACAAGTCTTTGTTGTCTAGCATACTCTGAATTTCTTGCTCAGTTAAAAAGTCTTGGTAGACACTGGTCAAGAACTTCCGAGACCACTCATACTCAAACTTGAGCTGGTCAATCATCTCGCCACCCTTACCAAACGTGCCGCCACTGTAGTTGTGGAACATGAATAAGCTGTGTGGTGTTACTTCTTGTTCGTGCGCTGCTAGAAAAATCATTGTAGCAGCACTCATGCAAGCACCCTCCACGCTAGTGGTAATGTGTGCTTGTGAATCAGCTGCTACGCGCAAAAACTGAATGGCGGTGTGAAGATCACCGCCTTGCGAGTTAATGTAGATTACCACTTCATCTTGTGGACCTGCATTACGAATAGTATCAAACCAGTCGATGTAGTTTTCAGGCTCTAAAATTTCTCCGCTAAGGTAAAATTCGTATAAGTAACCGTTTGGCTTACGAAAGTGATTGTCGCCACCTTCGCCGGTTAGTGCCTTTAACAGTTTAGGGTCGCTACTATTCCGTGACATATATTAGTCCTTAGAACTTGTAAGTCAAGCCGGCAGTAACGCTATTGCCAGTCCACTGCTTCAGTTTATCCTCAGCAACAAATCGGTTGTAGCCAAGGCCAAATTCAACCTGTTTTGTCAAAGCGTAATTGGCGCCGACACCAAAACCTACGCCAAATCCGTTCTTGGCACCATTGGTGTCTTGATAAGCAACTTGTGTATTTGCGCGAATGGCAACAGGGCCTAGCTTAACTAGTTCTTGCGTCTTGCCTGCACTAGCACGAGTGTACGTGTCTACAGCATGGCTAACGCCTACGTCTAAGCCGCGAACAGTTTGTACTACGCTGACAACGTTCTTGTCGGCAGTAAAATCGCGTTCAGCAGTAGCTTCAAGAGCCATAGCTTGGCCAGCTACCGCAAAGGCTAAAATAGAGATAAGTTTTTTCATTAAAAGTCCTTTTATTGGCTGGCTAATTCTGTTACGAGGAAAGCCAGCAAAACCCTAAGCGCCCGTAATTAGGCAGCTAATGCAAATGTGTTATCGTTTGCAGTTATTTTTGTTTTGCTTCTTCGACTGGGAACAACCCCAATCCTAAGGCTTCAGCATTACCTAGTTGTCCACGTTCATACTCTTGGCCTAATCGAAACCATGACTGGCCCATTATAAAACACACTAACCCTAAACCAGTCAGTTGACTACCAAGGAACTAGTCCTATGTCTGTCAGTATGCTTTATGGTGGACCAGGTGGGAGTCGAACCCACGTCTTAAACCCTTTTTTGTCTGCTTCGTACAACCATATCAAGGCGACACAAGAGTGTGAAGCCTATATCCTCTAGTAGCGTGTGCAAAGTTTGAATAAAAAGTTTCTCCTTCGCCGCCACCTGTTTGTATTTTAGTTACTCGCGCAATTTCAAATTCTTTATATGTATTAGTTGGATTAATCATTAAATGAAAATGCACACTAGCGTACCAGTATAGATAATTAACAATAGCCGTAGTTCCGGTTGGCTTATTCATCACATATCCAGGATTCATATTACCGTCAATAGATCCTTGATCCATATTAGCTGCACCAGTTTGTATATTATATGCAAAAGAACCAGGCGTCCACCTGCCAAACTGGCTTAGTAAACCACCACTAACAAAATCTGCATCAGACGTACTGAGACTGGCAAGTTCCTGCTGTCCATCCCACTTACCAGGTACTACCAATATACTAGCATGGCTAACCCAGTTAGAACCGTTTGCCCAATTTACTGTTACACTGCTAATTTTCTTAAAGTTTGTATTAACTCTCAGAACGGCGGCACCTATACCGTAGGAAGTATTAATTTCTACACGCGCTTCAGCACTAGGAGTGCTGCCATCCGTAGTAGTAAAGGTAATGTTAGTTATTTGTGGATTGCTGCCAGGTCTAACTGTTGTATAACATACAATAGTTGTCCACCTAGAGTCAGGTAATGCTGCTGCTGTTAGATTGAAAGTACCGGTATATGAAGATATACTACTATTTGTGTTAACGTTTTGAAAATCACTATTATTGTTGGAGTAGCTAATTCTATAAACTGAATACCTATTAGCACTAAGCCACTCAACAATCATAGGCTGCGTTAACCAGCTTTTGCCGCGCAAATCGCTCATGCTAATTTGTGTACCGCTACCAAGCTTGTTAGCTAGTGTACGAACATCAGCATCATTAAGACTTAATATCTGGGTAGCTGATCTACCTATTTCTACGTTTACCTGACTCATAGCTATCGAGTTAGGTGATATTGGTAAGGTCATAATTTTTCTCCCTTAATACCATATAAAAGCACGCTTACACCCTAATCCATCCAACTAGTATACGCCCTGCGCAGGGGCGTTGATGTTTGGGAAAGTCATGCTTATATATGGTGCCAGTGTTGCTGGCTTGGGTATCCCGGTCCTCGGTGCTTCCACAGCACGTACATACCACCCTTGTGGAACCATATTTTAGTAGGCTGGATTTAATACCAGCAACATACTACGAGGTGCGTGTGAAGCCACGAGAACCTTAGCAATATGCAGTCGCTTCAACTAACTGTGTGTTCATCCACACTGCTACTAAAATATGGTGCCCCAGGTCTGAATCGAACAGACGACCTACCGCTTACAAGGCGGTTGCTCTTCCTCTGAGCTACAAGGGCATGGAGTTGGTGACAGGACTCGAACCTGCATAAACAGGGGTTGCAATCCTGTCCCTAACCAATTCGGGTCACACCAACATTAAATTTCTCGACTAGCGCAGCACGCTTCAAAGCTCGTCCACGCTTTATCAAACTTTAACTGATACATCTGTTTGAGTCCAATCAAATAGTTTTGCTTTTGATCTTCGTCCAGGCTATCCCAGCTACTAAGCAACAGATCAATGTCATCACAAACATTCCAGCACTGCAAGATATTTTGTTCAAGGTCGAATCGGTTGCTCATATTAATTACTCAATACAAATTTTAGTCGGTCTGCGGCGTACGAGGCAGCAAAGGCAAGCGGCTTCACCTGAGGGTCGATATTGCACGTGCCCTTAATGTAACCAACAGCTTGTTGCACTACTTGTGAACTTTTGTAACGTTCTTGTGGGTTGATGTCCAGGTGAACTTCTACGTGTCGGTCATGCAGCACGTCACTCAACTCGTGAAAAAGATCACTGATCTTGTAAACTTCTTGCATTAGCCGCAAGCTAGGCTTATCGGCTTTTTGATCCCAGTCGCGTTCACGTTGCACGTCACCAAACACTTTACAGCCGTGGCAACCGTCAATGTGAACAACAACTGCTAGGGTGTAGTCAGCGTACCATTTACCGTCAACATTTACACGTTCACTATCAGCACCAAGATAAATCTTAGTTTCTGGTGAGCTTTGCCGTATAAATTCTTTTACTTCGTCTAGGTTAAATTTACGCATGATGTTTTGTTTAAGTGGCCTGTCCTGAGCGATTCGAACGCCCAACCTCCAAGTTCGTAGCCTGGTGCACTCTCCAGTTGTGCTAAGGACAGCTATGGCTGAGGGTAATGGATTCGAACCACTGCATGTCTGAATCAAAATCAGATGCCTTACCAGCTTGGCTAACCCCCAATAAATTGGCTCCACAGGCTGGGATCGAACCAACGACCAATTGATTAACAGTCAACTGCACTACCGCTGTGCTACTGTGGAATATATGGTACGTCGTGACGGGTTTGAACCGCCGACCCTCTCCGTGTAAAGGAGACGCTCTACCGCTGAGCTAACGACGCGTATTTGTTCTAGTGCCTGGTCGCCATCTCCAGGTAGTCTCAGTTGCACAGAAGGAGGCAAGACGCAACCTACACACTATAGCCAGTGACTTCACTAGAACAAATACGGCAGGTTACGGTTCCTGCATTGGACTTATCGTATCCAACGGGTGGGTTACGGCTAGTTTACCACTAACTAGCAAATTTGGCGGGTTTAGGGGGTAACGATCCCCACTCTTCGGCAGTGACAGTGCCGCGTGCGTCCATGAACACTTTAGACCCAATATCCTGCGTGTCGTAGTATGTAACCGATTACTTCACCACGACGATCACTGTGGAATATGTCGTCTGGAATCTCGCCGTCAAATGCTTTGTTAGGCGTAGCCCACCACTGCTGAACTAGTTCTTCACTGCCCAGCATGTTTAGCAAGATGGTATCCAGGTTATATTCCATACAAAATCCTTGGAGCGGGTAACCGGGTTCGAACCGGTGACATCTTCCTTGGCAAGGAAGTGCTCTACCAACTGAGCTACACCCGCATGAGTGGTACGACTGGCCGGACTCGAACCGGCACGCACTAGGCGGGAGATTTTAAGTCTCCTGCGGCTACCAATTACGCCACAGTCGCATTATTTGGTGGATGCTGTTTGACTCGAACAAACAAGGCCAGAGGCAACAGATTTACAGTCTGCCCACGATACCATTACGTGACTAAGCATCCAAATTATTCAACTCGTACAAGGCTAGTAATAAGGTCAATCCACACTGAACTAGCTTGCAACTTCTCTAAATCACGAATGGAACAGTACGGCCCATTAACAATCTTAAAATCTTTGCCTGATTTCCAGTCTGCAACTGCTTCGTGTTTGGTATTGTATTTCCGACCATAAGCAGGCAACAGTACAACAGAACTAGAAAACTCGTTCATCACGCTCATTGCTTTTCCTCAGTGTTTAAGTAATTATTATACACAAAATGTCGAGTAAAAGCAAGTCAAAAATTTGGCAACCCGACTAGGACTCGAACCTAGACCAACGGTTTTGGAGACCGCTACTCTGCCAATTGAGCTATCGGGATAAATGCCCTAGAAAAAATATTGTGAGTGTATTTGGTTAGATTAGAAGTCTAGAAGTAACTCACAAAAACGCTAAGGGCTTAGATTTGCTGAGGAATACACTCGAAACGGAGTAACTATGTCCAGAAGTAACCGTTTCTATCGCCATCAACAAATCTAAGCCCTTTGCTTAGAGCCCTACACTTCTAACACCTGACTGACTACAGGCTTGGGTCGTAGGAATTCTTGGCTCCACTGCGAAACACCGACTGGCTACGGTTGTTAGTGTGGATTGTTTGCCATTACTGGCTATTGCGTTCAAACGCTTGGATATAGTCAACAATAGCTTCCGAGAAGCCGTTGATCTCATTCCAAGCACTATGATTCACACCATGTTGGTAACTGGCCACGTTCACCAGATAACCACGGCCGCGCGGCGATTGTGGGCGATCATAGCTTTGCTCGTCTGTAAATACGATTACACGATCATAGCTGGTTTGAGCGTTGATTGTATGCATTGCCTGACCTAGCTGTGTGCCACCATGCTTTTGTGATTCGCTGATAGCTTCCACTAGGGCAAATCCACGGCGAGGAGCAACCCTCACAGCATCATGGCTAAACGAGTAGATTTCTACTTGTTCGCAGATCTCACGGCAAAGAATTGCCAGTGCTGCGGCCGCATCAAAGCGGTCTAGGTCAGATTTTTGACTGATAGGAGCACCGAACATAGAGCCGGATACATCAATAACCAGTACGGTCTTGCCAGGCAGCTTGGGCTGGTCGGCAAGTGCTCGGAACATCATCTGTTCCAGCATATCCTCAAATTGAGGAACAATGCGTGCCGCCGCAATAAAGCGAAACGGCAATACCTTTGACACATCTACTACAGTGCCATATTCGCGGATAAGGGATTCCGCTACTCCGGCCTGTGTCATGTTACGCAAATTACGCAAGAAGGCTAGTGCACCCAACTTTTTCTCTTGCATAAGACGTGTGAATGTTGCACACTTGTCTGCGCCTGCACTCAGTTGCACTTCCCAGGTATCTGGGGTTTCAAGCGTGTCAGAGGCAATTCGCTTGAAAAGTTCGGCTTGTTCAGCCGACTGCGGCTTAGGGTGGCTAATGAACATAACGTCACGCAGTTTAACTGCGGCACGGTTCTTATTCCACTTGGCAAGCTGGTACTCGTTGAACTTGTTAAAACAAGCCGCCAGGCCTCGTTTGACCTGATTAGACACAGCAGTTTTGCCTTCTTGCCAGTAGATTGACAAGAACTCGGACATTTCGTCCGGACGCTGCACAATGTTTGTGAGCGTTTTTGCTTGTAGACGACCATTGCGAGCCAATTCACGGGCAAGCAACAGAGGAATGTGACGCAGCTTGAATTTGCTACGTGCCATCTCAGCCAAGTCGGCAACCTGTTCAGGCTGAGCTTTTGCTACAAGGTCTCGCACCAACTCTGCGTGAGATTTACCGTCTAAATAGAACTGGTCTTCCCACAACATACTGGCAAGTGTAACTCGCTTGAGTTGATCGTAGGTGCTGGTGTCTGGCACTGGCGTACCCACACTGTTTTGTGCTTGAAAACGATTAACTCGACGATTGATGCTAGACATTATTTTCCTTTTAGTTTAAGTAAGAACAAGGCGAAACAGAACGGTAGGATGCTTCCATTACATTACAGCACTGCGGTTGCAGTGCGCTGGGACTCGAACCCAGACTCCCTGATTAGCTGTCAGAAGTAGCTGTTTCTTTCACTATACCTAAATTAAATAATCTGAACCGAGAATGTTCGAAAACAGTTCTGGGTATTTTAGATTAGAGTGGTTATACGCCAAACCACTACCGCGACCAATTCGGTGGTTTAGTCGTTCTTCATGGTCGTGTTAATTATGAAGTAACTGACTTCTGTCGCTACGGTTAGATTATTTAATTTAAGTATGTATTATACACAAAAATTGGCAAGAGAGCAAATGCAAATTTTTAAGGGTCTGTATGCGATTGCATAACTCTCTTACCGAAAACAATAATTATACACGGATTGACCACTTAAATCAAGCCGATATTTTTGGTGGTTCTAGTTAGATTTGAACTAACGACCAACGCCGTATGAAGACGCTGCACTACCGCTGTGCTATAGAACCGTAAGGTGCCCACATTCTCTCGCTCTGACCGACTGGCTACGTGTCCCTGGTAGTGGATATTGGTTGCGGAGGGCGGACTCGAACACGCCCAGGCAGAGCTTATGAGACTTGCCTATACCCTGAATCCCCGCGATTAGTATGTTGCTGTAAACTGTGAGTTCTTTGTATACTTATTCCAGACGCGTTCTAAGTATTCCACATCTTGTGGCGTTTTAGGGTCACTGTCGATAATAAATTGTTCTAGTGTGTAGGGCTGGAATAGTTCCTGCACACGGCTCATTAACTCACTTAGCATCTTTGACAAACCCGTATAGCTTGTTTGCCTCTGCAATTACGTCTTCAAAGGTATACATTTTAGGCATATACTCTTTGTAGTCGGCTTGCAGCTTTTGGCCTTGCTTTACCAGTTCATCGAATGTTCGTTTTGCGAACTCGGTATTGAGTTCATGTTGTCGCTTCAGGTATTCCTGAGCTTGTGCAAGCAGTTCTGCACGAATTTCAAACGGATTCATAATAGTTCCTGTGTGTGATGTGTGTAAAGGTGTGAGGTGTTTAAAGAGCTTTTTTACCTCACAAAGCTCTTACCGTACTTCGGGAGAAGGTGGTATTTGGTACCGAGTAGTGGGATTGAACCACTGACCAACGCCTTATCAAGACGCTGCTCTACCGCTGAGCTAACTCGGCTTAGTTGGTGCCACAAACTGGAATCGAACCAGTGACACACAGATTTTCAGTCTGCTGCTCTACCAACTGAGCTACTGCGGCTTATTTGGGTTGCGTTTGCTGCCAGTGTGCAGCTTTTTCACTGTCGCAATCAATGCGCCAAGGGCAGGTTGATAAAATTTGGGTACTGCAATCATCTAGTCCCCAGCAAACTGGAGGATCTATACCACGCATAGCTTTAATTTGCTGATGTAGGTGGTAGCGACGATTGCTTAAATTGTCCTCTTTATCTAGTAACTCTTGGATTTTTGACATATAGAATCCTTGGGCAGACGTTAGGGTTTCGACCCCTATCTACGATTTTCACAGAATCGTGTGCTTTCATTACACTAAACGCTGCATATTTGGCGGAACATGTAGGAATCGAACCTACTCACCCATTGCTGAATGACAGATTAGCAATCTGTTGCCTTAACCGGTCGGCCAATGTTCCATATCTTGGTAGCCCTGGAGGGACTCGAACCCCCAACGCCGGCTTATCTGGCCGGTGCTTGCCGAGGTATAAGCTCGGTTCTTTAACCATTAAGCTACAGGGCCATATTTGAGCACACTGGTAAATCGCTTCCCGTCCAAAAGACAGCGCCAATGTGCTTAAATATGGTGGAACCACAGGGACTCGAACCCTGAACTTATCGGTTAAAAGCCGATTACTCTAGCCAGTTGAGTTATAGTTCCAGTGTGCGCTTCCATTTACCACGAAGCTGCTTGTGGGTTTTCTTGTGTGAACCAGCACCGCCGCGTTTAATTAACGCTAGCTGTACGTGGTTCCTTGGTTTGGGTGTTTTCATATATTTCGTCTTTTGCTTTACGGAACTTATAGTCCCATCTGAAATCAATCATCTTACAGCACCTGCAAGACATTAACACTGTCTTTTTGCCTCGACATTTAACGTTGCCTGGCGTATTTCCGCCTACTGGTGATTTCATAATAATCCTTTGGTGGAGAAGGAGAGAATCGAACTCTCAATCCAAGCTTGCAAAGCTAGTGTTATCCCATTTAACTACATCCCCATTTTAATTTGTATATTGTTTACTACCCAAGCCGCTAAGCTTGTGACCTTGGTTTACCAGGGTCATGACGCCCAGCTATACCAAAATTCAGGCCATACCCTACTACCTTCCCGGGTGTAATAAGTCTCAAGCCTGCAAAGCACCGGAACTGAATCGGTATCTAGCAATATACAAATTAAAATGGTCCGAGTGGTGAGATTCGAACTCACGACCCTCTGCTCCCAAAGCAGATGCGCTAACCAGGCTGCGCTACACTCGGATTATTTGGTGCCCCATGGGAGACTCGAACTCCCACACCTCGCGATACTGGAACCTAAATCCAGCGCGTCTACCAATTCCGCCAACGGGGCAATATATTTTATGGGCACTAGCCAGTTGAATACAGCCAGCCAGTCTTCCTTATCAGTGAAGTGCCCATATTTAAGCATACTAACGTAGGATCACTGCAGAATCCTACTAACCCGCGGAAGGTGTACTAGATTACTCCGCATATATGTATTATGTGGCAGTATGCTTAAATATGGAGCCAGCCCCTACACTGGCCTCATACTGTCTTGGTTTGTTGGGCGACGGCCCTCAGGTCTACAATGTCCGCATACGTAGTTCATCATCACTCGTATGTTTTACCTATATGTTCCGCAGCGATGGCTATATAGCGCGCCGGTGCACTGCTAACCACTAGGGAACGTGGCAACAAGTGTCGCGGGACTTTTAATAATTTCAAAGAACAATTATTATATCACGTTGACCACTGCATGTCAACACTGATTTTTATACTGCTTAATTGCTTGTGCGTCAAGACCGGCATACGCTCGGAACTTGTCGCGACCCACTTCATCGTAGAAACGTAGCGCCATTTGCTCTAGTGCTTCTAGCTTTTCGATTGGAATCAGCGTGCATTGAATGTAACGCGCCATA
>JACCDY010730456.1_pt1 | contig 15764 bp, 11 predicted proteins | sample 7446391 | NCBI WGS metagenome assembly JACCDY01 (sample SAMN15323451, study PRJNA562643) | freshwater metagenome | isolation source: river surface water | place: USA:Blue River Watershed | collected 2017-08-18
AACCCTTGCCGCTGACACCGTTGTAGTACTGAGGGATTCTCCAAGAGCGAAGCAAGCCCGCTTTGGAGTTGATCGCCATGTCGCCGTCTGGGCGAACGGCTGGGTTGTAAGTTGTGGCGGCTTCAAGTTCTTTGATGCAGCGCTCGTAGTCCTTGAGGACATCTTCCCGTCTCCGCACGGAGTCGAGGTAGTAACGAGCGATGATCAGCGACGTGCGGCGGCGATTGGAACTCACGAGGAGTTTACCGGCTTTCGTCGACTGGTTGATATATGAGTCGATGAGAGCGGTCGCGTCTTGGATCGCCATCATCAGCCGCACCTCATTTGGCTGGGTGGCGTCAGCGTCGTCGATGTTCGTCAGTTGGATCGCTTCTTTGAGCCCGAAAGCGAGGACGAAGTCATCAACCGTAGCACATCTCGGATCACCACCTCGATCGCGCCTGGAGTACGGCTTCCCGTCTGAGTAGTTGCCGAGATTAGCGTCAGCATTCCAACCCTCGCCGCTTTCGCTGATCTTAAGGAGGTTGCGGACTGGGAATTTGAAGACGGCCCGGACCGCGTTACGGCGGAGTGTGGCCATGCTCGCGTTCGGTTTGACCGGGGATCGCAGAGCGAGGTTGATGTCCTCAGGAGGCGTGTAATTGACGAAAGTCTTATCCCCCGGAGTGAGATTCTTTCCGAGAGTGAGTTCGATCTCGTTTGTGTCTACGTACTTTCTGTCAGTGACAGGGATCTTCCCGTAGTTGACCTGGAAGCACGTTACCGGGACCGGAATGGAATTGTCCAGCGCTTGGTCGAATACCAGTCTGACTCGGGTCTGGTCTTTGACGATAGCTTCTGAGATTTGAGGAGCGGCCATGCGTCAACCCAGGAAGTAGTGGATGTAAGGATCGCCCTTGTAGGCCCGGTTGAAGCCGAGAGACTGCCAGAAGGCTGTGGGATCGTCGAGGACTCGCACTTCGTTGATCTCGCTGGGGAGCCCGTTGATCATCGCCTGGATAGCCTTGCGGATCGGAGTGTCGTCTTCCCAGTTGTAATGTTCCCAAGATGTCACGGTCACCACCTGGCCGAAGATCTCGTAGTTGACTTGGCCGAGGAGGGTACCCGGAGGAACATCGTCAGCCTTTGTTGAGAGCAAGTCAAACTCGATCTCGAACCCGTCGATTGTCCCTCCTTGAACGAGGATCTTTGATTCGACGAATGGGGGAACGTCCGTCTCGATCGACAGGTCGTACGGGTCGGAACCAAGCCCGGTATCTCCGAGAGTCGAAGGGTCCAGCAAGAGAGTATCACCGTTCCCGGTGGGTTCGGTAACAAGCGACCCAAGAGGCTGGGGGATGGTCGGAAGAGGACCCGGCGAGGAGGCGAGCGAGTCGTAGACTTTGATCTCGGCGAATGTTCTCTGCACCTCGATTCCTACTTCATTAGCTAAGTAGTAGATCCCGTCGATAAGAATACCTTGCGGCCCACCAAAGAGGCCTGCATCAAACTCGACCCGCTCATCCTCTTGAAAGAAGATTCCCTCATCGTACTTCGCGAGTTCCGTGGTCGTGACCGCCACGAACTCCATGATGAAGTAGGAGTCGTAATGGTAGGTCCACGTCGCCGTAGCGTACGGCTTAGGACCTTCCCCTCCGATTTGAGCCCACCATTCTTGAGCTTCGCAGGACGTGATGTCAAGCGGTGTGCCGTCAGTGAGAGTGACCTCACTGCAGGCGTCTTCAACTACGGAGACGACGGCTTGGTGATAAGTCCAAGCGGCAGCTTCGTACGGTTTGGGACCTTCACCTCCGATACCTTCCCACCATGAGGAGATCTCACAGTCGAGGTTATCAGGGTCTTCGGCTGGTGATGGCTCGCAGGATTCCTCGACACTCACCACCGAGCGGTGATATGTCCAGGCCTTGTCTGCGTAGGGCTCAGCGTCAGAGAACGGGAGGGTCTCCCACCAGGCTCGCCGGACGCCGGTACTCGTATCGTCGGGATCTACCGCGTACTTGTTCCGCACCGCAAGCCCGGAGTTCTTATCGTTTGACTTTTACCCGCTAAGCTTATGGTAAAGCGACTAGAATCTTCATCCCAGCAACAATGGGAGTGACGGTCCCGTCTGCAAGAGTAAGGATGACTGCTTCGAGAGGGCCTGGAGTCGTGATTGTCGCTACTTGGAACTGATGTCCTTGGACCGAGACAGCAGACAATGCCGCGAGACCTTTCGCGTCAAACTTCCCTTTCACCTCCAAGTCCTTATCCATGATGATCTTCTCGCAGAAGATCTGCTCACGGGGGACTTTCTTTGGGTCTGTAGGGGTCCCGGGAATGGGATCGCATGAATTGATCTCTTGAGCTCTCGTCATAGATTAAGCTCCCCCGAACCAGTCGGAGTCAAGCGGGTCGTAAGATTGGTAGACGTATTGCTTATCGGTCGTCGGAGCGACCTTGTCCCAGATCGGACCCTCATCCACGGGTTCCTCACCATCACCAGCGCCATCCGGTGGCTGGATACCATCATCTTGGTCTTGGTGGATGTGATTGATGTCGATGTGGCGCACCCAGTAGTACGTCCCTCTCCTCTTCAAGCACACACATAGCCAATCACTGCTGCAGGGACCACCTTCCTCGACGACCACGCACCCGATGTTTTCCTTGGTCGGAGGAGGTAATTCACCAGCCTTGTAGATCGGCAGTCTCGTCATGTTCGACGAGTTAGGGATTTCCTTGATCGTAGGGTCATCGTCGATGTCATACAAGACATCACCGAAGATCATCTTGTTCGGGTCACCCTGAGAGGGCATGATTTTGACTCGCTTTCCGATGAGCGACTTAGGCTGTTTGCCTTTGAAAGCAGGGAAAGGATTGATCCAGTCACTTTCGGTTTCTGTCGCGCTCCCTTGAGGGTACTCATTCCCTTCGAGGTACTTGGGATCCACTTCCCGGAGGACCACGCGGATCCTCCCTAAATCCTCTGGGTCTTCAACATCTACAACTCTTCCCGCGGTCTCTCGCAGGATTCCCGCGTTGTCACGCGCATATTGGGACGCTTGGTTGTAGCTGTTGAAGTACTTGCCGAGTATGTCGATGTTCTTTCCCATTGTTAACCTCAGTCTTCATCACCAAAGAGATCGCCCATGAAAGGACCGATCCAGTCTTCGTTGAAATCTTCCACAACGATTATGCCGATGTTGCGAGCAGCGAGCTTCTCGAGGAAGAGGTTGTATGAAGCTTGGACGTGAGCGGTGGTCATACTCCCAGAGTTGTCCACGAATAGTGCGATCTCCGCACCCTCAGGCAAGGCGTCGCCGTTGATGAGCTTGTACCAATCGGTCGCTTGAGCGACTTGGCCGCGATCACGGTTGACCTGGTTGTAGAAGGCCGACACACCTCCGATAACTTCGTCGATGAACTGCTGCGGGATCTTGATCCGAGACTCTTCACCGGCGGGCATCGGAGTGGAGTAACCACCCCATCCTCCTTTAGGCTCGAGGAGGTAGAACGGACGGTCGGGCCATTTCGCGCGGAATTGAGACCATGCCTCATCTACGTTGGGAAGAGGACCGTGGTAACGAGAGTCGTTCATCCATCCCACAGCACCTTGATTCTCATCGATGACGGCGACGAGAGTGCGGTTGCGGTTGGTGGGGAGAGCGAGTTCTGCCGTCGTGCGAACGATCGCGGTGAGGCCAGGAGTGGCTGAGAAAGCCGTCGCGGTAATCGTTCCACTCTTCGTGGCGGAGGAAGTTCTGACAAACTCAGCAAAATCTTGAGGAGTCATCGAGTATTCCCACGCTCCTCCTACGACGACCGCCTGGCCGACACTAGTGCCGATCTGTACCTCAACTCGATCGGCGTCGGTTACCGTACCTGTCAATCTCACCGCCCCGGATAAGATCCCAGTCCCGCCTGGAGGGTCGATCGTGATGTTAGGAGCTCCGGGAATGGATGGGCCGCTAGCCGAGACCCTCCTGGGCTCAACCCGAGCCTCGGTCTCTAAGAAGCGTTGAACATCGATCTCAGGGGCGACGAACTTCTCACAACGGTTAAGGAGATAAGCCGTATTGGATTCGACAGCATCTTCGATTTCAACCCGCGGTCCGCCGAGACCGATGCTGAATCCGTCTTCAGTGACAATCTCAATCCCGGTGATGTCAGTGACGAACACTGGCGTGCCGTCCTTACACCGCGGGATGTTGCACTCACGCCAATTGTACTTCGATACTGGGTCGAAGACGGGCTCGTCAGCTCCAGAAAGATCCGCGGTGAAGTAAGCGTAACTGACGACGTAGTTTGCGAAGTTTGCGACATCGGTGTCGTCTGGAAACTCTGTGTTCGGGAACTTGATCAGAGATGCGTCGCCAGCAGGCTGTTCGAAGTATTCAACCTCGCGGAGAACGTGATCCTTAACGTCTGTGACCAGGTAGCCCGTGAGGGGACCACGACGTTGCCACTTGAAGTAGGTACCGGCCCAGTCACCTTCAACGTCACGAATCGTACGTTGTTCGTAGGCATCATAGTCTGTGATGAGGCCAGCGGCGAATGGGAATACCTCAGCGGCGTCTTCAAACTCGATCTTCGCCTCCTCGAACCCTGCTTCAGCATTGATACGAGCGTCTTTGATTGAGGAGAATAGGTAGTCTTCCTGATAGAAGACCGCGAAGTCCGGTAGATCCTCAGCACACTGGCAGTAGACGTCGTCGTACAAGAACGGGCGGATGTTGTTGGGCTTGACCGCGGTGTCCGCGAGGGGGAACACGGAGGAGAAGTACCCGTAGGAGCTGGTGACATTCGACGCCTTGTTCCAGAGTCGGCCGTTGCGAGAGTATTCGGCTGGGAGACGGACGAAGTAGCGATAAGAAGACTCAGACTCAGGGCCGGTGTTCTTGTCTGCGACGAGGCTGTTATGGTATTGGCGAGACTCCAAGAATGAAGTCACGGTATCATCGGCGATCTCCTCGGAGTTATCATCAACAACCTCTAACACATGATTCTTCCACACCCGCAAGGGGGTCATCGAGTTTGTCACCGACGGGTTGAACTTCCACGACGGACTTGCATAGAGGATCTTGTCCAGGCGAATGCGCACTGGGGGTACCGGGCATGCCACGGTCTCTTCTTGCTCTACGATACAAGGCTCACAGATCTCAAAAGCGTTATCGTAGAAGCCTTCGTCAACCTTGTCTGCACCGCCCGCGCCGAACTCGCCGTTAACGAGATAGCAGTCAAATCCGCTCGGGACTGGACCGCAAGGCGCGCAGGTTGAGGGAAAAGTAGTGTCAAGATACTCACCTTGATCAACCAGTGGACCGCCGGGAAGAGTGTCAAATTCGCCCAACTCCTCCAGATTGCAGTCGTAGATCCCGGTGAAAGGATAGACCGCGTTGTCGTAAGTAGTGCAGCTGTAGAAGCCTTCTCCTCCTACTTCTGGACGAGGCACCCGATCATACTCAGAGTTATCATACAAAACACACGAGTCTGGGATCGTACGGGATCCTTGCCCGTCTATGACCGGGAATGCTGGGGGGACAAATCCATAGAAAGCGTAGTCTCCGCTGTCAATTTTCCCGCACTCTTCGAAGCAGTTCGTGTCCGGAATAGTCGCATCAAGTCCTTTGATGAAGACACCATTGTCGACGAGCGCGCAGGGGCTACCACCTTCGAAATCACAATTGGGTTGGACAAGTTCATCGAACTCCCCATCATCAAAAGTGACGATCCCGTCTTTGAAGGTTAGTCCTATGACATCGGTCTCAGAGTCGAACTCAGAGATGATGGATCCCATACGGATGAAAGCCATCCGCTCGTCAAAGTCTCCGTCATCCGTGCCCATCCATGCCCCTTGATCTGAGACCGGATAGAAGGTTCCGTTGTCTAACTGTAAGTCGACAACCCATTCGACCGAGGGGAACTCCGTCATCGCGAAAGGAGTCTTAGCCTCATAGTCGAAAGCCAACTCAGCAAATTCGAGGCCGTCGAATGAGATGGTGAATCCATCGTAGCCCTCGATTTCGTCATCATCGCTAGCTGTGAGGAGGATCTCATTCCCAACTCCAGAATCCGAGACGAGAATCGGTCCCGGCTCGCCAAAGACGTCTATGACTAGGTCGAAGAAATTGATGTCGATCTCTGGGGCTTGAGGCGCGTCACAATTTAACGCGGGATCCTGGTCGTAGATACCGTCATAGATGCGATAGTCGGCTTCCTGTTGATCAACAACCCCGTTGAAGGGGACCTGATAGACAACTCCCCAGTCGTAAGACTGGCCGAACGGAGGCTCGGGCGGGGGGCAGATCGAGGAGGGGTCCTGGTCAAACTGGCCGTTGTCCTCGATCGCTGACGGAGGGATAGGCGAGTCATAGGAGCCGTCATTTAGGTCTCCTGTGACGAACCAGAACGGGTCTTCAAACAGTCCTCCGTCTGTGTAGCACAGAGTCTGAGTTCCAAGTAGTCCGAGGTCGTTGTAACCGCTGAACAGCCCTTGTGAAGGAAGATCGAGGTCGTAGCGAGTTAGCGCGTTGGGGTTGGTGTCACCGTATGATCCGTCGTCGACAAGTCCTCCGTTAGAAGAGTTCGCCGGAGGAGGGATGGCTACGAAACGATCACGAGCTAAGAACTCAAAGAAGCCACCGGTTTCTTCGATGGTGAATGTCCCCTCCGAACGCGTTTCCACCGTAAAGGAGTTGACGGGAACGATGTCCTCCCACAGCACGGTCCGAGCACGATCAAGGTAGAAGTTCGTGAGGATGCTATCCTCAAAAGTACCATTGTCGAGTCCGCAGTCGATCGGAAACTCACGCATGAAGCCATTGAGGCCTATGGGAGTACTCGTCTCAGGACCGGGATCCGTTGCTAGACCGTTAGGGTTACTGTCGTAGGTCTGACGAAGTGTAAGAGTGTAGTCACAAGTATCACAGACTCCGAAAGCTTCATCTGGTTCTCTGTAGCAGCCGCTGTAGTCGAACGACTCGCTGTTAGCTGAGAGAAGCTTGAGATCTTCCGTCATCAGCTGTTCGATGCTGATGTCGTATGTGCCGTCGTTGTCTACAGTGCCGCCAGGACTTGGGAAATAGTCTCCGGGGTATTCGCCATTGGAAAGCAATGACGTTGGGGTCGAGTTCGGATCATCCTCGCAGATTGACAGCGGGTTGATGTCGTAGATGCCGTTGGCCTGGATTGGAAAGTCGCCGGTCAGCTCATACTCCCCGTTGTTCATCTCCCCAGTCACAGAGCCGGGCAGTTCTAACGTCCCGTTGTCCGTGAAACAAGCGACATTTCCCTCATCTGGAAAGAAGCCATTGTCAAAATCGACTTCACCGCCTTCCCCGTCGTTTCCGTCGGTGAGCATGAAGATGTAGTCTTGTACTCCGCAAGACCCTTGATCCTCAGCGATCTCCCGGCCATCCTCAGTCAGCAGACTGAAAAAGTCTTGCGTAGTGATGATGTCGCTTGTAGAGAGGAAATCAACAGACGGAGCGAACGGACCGTCTACTTCACACCCCTCCACTTCGAACGAGTAGGGAGCCGACACGAGAGAGCTCATCGGGCCCGGCTTCAGCCCGATCAGCCCAAGAAGCCTGTCGATCGTCAAACCCGTTGTGAGTTTGTCTAAACTAAGCGCCTCAACTTCATTGAACCCGTGGAGGTCCAATGCGTCGAAAGCGAAGTGCATCGACAGCTGGTTACCTTTATTCCCCCACACTCCGAGGAACTGGTTGACCACATCCGGATCATTCCAGTCAGACGCGTCTTCCCAGCGACGTACGGTAAAGGTGAATGGCTTCGCATCCGAACCTTCAAGGAACACCGAGATGAAGCTTACTTCATCGTTAAGGACGCGGACCTGAGTTATACGCTGATCAATATCTTGGACTACTTGAATGGTGCTGTCATCTGCACCAAACACCGAGCAATCAACAAGTTGATCAAAAGTATATGAGCCTCCTACAACCAGGAATGGAGACCGGTCAAAGGTGAAATCACGGCTTTGACTGAACGGCCAGCACACAACTTTGCCGTCTCTTTCCTCGACAGAGAAAGATTGATCGGCAGAGGCTCGGACCGCCTCGCGATTGAAAGGTGCGGGCCAAGACTCGTAGGGCTTGTCTTTAGCATACACGCCGAAAGCCCCAACTTGAAGCGCGCGCTTCTCATTGACGGTTTGAGGAAGTCCCGTGAACGTGTACTGACCCTCTGAGTCAACAGATGAGCTGCCCCAGTACCTAGGTCCGTTGAAACCCAGGAGTTGAGCGGTCCAATCGAGCTGCCCGTTAACACGAGAGACAACCCGGTTTAGTATCGTCTTCTGGCTGTCCGTGTAAACCTGAGGAAGAGTACCCCGGAGTTCGTACTGCTCAATGTCAAATATCTGACGAGGCATCTTTCCTCAAAAAGTTCCGTTGTTGACAAGAACCGGCAGGTTCTGTTGGATCTCGTTCTTTTTGAAGTCTACGTACTTCTTGCTCGCCCCATCTTCCGGCAAAGCTGGATACGAGTCGATGTCCAGGTCAAGTCCTGTGATCCGGTTCGTCCTCATATCGAGGATCCCCGTGACTTGAACGTCAGCTGAAACTACCTCAGTCGTATGCGCCATTGTCCATGTTCACGATGAGAGCGGCGTCCACGTAGGCTTTGGTCGCCAAATCGCCGTCTTCCACCGGGTACCCCACGCTTATGACGTGGTAAGGTTCGATGCGGCTTGATGATTCATAGACCGCTACCTCATCTCCCTGGATCTGAAGACTGGAAGGATTGGTAGCGAGTCCCAATGCTGTGCTCTTACCCTTCTTGGAGTATAGCTGCTTGTATCCGGGACGGTCGATAGTGATCGCCTCATTACGCTGAGTAGCGATCGGGATTCCGCTTTCGGTGGTGATCTCCGGAGTCAGGATGTCGATGACGGTGGGAGCATCCCAGTAGTTCTGCTCTCCATCAACTTGGATGTCGATGTCATCGTACGTGAAGTAGTATCCCGTCTCGAGCGCGACCGTCTCAGGGAGGATAAGCCGTGGGTAGTCGAGATCGGATCCTATCTGGAACGTGTCTTCTACAAGGAGTTCATCGTAAAGTGAAAGCACGCTTGTCGGAGGAGCCAGCCACTTCTCCGCGTAATTGACAACGCTATCGAAGTAATTGCGGATAGACTCATCTTGGAACGCCGTGATCCAAGACGCGACTGGCTCGTACTTCTCGTACGTGATCTGAGACAGTCGGTAATCTTCGACCCTCACCACTTGATTATCGCGCACCTCCATGGTGGCGAGTTGGATGTAAGCCCCCGGGATATCCTCGTAGAGCTCGTCGATGTACGGCTCAGCGATGGTACGAGGACCAGTAGGACGCTGGTCGGCGAAATACGCGGTTCCAGTGTACTTGACCGTCTTAACTTCGACGTATCCTCCCCAGAAGAAGGCTTTCCAATACCGATGAGGCTCTAAAGTGGAGACAGTCATGTCCCACTCAGAGTCTCTAGCCACCCAAGTGTTGTCGTCTCGATGCCATATCGCTCCATCATCCGAATAGAACAAGGCACATTGGGCCGTGCTATAAGTCGGAGACGGGGCCCCAAGGACAAACCTCTCAGCCCTAACGGGTGCGGTAAAGTCCATGATCAAGGACTGACCTTCATCATACCCTCCGACAAATCCTGACTCCACAGGCCTCCAGCCTGGTTCGAAGTCGTCTGTGAATGCCGTTTCTACTGGGTATTGCGTGGCCGCCGCCGTGGCTCCATAGACCGTGGCACTTGCTGCAAGCGAGTAATCTTCAACCTTGTAAAGCTTATAGAGGTCCCCTACGGAATCCTCGTAACGGAGGATGTAGCCAATCTGGTACTCCCCGTCTTGCAATCCTCCGCCGTCATTCAACAATGATACACGGACACCAAAAGCCTCGATGGCAACCGAACCGTACTGCCAAGAGAGAACACCGCTTTGAATGATTAAGACTCCGGCATCCTCTTGCCAGCGCCCAACCTGTAAGGTGCCGATCCCGGTGGCCTTGTTTTGATCTTGGAGGAAGATCTTGACCGCAGATTCGGCGAATCCTGTGATATTGTATGCGCCGCTGATGCTGGGAAGGCGGTCGTAGATCGGACGGCCTGCTGCTCTTCCCCACACCGTGGGGACGGGCAGAAGCCCTTTGATCTTTGCGGCGTCCTCGTTGAGAAACTTAAGGGCTTCCGCTGAATCGTTGAACAGGACTGTTTTGACCGGCCCGAGTTGGGACTGCGGAAGTGCCTCAGTCATAGAGCTAGGGTCCCTTCTCCGTAGTTAGTCGGCGGGTACGAGAATTGAGTTCCCGTGAAGTACGAAAGGTCTGGAGGAGTCACTACGGCTTCCGTGGACTCCCATACGTAGTTGTTCTCAGGGTTCTTGTTAGCCTGTGACCTCAATTTGATGTTTGCAACACCGAGTTTGATCGCGGAGACTTGTGGGCCAAGTCGTGAATAGATGTCATCCTGCCCTTCGGCCTTGACCACGAATTTGAGGATGTTTTCAAAGATCTCCTCAGAGCGGGGAGTGTTTGGCTGGTCAGGACCGATCCAATTAGTCACCGTGCTAGGAGGAGTGAATGAGCGGATCACTCGGTAGAACGCCGCAGACTTGTCAGTCACTTGGGCGATCACATCCTCGTAGTGATATAGAGGGTCTACGTATTTGACGTTCTCAGTTCGGTCCGAACGGATGAACACGCCGTTGTCGTAGTACGTCTCCAGGTCAAGGATCGGTGTGACGTGCTGAGTCGCTTCATATTGACGGACCACGCCTCCGCTACGGAATGAAGCCGCGTCTTTCGGGGCGAATCGGAAGATGTCCCGGTAGACGGGGATGCCACCGATGTCTACCTGCCAGGTCTCACCGTCCCAGTAGAAAACCGTTGTGTCACGACCACTCACGTCCATGACTGTGACATTGTCTCCGATCGAGAGTTCTGCCGTGGTCTCAACAAGTCCCTGAGCGATCATCAAGGAAGTCACCGTCTGGGCTTCGATAAGCTGAGTTGAGCTTTGGACAGTGATCGCGTACTTCGTGAAGAAGTAATTGTTGGGAACCTCAACCATGAGGCCTTGGCCGACAAGGTCCTCGATCGACAGCGTGTTCGGAGTGAAGTCCTTGAGGACGTAGTAGTAAGAGGGGAGCGGGAGGTTCTGCTCGATGAGCCTCTTGCAACTTGAGGATAGGGACGGGCAGGTCAGCGACTCCCTAAAGCACTCCTCGAGCTTCTTCGCGTCAAAACCGCCTTCAGGGCGGTAGCGCACATACTCACCTGTGCGGAAGCGGGCCTCATACCGGAATGGTTTATCTCGGAAAGAAGACCGGCCTGCGCAGTCAAGGAAGTCGACCACGTCGATGATCTCGATGACTCCCTGAGCAACAAGGTTGTCGATCTCCTCTTTGTATGTTTGATCGGTGCCGAGAGAGAAGGTGAAAGTATTGAGGACCTTGGCGTACACCTTCACCGCACCTCGCAACACGTCGGTGTAGCATACCTCAGTGAGGATGGACCGAAGCAGAGCCTCCTCTGGCGACGGCGTAGACACATAGGCTCCCGCCGCGTATTCGATCCCAGGCTCAAGGAGAAGGACCTCTTCTGAAGAGGTCGACACAAACCCTTCGGCTTGAGCCGTCGAAAGATTAGTGGTGTTAGTTACACGTGTGAAGTTTTTCGCAACCACCCATACGGGCCACCCGGCTCTCTTCGAGAGAGGCACACCACTTGGAGTGCGGGGCTCAAAGGTCTCGAAGTCAGTGTCTCCACGCTGGAACTCAAGGATCTGCGGATTGTAACGTCCCAATTGATCGGTGGCACTAAGAGCCGTGTTAACTAGGAACGGACTGAAGCTCTTGGCCTCGCTCAAGATCCCCTCTTGAATCAGTTGAGGGATGGTTTTTCGAGCGTTGTACGTGAAAGGGGCGAGGACGACGTGAAGAGTAGCGTCCGCTTCGATACCCACGGAGATGATGTCCCCCGTGCTGTAAGTTGAGGCGGTCAGATCTTGGATGAGGACCAGGTTGAGGTCACCAAGATTAGCATGGTAGGTCTTTGAACCCGTCACCGGGTTGAAGCTATTGGCGACGGAGTAGAAACGCTGCTCGACTCCAGTCGCATCCACGACCAGGTCATTTTGATTCAGAGCGTAGTCCGTGACAAACGGCTTGGGGACGACCCTAGTAAAGGTAGCCGAGGAGATGTTCCGAGGCGTGTAATACGCGACAATGTTCTCGATGTCGGGATCAACGAACTGGTTCCCAGTACCGAGCAGAGTCGGGAATGTGGATGTCAAAGCTCCTTCGACGTCAGAGACGGAAGGAGCGTAACTGATGGGGAAAGTCGCGTTGGGAGTAAGGATCCCAAAGAGGCTGTCTCTGATCGTACGACTGAAAGACCGCAGGTCCGTAGCGTAGTTCTTAGCCGGGTCGTAGGCGACTGTGATATCAATTTCAACGTCATCGACCTCCATCGAGTACACATTCCCTGTGAACTCGATCGGCAGGCTGAATTTGATCAGGTTCTGGAGACCGTTGCGTTGAGCGAGAGTCAGAGGAGTGCCGTCAGGATTGAGAGCGAAGAATGAGACGGACGGATTGGAATTGACGTAGTCTGCCTCATAGCGATAAACTTCCTTCTCCGAGCGCCGTGGGAGTACATTGACAGCAGCTCCCGCCCCAAGCGCGTCCTCGAAGAAACTTTGCCAGTCTTCGGCGGAAACAGGGTTACGACGACGGATCAGAGTGAAGAAACGCTCTTTGACGTCGTCGAGTAACTCAACGTTCTCCCCGCCGTATGCCGCTTCCGGGTTGTTGACACTTTCAATCCCTTCGAGGGAAGTGAGCTGCTTGGTGATTGAGTTAGGAGGAACGTTCGTTATCTCTCCTTTGATCGCAGAGACGGCCGTCCCAACACCCACGGTAGATCCGGCCGGGATGACGATGCGCTCAGTGGTGACGAACGTGATCGCCTCACCACCTGTGAGATTGGAATCCGTGGCGATCTCGTACCCTGAGAAGATCACAAACTCACGGTCACGAGGAGCGATGGTGAATTGCAACGTCACCGTGCTGCCCGCACCCGCTCTCCTCTGAGCACCAAGAAAGGGTCCGATCCACTCAATGAGGACCGATTCTGGGAACTGGTTAGCAAATTGCAGGAACTCAGCCTGCGCGAAAGCTTGGCCCTCGAGGAGGGCAACGATGGGAGAACCCGCCGAGAAGTCGTTGATGGTCGACCCAGACGCCTCGAATACACGCCGTGCGGCGGCTGCGACCAACTCCGACTCGTTCCTCGGGTCAAGGTCGATCGGAGGAAGGGGAGCGTACTGGGGCATTAGAAGGAACCTTCGTCTACGATCGGGAAGTTAGCGATGCGCTCGGAGAGGACTTGTTTTGTGACTACGTCGGCTTCCTCGAGTTGGGAGTACTTGACAAGGAAGTTCTGGGCCGTGCCGCCCTGGTTGAACTTTGCGTTGGTGTTCCAGGACAGAGGGGCATAACGCGGGTTGGTGTTAGCTTGGTCACCGAACGCCACCGGGCCCATGAAGCTCTTGGGGCCGACTACGGGAGTGGAACCGTAGGTCTGATCCGTGTTCAGAGTCACATACACGTTGTCCAGACCGCCTTCACCACCACGTTGGATGTCACTTGACGTGAGGGGAGGGTAGTGCCAATCCAGATCGGCTCCGTCGAACCTGATCTCCCTGGCCCCATTCAGCCACTGAGAAGTGACGATAACACCGGGACCGAACAGGGTCTTGGCCATAGGAAGCTCTTGGCTAGTTCTCTTCGGGGGTTTTACCCTGCTGACACAGCAAAGCCCCTCTTGCGAGGGGCCTAGAGAGAATCACTTCTTGTGATACCAGCCACCAGCGGACATGATCCGTTTCCACTGTTGGCGAGCTTCTTCCTTAGTGAAGTGGCCGATGAAGCGATTGTTGTAGCAGGAGAAGCCCGTGCGGTGGTTCTTGAAGAATTCTGAGCGGGTGATCCCGACTCCGTACTCACTGACCTGGAAGAGGTAGCGGTTGAGGTAGCCGTTCTCGAGGATGTAGGTTTCCACAGCGGGTTGGTTGAGTTCCATGAAGCCAATATAACATGGCCAAGTGAGGAAGTAAACGGCCTCACAGCAAAAAGCCCCCGCCGAAGCGAGGGCTGAGAGGCTGGGGCGATCAAGCGCGGGTCCAGCTGTTGACGGTGAACACGAGTTCGATCGTGCCCACGTCTCCGGATTCGCGGTCCATCTCGGCCACGGTCAGCTGCTGGAGCTGGCAACCGTTGAGCGTGTAAGCGGAACCGTTGTTATCGGTACCGTTACAGGTCGTGGGTTGCACCGTGATGGTGATGAATTCGCAGTTGTAGTTGAGCCAGATCTGCTCGATTGCTGAAGCGAGAGCTGGATCGTACGGAGCGGAAAGCGTAACGTCGTCCACGGCACGGGGACCGACGACCTTGTAGATTCGGTTTCCCGTAGCGTTGGCGTACTGACCGCTTTCTGCCGTATCCACGACTCCGGAGAAGGTGGTCCAAATCGTCTCCATACCAGAGATGGTGACGATGAACGCTGACTTCGGAATGGGCGTGAGAATAGGCATCGGGATCCTCCTTTAGTGTGTAAGTGTTAAAGAAGGATCAAGCAAATACGTTGTTGATGTAGAAGCCGGAACCGAATGCACCAGTAGCGCCAAGGCCCGTGATGTTCACGGCACGCTCGACGGTGATCTCAGCGCGCACCACGCGGCGCTCGCGGATGTAGTACTCAGGACGAACGGCGGGGGTGCCAGTCAACTGGTAGGTGTAAGCGAAGGCCGGGGTAGCAGCGTTAGCGCCACCAGCGGGCATCACGGAGTCGGAAGCGCTCAGGGGGCTGTAGAACAGCAGAACAGCGTTCTCAGGGAACACGGGCTCCAGGGTTCCGTCATCGGCCAGACGACGACCTTCAGCAACGCGGATACCGCGCTCGAGACCGAAGTAGCGAGCCAGCACGTCCACGTCGATCGAGTCGGCCGTGGTGAACTGGATGCGATCGAGGATCGCGGGGTTGGTCAGCAGGTTGTCGAACACCGCGGTGCCGATCACAGCGCTGTTAGGACGGATGCCGATCTGGTTGGAGACGGCACGCTTCCAGTTGAGGACGTCGACGATCGGGTTGTTGCTCGTCGTATCCCAGGGGTTGCCGCCGGTACCGATACCGATGGTGGTGGCATCACCGCTGTAAGTGGTCCAGTCAGCGTAGCCCAGGCCCAGGGTGCCGCCAGCAGCGATCACGCCAGCTTCGTAGTTACCGGTGGTAGCCACGGCGTTGGCCACGGTCACCTCGTAGCTGTTCATCAGACGGCTCATGGCGTTGCGCGTCTCGATGGCACGCAGGTCGACCTGAGCGGGGCCCTCACCAGCGTTCTCGATCACTTCCTCGGGGAGTTCCCAAGCGATCACTTCTTGCTCGAGCGCGTAAGCGTCGGTGTCGAAGCGGCTCTGAACGGCGGGGATGTTAGTGCCGTAGGCGCGACGGTAGTCCTGGATCGCGAAGGCTTCCTTGCCGAAGCGCAGGATCTTACCGGCCCGGGTGGGGGTGTCCACCACGGGAGCGATGAAGTTGGCGATACTGGTCTCGGGCAGCATGAAGCCCTGAGCCAGCGTGGTCAGAATAGGATCGACACCACCGTAGGTGTCACGAAGATTCATCATTGACTTTAAGTCTCCTTCTGCAGAAGGTTAGAGACGGCCCTGGGCTTACACGGGGCGACCGAAGCCAGGGCCTTAGGATTAGTTGAAGCTCACCAG
>JACCDY011209987.1_pt1 | contig 15763 bp, 11 predicted proteins | sample 7446391 | NCBI WGS metagenome assembly JACCDY01 (sample SAMN15323451, study PRJNA562643) | freshwater metagenome | isolation source: river surface water | place: USA:Blue River Watershed | collected 2017-08-18
CGCACTGGTGGGTGGGCAGCGTGCCGGAGCGCATGCCGCGCTCATGGCCGCCGCCGTGCATCTGGGCCTCCAGGCGCACGCGCGGCTTGCGGCGCACATACAGCGCGCCGATGCCCTTGGGGCCATAGGTCTTGTGCGAGGCCAGGCTCATCAGGTCGACCGGCAGCGTGGCCAGGTCGATCGCCACCTTGCCGGTGGCCTGGGCGGCGTCGACGTGCAGCAGCACGCCCCTCTCGCGGCAGATCGCGCCCAGCGTGGCGATGTCCTGGATGACGCCGATCTCGTTGTTCACGAACATCACGCTGGCCAAAATGGTGTCGGGACGCAGGGCGGCCTTGAAGGCCTCCAGGTCCAGCATGCCGTCTTCCTGCACCTCGAGGTAGGTCACCTCGAAGCCCTGGCGCTCGAGCTCGCGCATGGTGTCCAGGACCGCCTTGTGCTCGGTCTTGACGGTGACGAGGTGCTTGCCGCGCGACTGGTAGAAGTGCGCCGCGCCCTTGATGGCGAGGTTGTTGGACTCGGTGGCGCCCGAGGTCCAGACGATCTCGCGCGGGTCGGCGCCGATCAGGGCCGCCACATGGCCGCGGGCGGTCTCGACCGCCTCCTCCGCCTCCCAGCCCCAGGCATGGCTGCGGGAGGCGGGGTTGCCATGGTGCTCACGCAGCCAGGGAATCATGGCGTCGACCACCCGCGGGTCGACCGGCGTGGTCGCGCCGTAGTCCATGTAGATCGGAAGATGGGGAGTCATGGGGTGCAAGAAATGGAAGGGTTCAGGGGGCCGCCGAGGCGGCCCCGAACAGGAACGATGCTCGGCGGCTTCAGCCCTTGGCCAGCGCGCTGCCCAGTGCGAACACCGAGTTGGGCGCGTTCACGCGAATGGGCTTGACCACCGGGGCGCTGGAGATGGCGCGCTTGACCGGGGGCTTGTCCTCGATCTGCACGCCCTTGGCGAGCTGGTCCTCGACCAGCTTCTGCAGGGTGACGGAGTCGAGGAACTCGACCATGCGCTGGTTCAGGGCGGACCACAGCTCGTGGGTCATGCAACGGCCGCCTTCGCCGCCGCAATTCTCTTTCCCGCCGCACTGGGTGGCGTCCAGCGGCTCGTCGACCGACACGATGATGTCGGCGACGGTGATCTCGGCGGCCTTGCGGCCCAGGGTGTAGCCGCCGCCGGGGCCGCGGGTCGACTCGACCAGCTGGTGCCGGCGCAGCTTGCCGAACAGCTGTTCCAGATAGGACAGGGAGATTTGCTGGCGCTGGCTGATCGCGGCCAGGGTCACCGGACCGTTGTTCTGTCGCAGGGCCAGGTCGATCATCGCGGTGACCGCAAAGCGGCCTTTGGTCGTGAGGCGCATCGCAAACTCCTTCAGGTCTTTTCAGTCAAAGCTGACGCCTGGATGACGCCTATTTCCTGACTGACGCTGTCAAGTATAGGGGAAAGCCGAGAGCTTTGCTCGGGTATCCCGCCGGACCGGCCAATTGACCTTCAGGGCTGTGGGGCTTTAGCGTTGGCCGGCCTGGATCGGCACCACCTTGTCGTGGGCCGAGCCGCCGAAGGCCTGCTCGCGCAGCAGGGCGAGCTGGTCCCGGACCCGGGCGGCCTTCTCGAACTCCAGGTTGCGGGCGTGCTCGAGCATGAGCTTTTCCAGGCGCTTGATCTCCTTGGACACGTCCTTTTCGGACAGGTCCTGCACCTGGGCCCGCAGCAGCTCGGCGTCCTCGGCGGCCTTGCTGGCCTTCTCGCTGTAGACCCCGTCGATCAGGTCGCGCACCTGCTTGACGATGCCGCGCGGAACGATGCCGTTGGCGGCGTTGAAGTCGATCTGCCGCTGGCGGCGCCGACTGGTCTCGTCCATCGCCTTCTTCATCGACTCGGTCACCCGGTCGGCGTAGAGGATGGCCTTGCCGTTGAGGTTGCGGGCCGCCCGGCCGATGGTCTGGATGAGCGAACGCTCGGCGCGCAGGAAGCCTTCCTTGTCGGCGTCGAGGATGGCCACCAGCGACACCTCGGGAATGTCCAGGCCCTCGCGCAGCAGGTTGATGCCCACCAGCACGTCGAAGGCGCCCAGGCGCAGGTCGCGCAGGATCTCGACCCGCTCCACCGTGTCCACGTCGCTGTGCAGGTAGCGCACCTTGACGCCGTTGTCGCCCAGGTAGTCGGTGAGCTGCTCGGCCATGCGCTTGGTGAGCACCGTGATTAGCACCCGCTCGTTCTTCTCGACCCGGATGCGGATCTCCTGCAGCACATCATCCACCTGGTGGGTGGCCGGCCGGACCTCGACCTCGGGGTCGATGAGACCGGTCGGGCGCACCAGCTGCTCGACCACCTGGCCGGCGCGCTGCTTCTCGTAGTCGGCCGGCGTGGCCGAGACGAAGATGGCCTGGCGCATGCGCTGCTCGAACTCCTCGAATTTCAGCGGCCGGTTGTCCAGCGCCGAGGGCAGGCGGAAGCCGTACTCCACCAGCGTGGTCTTGCGCGAGCGGTCGCCGTTGTACATGGCCGAGAGCTGGCCGATCATCTGGTGGCTCTCGTCCAGGAACATGAGGGCGTCCTTGGGCATGTAGTCGGTGAGCGTGGACGGCGGCTCGCCCGGCGCGGCGCCCGAGAGATGGCGGGTGTAGTTCTCGATGCCCTTGCAGTGGCCGACCTCGGAGAGCATCTCCAGGTCGAAGCGGGTGCGCTGCTCCAGGCGCTGGGCCTCGACCAGCTTGTTCATGCCGACCAGCTGCTTGAGCCGTTCGTCCAGTTCGAGCTTGATCGACTCCACCGCCGCCAGCACCTTGTCGCGCGGCGTCACGTAGTGACTGGAGGGGTAGATGGTGAAGCGCGGCACCTTCTGCCGGATGCGGCCGGTGAGCGGGTCAAAGAGCTGCAGCGACTCGATCTCGTCGTCGAACAGCTCCAGGCGTACCGCCAGCTCGCTGTGTTCGGCGGGGAAGACGTCGATCGTGTCGCCTCGCACCCGGAAGGCGCCGCGCGAGAACTCGTGGTCGTTGCGGGTGTACTGCATGCGCACCAGCTGGGCGATCACGTCGCGCTGGCCGATCTTGTCGCCCACCCGCAGGATGAAGCGCATCTGGGTGTAGTCCTCGGGCGCGCCGATGCCGTAGATGGCGCTCACCGTGGCCACGATCACCGTGTCGCGGCGCTCGAGCACGCTCTTGGTGGCCGACAGGCGCAGCTGCTCGATGTGCTCATTGATCGCGCTGTCCTTCTCGATGAACAGGTCGCGCTGCGGCACATAGGCCTCGGGCTGGTAGTAGTCGTAGTAGCTCACGAAGTACTCCACCGCGTTGCGGGGGAAGAACTCGCGGAACTCGCTATAGAGCTGCGCGGCCAGCGTCTTGTTGGGCGCGAACACGATGGCCGGCCGCCCCAGGCGGGCGATCACGTTGGCCATGGTGAAGGTCTTGCCCGAACCGGTCACGCCCAGCAGGGTCTGGAAGGACTCGCCGTCCTCCACGCCCTGCACCAGCTGCTCGATCGCGCGCGGCTGGTCGCCCGCCGGCGGGTAGGGCTGGAACAGCTCGAAAGGCGAGCCGGGGAAGGTGACGAATTGCCCCTGGGGCGCAGCGCCGCCTTCGCGGGGGACTTCGGACAGATCAGACATGCATAAAATCTCGGCAATCCGGTCAGGTTAACCCATGCCGCATGCCCCCGCTCGCTCCGGCGACGCACGGCCCCTGCGCGCGCCGCGTCCCTGCCCTCCCCCATTCAGCAACCCGAGGAATCCCATGTCCCTGTTTTCCGCCGTCACGATGGCCCCCCGCGACCCGATCCTGGGCCTCAACGAGCAGTTCGCCGCCGACACCAACCCCAACAAGGTCAACCTGGGCGTCGGCGTCTACTACGACGACAACGGCAAGCTGCCCCTGCTGGCCTGCGTGCGCCAGGCCGAGCAGCAGATGATCGAGTCGCCCAAGGCCCGCGGCTACCTGCCGATCGACGGCATCCCCGCCTATGACCAGGCGGTGAAGAACCTGGTCTTCGGCGCGAGCAGCGAGCCGGTCACCGGCGGCCGCGTGGCCACCGTGCAGGCCATCGGCGGCACCGGCGGCCTCAAGATCGGCGCCGACTTCCTGCGCCAGCTCAACCCCGCCGCCAAGGTGCTGATCTCCGACCCGAGCTGGGAGAACCACCGCGCCCTGTTCGCCCAGGCCGGCTTCACCGTCGAGTCCTATCCCTACTACGACGCCGCCAAGCGTGGCGTGAACTTCGAGGCCATGCTGGCCGCCCTGAATGGCGCCGCCGCCGGCACCGTGGTCGTGCTGCACGCCTGCTGCCACAACCCCACCGGCTACGACATCACCCCGGCCCAGTGGGACCAGGTGGTCGCCGCCTGCAAGGCCCGTAACCTGGTGCCCTTCCTCGACATGGCCTACCAGGGCTTCGGCCACGGCATCGCCGAGGACGGCGCAGTCATCGGCAAGTTCGTCGCCGCCGGCCTGACCTTCCTGGTCTCGACCTCCTTCTCTAAGAGCTTCAGCCTGTACGGCGAGCGCGTCGGCGCCCTGTCCGTGCTCTGCGCCGACAAGGACGAGGCGGCCCGCGTGCTGTCGCAGCTCAAGATCATGATCCGCACCAACTACAGCAACCCGCCCACCCACGGCGGCACCGTGGTGGCCACCGTGCTGGGCACGCCCGAGCTGCGCGCGCTGTGGGAGAAGGAGCTGGCCGAGATGCGCGTGCGCATCAAGCAGATGCGTGGCGCCCTGGTCGAGAAGCTCAAGGCCGCCGGCGTGAAGCAGGACATGTCCTTCATCACCGACCAGATCGGCATGTTCAGCTACTCGGGCCTCACCAAGGACCAGATGGTCCGCCTGCGCAACGAGTTCAGCGTCTACGGCACCGACACCGGCCGCATGTGCGTGGCCGCGCTCAACTCCAAGAACATCGACTACGTCTGCCAGTCGATCGCCAAGGTGATCTGAGGCGTCGGGAACACGGTCGCGCTGAACGCTTAAGTTCACTCGCGAACTCGCATTCCCGCCGATTGCCCCACAAGCCGCCTGCGGGCGGCTTTTTCATTCCTACTTTCGTACGCATCGCCGGGGCCCGCGCCGACACCCGCATGCGGCGCCCGCCGCTGGTGCCGTGTGAGGAATTGCCGCCTGCGGGCATCCGTGTATTCCCCATCGCCTGCCGCGTTCGAATGGCGGCGCAGGGCCGCATAATGTGTGCACTGCAACATGACCGGCGAGAGGCACTCATGCTCTACCAGATCTACGAAGCCCAGCGCTCCCTGATGGAGCCCTTCGCGGACTTCGCCCAGGCGGCGGCCAAGCTCTACAGCAACCCGCTGCTGCCGATGGCCCAGGGCCCGATGTCCCAGCGCATGTCGGCCGGCTACGAGCTGATGTACCGCCTGTGCAAGGACTACGAGAAGCCCCAGTTCGAGATCAAGACGGTCAAGATCGGCAGCCAGTCCGTGGTGATCCACGAGACCGTGGCCCTGGACAAACCCTTCTGCGAGCTGCGCCGCTTCAAGCGTTTCACCGACGACCCCCAGCTGCTGGCCACCATGAAGGACCAGCCCGCGGTGCTGATCGTGGCGCCGCTGTCGGGCCACTACGCCACCCTGCTGCGCGACACGGTGCAGACCATGCTGCAGGACCACAAGGTCTTCATCACCGACTGGAAGAACGCCCGCCTGGTGCCGATGGAAGACGGCGAGTTCCACCTGGACGACTATGTGAACTACGTGCAGGACTTCATCCGCCACGTGCAGTCGCAGTACGGCAACTGCCACGTCATGAGCGTGTGCCAGCCCACCGTGCCGGTGCTGGCGGCCATCTCGCTGATGGCTTCGCGCGGCGAGACCACGCCCCTGTCGATGACCATGATGGGTGGCCCGATCGACGCCCGCAAGTCGCCCACCGCGGTGAACAACCTGGCGACGAACAAGAGCTTCGAATGGTTCGAGAACAACGTGATCTACCGTGTGCCCCCGAGCTTCCCGGGCGCCGGCCGCCGCGTGTACCCGGGCTTCCTGCAGCACACCGGCTTCGTGGCGATGAACCCCGACCGCCACGTCTCCAGCCACTACGACTACTTCAAGCACCTGATCCAGGGTGACGAGGCCAGCGCCGACGCGCACCGCAAGTTCTACGACGAGTACAACGCCGTCCTCGACATGGACGCCGACTACTACCTCGAGACCATCCGCACCGTGTTCCAGGAGTTCCGCCTGGTCAACGGCACCTGGGACGTGCGTAGCGAGGAAGGTGCCATCGAGCGCGTGCGTCCGCAGGACATCACCACCACCGCCCACCTCACCATCGAGGGCGAGCTCGACGACATCTCCGGCTCCGGCCAGACCGAGGCGGCCCACGGCCTGTGCGGGGGCATCCCGAAGTCGCGCCAGAAGCACATCGAGGTGCCCGGCGCGGGCCACTACGGCATCTTCAGCGGCCGCCGCTGGCGCGAGATCGTGTACCCGCAGGTGCGCGACTTCATCCTGAAGTTCAACGAGGGCCCCACGGTCCGAAAGGCCAAGACGGCAGCGCCTGCCTCCGCAAGCGGGGGCAAGGCCGCTTCGAGCCGCAAGGCCACGGCCAGGACGGCGCCAGCACGCCGCAAGACCGCAACCGCGAGCGCGAGCGACTGACGCCCCAGCAGCTCCACTCGCCTCACCCCGCCCGCCACGACCCATGACCCTGGAAGGCCTGGCCGCGCGCCTGCACGCGGCCCTGCCGCAGACGCAATGCCAGCGCTGCGGCTATCCCGACTGCGCCGCCTATGCCCAGGCGATGGCCGAGGGCAGCGCCGGCATTCACCAGTGCCCGCCCGGCGGGGCCGAGGGCGTGGCACGCCTGGCCGCGATCACCGGCCGTCCGCCCCTGCCGCTGGACCCGGCCTGCGGCCAGGAAGGCCCGCTCACCGTGGCGGTGATCGACGAGGACTGGTGCATCGGCTGCACCCTCTGCCTCAAGGCCTGTCCCACCGACGCCATCCTCGGCGCGAACAAGCGCATGCACACCGTGGTCGAAGCGTGGTGCACCGGCTGCGAGCTGTGCGTGCCGGTCTGCCCGGTCGACTGCATCTCGCTGGAGAACGTGAGCGGCGAGGCGACCGGCTGGTCCGCCTGGGCACCGCAGCAGGCCGACACCGCCCTCGCCCGCTACGGTTTCCATCAGTTACGTCTTGCCCGTGACCAGCAGGAGAACGAGGCCCGCCTCGAGGCCAAGGCCCGCGCCAAGCTGGCGGACCTGCCCGCGCACACCCACGGCGCCGAAGGCGACGAGGCCGCGCGCAAGCGTGCAGTGATCGAGGCGGCACTGGCGCGTGCGAAGGCGCGGCGCGAAGGCAGCACCGCCCGCTGAGCGCGACGGCGCCGGCGCGGCCCGGATGCCCCCACACCCAAGGCCCTGTCGCTCGCAGGGACAGGGCCGCGCGCTGGCGTCCACAGGCCGGTCAGGTCTATCCTGAACCCGGTCCAGTCCTCCAGGAAGGCTGGCACCGAGGAGGATGAGGCATGACTGTGCAGGCCGGCCCGGCGGCAACACGAGCCACGGTGCTCGTGGTCGACGACGATCCCGCGAACCTGGGGGTCGTCGGAGGGCTGCTGGCCCCGGACCATGCGGTCAAGGTCGCCAACTCCGGGCCGCGCGCGCTCCACCTCGCCTCGCAAGCGCCACGGCCCGACCTGATCCTGCTGGACATCATGATGCCGGAGATGGACGGGCACGCGGTGCTGGCGGCCTTGAAGGCGGACCCCGCCACACGCGACATCCCGGTCATCTTCCTCACCGCCATCGACTCACCGCAGGGGGAAGAGGCCGGCCTGCGGCAAGGAGCGGTCGACTACATCACCAAACCCATCCAGCCGCTCCTGCTGCTGGCCCGGGTGCGCGTCCAACTGGAGTTGAAGCAGGCGCGCGACGCACTGGCATGCCACAACGCACAGCTCGAGGCCGAGGTCGCCCGGCGCATGGCGGAGAACGAGCAGATCCAGGACGTGAGCATCCGCGCCCTGGCCCGGCTCGCCGAGATCCGCGAGCCCGGCAGGAGCTATCACATCCTGCGCACGACCCTGTACGTGGGGGCCCTGGCGCAGCTCCTGCGGCGCGATCCGCGCTACGCCGACCAGCTCCCGCTGGCCGTGGTCAGGATGCTGGGCAAGTCGGCGCCGCTGCACGACATCGGCAAGGTCGGTCTGCCGGACGCCATCCTCTCCAAGACCGGTCCCTACGACCCGCTGGAGCGGGAGCAGATGCAGACCCACACGCTCATGGGGGCGCAGGCGCTGGAGCGCGCTGAGCGGGACGCCGAGCAGCCGGTCGAGTTCCTGGCCATGGCCAAGACCATCGCCCGCTGGCATCACGAGAACTGGGATGGCTCGGGCTACCCGGATGGGCTCTCGGGCGACCGGATTCCCCTGCCGGCGCAGCTGATGCGGCTGGCCGACTGTTTCGATGCGCTGGTGAGCCGCCCTGGCCTGGGCGGCGACGACACGCGCACGCGCATGCGCGAAGGCCGGGGCCACCGCTTCTCGCCTGAACTCTTCGACGTGTTCGACGCCCATTTCGACCGCTTCCTGGGCATCGCCCACCAGCACCGTGACGCCGAGCCCCGGGAGGCCCGCGCCGAGATGGAGGCCCCATGAACACCGCGACGCTCCGGGCGCCTACTGCCTCCACAGGCTTTCCCTTCCTGGCCACCACCCCGGCTCGGCCGCAGGACTGGCGCCTGGGCATTGCGCTGATGGGCGTGACCGGTGCCGTCTTCCTGGCGCTGGTACCGATGGCCACCACGCCCCTGCCTCCCATGCCCGGCTTCATCGGCGTCTACCAGTCGGCCCTGGTCGTGATCGAACTGCTCATCGCCGTGCTGCTGCTGGCCAAGTACTCGGTGCTGAAGATGCGGGCCCTGCTGTGGCTCGCCTCCGGCTTCCTGTTCAACGCGCTCATGGCCAGCGTGCACGCCCTCACCTTCCCCGGACTGTTCCGGCCGGCCGGGTTGCTGGCGGCCACGCCCCAGACCACCGCCTGGCTGTACATGTTCTGGCACAGCGGTTTCCCGCTGCTGGTCATCGCCTACGCCTTCCAACGGCACATGGCGGTGGAGCCTGATCCCAGGCCGGTCTCCGGCACCATCGGCCGGGCGGTCGCCGCGGTGGTGGCCACGGTGGGCGCGCTGACCCTGCTGGCCAGCGCAGGCGCCGACCTGCTGCCGGCGATCATGAACGGCAACACCCAGAACTTCCTGGTCATGAAACCGGTGGTGGGCAGCGTCTGCCTGCTGAGCGCGCTCGCCTGCTTCGTGCTGTGGCGGCGCCCGCCGCACAGCGTGCTGGACGTGTGGCTGCTGGTCGAAAGCGCCAACTGGGTTTTCGAGGTGGCGCTGTCGGCGGTGTTCAACGCCGCCCGCTTCGACCTGGGCTTCTACGCCGGCCGCCTCTACGGCCTGCTGGCCGCCCTGTTCATCCTCACCGTGCTCCTGTACGAGAGCACCCGTTTCTACGGGCGCCTGGTCACCGCGCACCGGCAGGACATCGAGCGCAACGGCGAACTGCAGCGGCTCTACGCCAAGGCGCAGGAACTGGACCTGCTCAAGACCCGCTTCTTCACCAACATGAGCCACGAGATCCGCACGCCGATGAACGCCATCATCGGCATCACCTACCTCCTCAAGCGCGACGAGCCGCGGGCCGAGCAGGCCGAGCGCCTGGGCCGGATCGAGCTCGCCAGCCAGCACCTGCTCTCGGTGATCAACAACATCCTGGATTACTCGAAGATCGAGAGCGGGGGCATGACGCTGGAACGGGTGTCCTTCCCCCTGAGCGCGATCCTCGACCACACCCGCTCGATGATCGAGGACGCGGCCCGGGCCAAGGGGCTGCGCGTACACGTGGACTACGGGGACTGCCCGGCCAGCCTGGTCGGCGACCCGGTGCGGCTGCGCCAGGCACTGCTCAATTTCGCCAGCAACGCGGTCAAGTTCACTGAACGGGGGCATGTCAACCTGAGCTGCGCCCTGGTGGACCGCAGCCATGACGCGGCCACCCTGCGCTTCGAGGTCGGGGACACCGGCATCGGCATCCCGGCCGAGTCCCAGCGGGACCTGTTCCAGGCCTTCAAGCAGGTCGACGCCTCCACCAGCCGCCGCTTCGGCGGCACGGGCCTGGGCCTGGCGATCTCGCAGCGCCTGGCGCAGTTGATGGGGGGAACCGTCGGCGTGGACAGCACGCCCGGCGAAGGCAGCCGCTTCTGGTTCACCGCGCGCCTGGGGCTGGACGCCGTCCCGGCGGCGACCACCGGCCACGGGCCGCCCCACGCGCCAGCCCCCGCACCGGTCGCGGCACAGATTCCGGAGCCCTCCGCCGCGGACCGGGAACCGGCCCCGGCCCTCGCGCCAGGGACGACCACGCAGCGGGAGGCGCCAGCGGGCCAGGTGGTGACACCCGCCGAGTCCCGCCTGCTGCGGACCGTACTCGGAGACCTGCGCACGGCCCTCAAGGCCGGTGACTTCGAGGCGCTGCGCCTGCTGCGCGATCACCAGTTCCTGCTGCGCGCGCAGCTGCCGCCGGCCGACTGCGGGCAGCTGGAAACGAGCGTGCAGGACTACGACTTCGAGGCCGCCGCCCTGTCGGTGGAACGCCTGCTGCAGTCGCCCGCACTCGCCCCGCAGTCGCCCGCTCAGGCCAGCAGCGTCTCCTCGTATGCGTGAACCGAGGGCAAGCCCCCGGTGTGCAGGAACAGCACGTTCTCGCCCGGCTTGAACTCGCCAGCGCGTGCCAGGCCGATGAGGCCGGCCATGATCTTGCCGGTGTAGACCGGGTCCAGCGGAATGCCCTCGGTGCGAGCCAGCATCTGCACCGCCTCGACCATCGCCTCGTTGGGCACCGAGTACTTGGGCTGCCAGAAGCCGCCCACGCTGCGCACCGCCTCGGCCGGCACGGTGAGGCCCAGGCCCAGCAGGTCGCACACCGCCTGTGCCTCCTTGCGCACCAGCGGCTCCTGGTCGGCCGGGTCGCGGCTCACGCCGACGCCGATGAGGGGGATGCGGATGTGGTTGCCCAGGAAACCGGCCACCAGGCCGCCATGGGTGCCCGAGCTGCCCGAGCCCACCACCATGTGGTCGATGCGCAGGCCCATATCGAACAGCTGCTGCTGCAGCTCCTGGGCGCAGGCCACATAGCCCAGGCCGCCCACCGCGTTGGAGCCGCCACCGGGAATCACGTAGGGCTTGCCGCCTTCGGCCACGACGGCATCGGCCACCTTCTGCATCTCGGCGGCCATGTTGCTGCCGCCGGGGACCACGGTGATCGCGTCGACGCCGAGCAGGCGGAACATGAAGTTGTTGCCGCTGGCCTGGGGGTCATAGCTGCCCGGCACCCGCTCCTCGATGACGAAGCGGCACTTGAGGCCCTCCTTCACCGCGGCGGCGAGGGTGATGCGGCAGTGGTTCGACTGCGGCGCGCCGCAGGTGATGATCGTGTCGGCGCCTTGCTCGAGGGCGTCGGCCATCAGGAACTCGAGCTTGCGGGTCTTGTTGCCGCCGGGGAACAGGCCCAGCATGTCGTCGCGCTTGATCCAGACCTGCGGGCCCTGGCCGCCCGGGCAGCTGGCCGCCAGGGCGGCGGAGAAACGCGGCATCGGCTCGATCGGGGTGGCGAACGCGGTGTAGCGGCGGCGGGGGAAGCGAGAGAGGTCCATGGTGCTGCGTGCGAAAGTCGATGGGAAGTGGAATGGGTCGGGTAAGGGAATCAGGCCACCGGGGGCTGCCAGGCTGCCTCGTCGTCGAGCGGGTAGACCGGCCGGGGCAGGCGTGTCCAGGAGAGGCTGCGCAGGTTGGGCGTGGTGAGGCCGGGGCAGTCGACCTCGAGAATATCGCGCGGATCGGCGAAGCCCTCGAAGGCGGCGCGGAAGTGCCCGCGGCTCTTGGCGACCAGCACGCGGATGTCGGCCAGGTCGACGCCCAGCGCCTCGAGCTGGGCGGGGTCAATCAGCTGCTGCCGCCGGGAGATCACCGCCACCTGCATGCCCCCGAGCTGCAGCAGGGCCGAGGGCCCCATCTCGCGGCGGGTGCCCTGCACCAGGCCCCGGCGTCCGATGAAGCTGCCGTCGCTCACCGCCAGCACCTGGGCCGGATGGCGCCAGGCAATGGCGAAGGCGTCGCTGCGGTCGCGGTTGAAGTGCGCCTCGAAGCGGCCTCCCACCCCCAGGGCGCAGGCCTGGCGCGCGAGCGAGGCGTCGGTGAAGACGCCCAGCACGGTGCGCGTGGCGCCGGCTTCCACCAGGGCGCGCAGCAAGGTGGTGGTGTTGCCGCCGCCGCCGCCGCCCGGGTTGTCGCCGACGTCGGCTAGCATGACCGGCGGGCGGGCGCCCTCCCCGGCCGCGACCGCCGCTGCCACCGCATCGGCCAGCGGCACGAGGCGGGAGGTGAAGCGCTCGCGCGCGGCCCAGGCCGATGCGGCCAGACGCAGCGCCAGCGCGCGCGCGGCGGCGCGGTGCCCGGCTCGGGCAGTCACCACCGCGCTGAAGCCGCACTTGGGCGCATCGGCCAGGGCAAAGCCACCGCACAGGGAGACGTTGAGGATGTCGCCGCCCACGCAGCGCTGGCCCTCGTCGACCAGGTCGGAGTAGACGGTACCGGGCGCAATCAGCTGCGAGGTCGCCGACGGCACCAGGGGCAGCTGGACCCGCTCGACCTCGCCCGGGCCCTCCGCCAGCATCTGGCGCAGCAGGCGCGCCGCCTCCTGGCCTCGCTCGAACAGGTCCACGTGCGGGTTGGTGCGGTAGGCCACCGCGCCGGAGAGCGACTCCGCCATGCGCTGGGACACGTTGGCGTGCAGGTCCAGCACCGCGACGATGGGCACCGAGGGCCCCACCCGGGCGCGCAGGCGCGCCAGCAGCGTCCCGTCCGGGTCGTCGTCACGCGTGGTGAGGGCCGCGCCGTGCATCGAGAGGAAGACCCCGTCCACCGGACCGGCCAGCTTCAGGCGCGCGTCGAGGTTGGCGCACAGGGCGTCGAAGAAGGCGTGGTCCGCCGGGCCGCCCGGCTCGGCGCCGGCCATGCGCAGGGGCACCGGCTCCCAGTCGCCGGCCTGGTCCATCGCGGTCATGAAGCCCAGGCTGTCCCCGAGGAGCCGGGTGCTGGAGGAGCGCAGTTCAGCCATCAGGGCGTCGCCGGCGGCGTCGAAGCCCTGGCGGAATCCGTCGGCGCCGGTGGTCGGCGCCCACCGGTTGGCCTCGAGGAAGAAGCCGCCGATCGCGATCCGGGGCGGGCGCGCGCCGCGGGCGGTGGTGTCCGGGCCGCTCATCGCCAGCCTCCGGGGGCGGCCTGGGGTACGGCCTGTCGTGAGGCCTCCGCCATTCCCCGCAGCGCTGCGGCGTGCAGGTCCATGGACCGGGCCAGCACCTGCTGCTGCCATCCGGCTTCCTCGCAGCAGAACGCCAGCCGCATCTGCCGGCGCACCGGCTCGGCGGCGGGCGAGCGCGGGTCGCCGCGGCGGTGCAGCCAGTGGTCGGCGACGAGCGCGCGCAGCACCTGGGCGTCGGGCACCGTGCCGGCCTCGAGGGCGACCGCGACCACCCGGGCCTGGGAGCACCATTTCTCGAACGCCATGCGGACGTTGCCATCGAGCACCGCCGAGGCGGACTCCCCGGCGTCGGGCGAGGTGACGTCGGCACCGAACCAGCGCCGCGCCGCGTCCAGGGACGCCGAGCCCACCGGGTGGCGGCAGATGATTTCGGTGTGGCCGTGCGGCCCCAGGCCGGTGTGGTGGTCCAGGACCGTGATCACGGCGGCCTGTTGCAGCCACCGCTGCGCGATGTGGCGCGCGACGCCGTGGGACCAGCAAGGGGCCTGGCCACCGAAGAAGATGCCCTGGGGGTGGGTGTACTGCCCACCCGTCACCGCGAACAGGCCCTGGCGCCCCTCGCGGGCGAGGAAGGCCTGCATCTCCCGCTCAAAGGCGGCCATACCCTCGGGCGTGGGGGTGAGGCGCTCGAGCATCGCGTCGACCTCCGCGTAGCCGGGGTTGGCCGGCAGCGGCAGGCCGAAGTCCAGGTGGTTGCGGTTGATGTCGATGTTGTCGTGGTCCACCCGGCGCAGCCAGGCGAAGCCGTGGGGGTTGAGCGCATGGATCGCCAGCAGGGCCTGGCCCTCGGGCAGCCCGGTCGCGGCGACCTCGCGCAGGTGATGACGCTGGCAGGCGCTGCCGTAGATGCCCTCGACGCCGTGGGTGCCGGAGATCGTGACCAGCACCTGCCGGGCATCCTGCGGGCCGACCCAGGCGGTGTCGACGGCGAGCGCCTCGCCCTCCGGTCCCGTCAGGGGGTGGGCATGGCTTTCCAGGCGGGCGCCGGCGCGCTCCGCGGCCTGGAGGAAGTCCGCGCGGGCGGCAGCGTAGCGAGGTTCGAATTCGGAATTCATGGTGTGACGCGCATTGTCTCCGGCCGGCGCGAGGACGGTCGTGCCGGAGACGAGGGAGCGGAGAGGCCGCGGGGCCCCCCGGTCATTCCGGCTTGATGCGGCGGGTCACCGGCCGGTACAGCGCCGACTGCTCCTGCAGGAAGGCGCGGGTCTGGGCCAGGCTCAGGGTGCGCGGGGGCGTCTCCGACCCCAGCTTGGCCAGCGCCTCGAGGACGGCCGGCGCGCCGAGGCCGGCGTTGATCGCGGCGTTCAGGCGGACGGCGACCGGCTCCGGCAGGCCGGGCGGCGCGAAGACGACGGCCCAGACCTGCATGTCCACGCCCTTGAGCGAGCGCGACTCGCCAAAGGTGGGCACGTCGCGGAAGGCGGGGATCCGCTCGCGCGCGGTCACGCCGAGGATCTTCAGGCGACGGCTCGCCACCAGGGACGCCGCCGAGGCCACGGTGGTGATCGCCAGATCGAGCTGGCCGCCGATCACGTCGGCCAGGATCTGGGTGCCGCCCCGGTAGGGAATGTGAACCATGAAGGTCCCGGTGCGCTCCTTGATCACTTCGCCCATCACATGGGCGAAGGAGCCGATGCCGGCGGAGCCGAAGGTCATGCGGCCCGGCTGCTTGCGCACCAGGTCGAACAGTTCATCGACGGTATTGGCCGGGAAGTCGGCCCGGGTGACGATGCCGACCGGCGAGCTGCCCGCCAGCGCCAGGGGGGTGAGGTCTTCCGGCTTGTAGCCGGCGGCCGGGTTGATCTGCGGCACCAGCAGGCCTTCGCTCAGGCCCGCATAGACCAGGGTGTGGCCGTCGGCCGGCGCACGGGCGAGCTTTTGCATGCCCAGCGCGCCACCGGCCCCGGGCACGTTGTCCACCGTCACCGTCTGCCCCAGCTGGCGGGCCAGCTCGCCCGCGAGCAGGCGGCCACCGATGTCGGACGAACCGCCCGGCGTGTAGGGGACGATCAGGCTCAGGGGGCGACTGGGGAAGGCCGCTGGCGTCTGCGTCTGCGTCTGCGCCTGGACCGACAGGCCCAGGCCGCTGGCAGCCAGGCCCAGCATCCATTCACGGCGGCGGACCGCAGGGGTTTCAGGCAGGGCGTGGTTGGGGCGCTTGGGGTGCATGGCGGTCTCCTCGTGTTGTCGCTGTCGTTGTCCTGGTGGTGGGCCAATCCTAGGGCAGGCGCTAGGGCCGGGTACAGTCCATTGGATGCCAAGCTTGATTCATCCCATGCCATGACGGCACCCCCAGTACTGATCGAGATCGCCTGGGATGCGCGGGGCTTCCTGGGGCCGGCGCTTGCGGCGGTCGACACGCTGCGCTCGGTCAACACCCTGGCCGCCCTGCGCGGTCGCCGCAGCCCGCCCCTGGTCTGGCGCTGGCTGGCGGCACC
>JACCDY010449952.1_pt1 | contig 15761 bp, 15 predicted proteins | sample 7446391 | NCBI WGS metagenome assembly JACCDY01 (sample SAMN15323451, study PRJNA562643) | freshwater metagenome | isolation source: river surface water | place: USA:Blue River Watershed | collected 2017-08-18
ATGAATTGAATCAAAATTGGACAGATTTTAGGATTCTGAAGGGAATCGAGGCCGATATTTTACCCGATGGTAGTTTGGATTACAACGATCGCATCTTGTCTTCATTCGATTATGTGGTGGCTTCGGTGCATGCGCAATTGGTCATGGATCAAGAGCGTGCCATGGGACGCTTGATTAAGGCGATTGAGAATCCATACACGAGCATTCTTGGCCACCCAACAGGTCGTTTATTACTGACGCGTTCGGGATATCCCATCGATACAAGTAAGATTTTGGATGCTTGCAAGGCAAATGGGGTAAGCATTGAACTCAATGCGAGCCCATATCGCCTCGATTTGGATTGGCGCCACATCTATGAAGCGATGGATAAGGGAGTTTTCGTTTCCATCAACCCCGATGCGCATAAAATTGAGGGCTTAAAAGACATGGAATATGGTGTTCGGGTAGGCAGAAAGGGAGGCTTGTTGAAAGCCCTGACCCTAAATGCCTTACCCTTAAATGATTTGTTGGCCTTTTTTGCTAAATCTTAGAAATTTGGTTTCAATAGATATTTAGCATAGAATTCATCGATGATCCGCACGGCATCCGTAGGCGTGTCTACGATGGAAAAGAGTTCTAAGTCTTCCTCATGAATATTCCCATGTTGGACCATCGTTGTTTTCATCCATTCAAAAAGTCCTGACCAATACTCGGTACCTACTAAGACCACCGGGAATTGCCCAATTTTATGCGTTTGGATTAGTGTCAATGATTCGAACATTTCATCCAAGGTGCCAAAACCCCCAGGCATGATGATGAATCCTTGGGAGTATTTGACGAACATGACTTTACGTACAAAGAAAAAATCAAAGTTGATGTTCTTATCGTGGTCGATGTAGGGGTTGGGCATTTGTTCGAAGGGCAATTCGATATTTAGACCCACAGAACGTCCCTTTTCACTTTTTGCACCCTTATTCCCGGCCTCCATGATACCCGGTCCGCCTCCCGTGATAACTCCATAACCATGTCTTACGAGTTTAGCAGCAATTTGTTCTGCCATGCCGTAATATTTATCTTCCGGCTTCGTTCTTGCAGAACCAAATATACTTACGCAGGGTCCAATCTTGGATAATTTATCAATTCCTTCGACGAATTCGCTCATAATTTTAAATATCCGCCACGATTCTTCGGATTTTATCTGCGCCCATGTTTTATCCCCAAAAACCTTTTTGATTCGGTCTTCATCCTCTCTCCATTGATCAGTCATAATTAATCTGTTTTTTGATTGGTAAATGTACATGATATCAACGTACCTTTGTTGAAATTTATTATCCCTTTTTTATGAGCTTAGCAAAATCATTCGCCGTTGGTGGCGATCATGCCGGATTTGATTACAAAGATCAATTAATTGATTTTTTAAAGGAACAAGGATACGCAGTGAAAGACTGTGGAACGTATTCTGCTGATTCGGTGGATTATCCAGATTTTGCACATCCAGTAGCGGAATCCGTAGAGAATGGGGAATCCACTTTCGGCTTGTTATTATGTGGTAGTGCGAATGGAGTTGCGATAACGGCCAACAAGCATCAGGGTATTCGGGCGGGGCTCGCTTGGAATGTTGAAGTTGCGAAATTAGTCCGTCAACATAATGATGCGAACGTACTTTGCTTACCTGTTCGTTTTATTTCCTTGGAGGAAGCAAAGACCTGTTTGCAAGCATTTATCGATACGCCATTTGAGGGCGGCCGTCATGCCGGTCGGGTAGGAAAGATAGCTTGCTGCTAGTTGACCCGCTTATATAAATGATTTCCAGTTTCTTGGTACCTCGTCTTGAGGTAAGGTAAGTAGTTTTGAACAAGTTTGAACTTCCCAGTGGGATCGTAAATGTAATTAGGTGCATCCTGATTCATGTACTGATCGAGTAGGACGATGGTCTTGTATTGGTTCAAATTATCAAAAAGCGACTTAGATAATTCCCAATTAACAAAGGGACCAGCCATGGTATTGTTTCGATAGGCCTCAATTTGGGGCCCTAAGATCATGATTTTTTCATTTCGAATAGGCAGCGAGCTTTCTTGAATTCGTTTTTGGCTTTGTGTTTTCCAATCCAATGCCAGAGAAAAATAACTTAATCCCAACATTCCCCAAATCATCATTTCTCGAATCCAATACTTTTTTAACAGGAAAAAGCTATTGAGACTAAAATAGGCCAATGCAGGCAGGAAAAATAGCACATTATTGCTCTCTGTCGCCGGAAGTGTGAATATGGCAATGATCCCCGTAAATATCCATATCAAATTGGTTTGTTGGGCCTTCTGACCATTCGATTTAACCTTGGGGTTTTCGACCACTTTCCAAAATCCATAGATCGCAAAGGCAATGGGTGCTAAATAGGCCCAAGCGATATCTTGCAGTTGGGCCCAAACGGGAGCATGAAATTCAATGGCTGAATTTTGGAATACTTGAATCAAGTAAGGGAAATTCCCATGGTAGGTGTACACTAAGCCCGTTATGATGTTCACAATTAAAAAGCCGACAAGAACAAGTAATAACTGACGAATATTTATACCCGAATAAAATACCAAGCTCAAAAATGCCCAAAAGATGAATAAAAAATAGCTAGGATAGCATAAGCCTGCCGCCCCAATGAATAAACCGATCAGAAAAACACGGTCATCCACATTTAAGGTACTTTGTTGTTTGACGATTTCACGCCAAGCTAGTAATAAAAATGTAACTCCTAATAAAGCAGCCGAGGGAACAATGAAATCAAGGGAGAAATGAAAGAAAACGGCGTAGATAAAAAAGGGCAAATAACCCATGGGTGGCATGAGTTCATACCGCTGAATTGTTCGCTGGAAAACAAAACCTTGGAAAATAATTAACGCGCTAGCCCAATAGGCATTCATGGAAATTGGGATTCGCAAGAAATCTAATAACTGAAAAAATCCTGCGGCGAATGGCCCTGTGTTGTCCCGAATGTCTTGATACATTCGAAAGCCTTCATTTAGCTTTTGACCAATTAATTGGTTCTTTAGCTCCCAATAAAAGGGAGCAATCTCTGCCTGAACAAATAGAAACGTCGATATCCCCCAAATCACCAACATGATTATTAGGGGAATAGATGCGTTCGAACGGAGAAATTGAAACATAATTGAATTTTGAATTCGCTAAATTACGGTGAATCCAATTATTATTGTGAAATTTGTAAGATTTTTGAGTAGAAAAGCATCGGAGCAAATATGGAAAGTAAACGTCAACAAAAGTTTGGGAGACAAATTCAGAAAGATTTAAGTGATATCTTTCAAAAAGAATTTAAAGAATTGTTCGGCCGGGCGATGGTGACAGTGACGGATGTGAAGGTAAGTCCCGACTTGTCTGTAGCGCGCGTTTATTTAAGCTTTCTTTTAGCCGATGATGTCAATCAAATCATGGATTCCTTGGCCGATAAGAACAAGGCGATCCGAAATGCATTGGCCAATCGCATTCGAAAACAAGCACGTATTATCCCGCATTTAGGTTTTTACTTGGACGATACGGCAGCTTATGCGGCTAAGATTGAGGCCCTATTTGAGGGTCTCGTGATTCCGCCATCAGACGGTATTCCTTCAGAAGAAATCTAATTAGACCTTCCCGTGAATCTATCCTTATTTATTGCAAAAAGGTATTTTTTTTCAAAAAGTAAGGCGAGTTTTATCTCCCTCATTTCCCGTATTTCCATGATTTCCGTAGGTGTAGAAGTCATGGCGCTTATTCTTATTCTTTCCGTATTCAATGGGCTAGAAGATTTTCAGAAGGGATTATTTAAAACCTTTGACCCCGATTTGCGGGTGTTATCGGCAGCTCAACAACCCTTTGAATTAAGTCCTTCACAAATCAAATCCATTCAATCCATTCCTGGGATTCATTTTGTGAATCCTGTCTTGGAAGATCAAGGTTTGCTTCGCTACGATCAAAAACAACTCGTTGTGCGATTTAAGGGGGTAGATTCCTCTTTTCTGGCCGCTAATCGCTTGAAGAAACAAGTAGTCGAGGGCGATTACTTTCTAGGCGATACAACCCAAGCATTTGCCTTAGTGGGTATCGGGGTTTTTCTGAATATGGGTATGAGTTTTGAGAATACGGTAGAGCCAATACAGGCATGGTATCCAGATCATGATCGTTTACGGCGCTTTTCATTAAATGAGAATACCATCCGTAGTCAATCCTTTTTCCCGGCGGGTGTCTTGGAGGTCGAGCAGAACTTTGATAACCAAACCGTTATTGTTCCTCTTCAATGGATGGAGAATCTCATGAATATGCCAGGGAAGCGCTCAGCCTATGAGATTATTCTAGATCCCCAAGCCAACGATGTAGCGGTGAAGGACCAACTGAAAGCTATTCTTGGGAAAGATATTCTTGTTCAAACGCGTGATGAACAGCATGCCCTTTTGTTAAAAGCCATCAAAATCGAAAAACTCTTCGTTTTTTTAATCATGGCCTTTGTCATGGGAATTGCTTCTTTTACCCTTTTCTATGCGCTCTCACTATTGGTGATTGAGAAACGCCGGGATCTACGGTCATTAATGGCCATCGGGATTACGCCGAACCAAATGCTCCGTAGTATTTTGTATTTAGGACTTTTGATTAGTTTTTCTGGCGCGCTGGTAGGGATGCTCTTGGGTTTTGGACTCGCTTGGCTCCAACAGCAATTTGGGATTGTTCCCTTAGGAATCCCAAATGCACTCATCGATGCCTATCCTATCAAAATGGAAGTGGGGGATTTTCTGTGGACATCTCTTACCGTAATCGTAATTACGTTTATTGCATCCATTTTTCCTGCCAAAAAGGCCATTCAAATGACCTTTGATCTTAAGTAGTCGGGTTAAATTCGCCTTCCCATTTCGAAACGACGCAGGTCGCTACGCCATTGCCTGCTACCGAAGTGACCGTACGTCCCATATCCAAGAATGGATCTACTCCGAGTAGTAATGCAATTCCCTCTGCAGGTAGATTGAACATCGTCAAGGTTCCTGCGATGATTACCAAAGAAGCTCTCGGTACACCTGCTATTCCCTTGGAGGTAATCATCAATGTCAACAACATGGTAATCTGTTGCTCTAAGGACAAATGAACCCCGTATGCCTGAGCAATAAATCCTGTGGCAAATGTCATGTAAAGCATCGAACCATCTAAGTTAAAGCTATAACCTAAGGGAAGGACAAATCCTACAATGCGCCGACTGCATCCGAATTTCTCCAAAGCTGCAATAGTTTGTGGAAAAGAGGCCTCCGAGCTTGCTGTAGAGAATGAAATCAACAATGCCTCTTTCAGTTCCTTCAGTAATTTCCAATAATTGATTCCGTTAACTGCTGCAATCAACCAGAGTATGACCGTTGTGAAAAACAACAATCCACCCATAAAGCAAAGCATGAGATAACCGTAACTAATTAAAATACTCAAGCCTTTATTGGCCACTACCGTCGTCATCGCCGCAAATACTGCATAGGGAGCTACCTCCATCACGTAATTTACCATCTTGAAAACCACCTCTGCCAAGTTCTCAATCACATGAATTAAGCGTTTGCCCGTCTCGCCAATAGAACCTAAGGCTACCCCAAAAAACAGGGAAAAAATAACAATTTGTAGTATTTCATTTTCAGCTAATGCCTTAAAAAAACTATCTGGGAAAATGTGTAAGATGAAATCCTCCAAGGATTTTGCTTTGCTGGCATCGATCCCTGTCTCTGTGCCTGCGCTGGGTTTAGGCCAACTTTGTAAACTCCCCGGTTGAGTAATATTAACCACCACTAATCCCGTAACCAGAGATAGAATCGTGGCAAAATAAAAGTATCCGATTGTTTTTACTCCAATGCGACCTACGGCCTTAAAATCACCTAGTTTAGCAATTCCTACCACAAGTGTGCAAAACACGAGCGGGCCAACAATCATTTTGATTAGTCGAAGGAAGATTTTTGAAATCACCTGAACTTTGCTCGCAATATCATGGCTGACTTCGGGTGCTAAAGTAATGAAGAGGTATTCGCCCAAAACAAGGCCTAGTACGAATCCAATGATGATTTTCTGAGTTAAGCTAAGTTTCATAAGGTTTTCGGTTGTCGTAAGTGCTTTTTGTAAAGCGGCATTCGGTACGCAATCATTCCCCAAATTAACGGAAATAAAAGCAAGTCTAAAAGTTTGTTGTTAGTTTGAAATTGAATTTTATCAATGACGAGCGTACTATTTTCTCCACTTGCCTCAATGCGATGCTCATGCTTCCATGCTACAATTCCGAAAGGAACAATAACACCCTCATCGACGAATACATGCAATTGGCTATCAAATTGGTAGGAGGTAATCTTGGATGTCCAGCGGGTCTTGTAAATTAGAAAATCAAGTTCAATAATGACCTGGTCATTCGCTTGGCAACCATCGAAACGGATGATTCGAGCAATCGGGAAGGGGGGAGCTAATTTAGCTAAAAGGTCCGCAGTGAAATGTTTCCATACGAAGGGCATGGAGGCAGAAACCCGGCAAGTAAGTTCGAATTTGGGCATTAAAAACGTGCCAAAATGTGAAGTAGAAACCCTACAATTGCTTTACAGCCCATCGCAATGTACTGTGTCCATTGCATCGCGTTTTCACGGCTCTCTTTTTCGTCGGGTTTACTTTCTACTTTCGTTTCTGAATTTGCATACAGCACAATTCGTTTTTGCTTCACCTTGGATGAGTCGGTTTGAATCGTTTTCGGGTGTAAGACTGCATACTCCACAAGACCAAAGTTGCCGAATAAGAAGGGAGCAATCAAAACCAAAAAAAGGAAATAGATTTTCTTCATAAGATTAATTGACTTTTTTCTTCGCCTCCTCAAATTTCTGTGCTTGCTTTAAAATAGCCTCTTCATTGGCTTTTTGATCCAATTTATTTTGCTCTTGATTGGCTAAAATCTTCTCTTTTTCAATCTTCGTTTCCTCCAATTTCTTGGTTAATAATTCGGTTTGCCGACGATTGGAATCCAATTCACGAATCATGCGTTCTGCCGCTTTTTGATTTTTTGTTTTCGTCGCAATTAGTTCATTTAAAGCCTTTTCTTGCGTACGAACATCCTCTTCTAAGTTGATTAGTTTTACGAATTCTTCTAACCAATTACTCGCGTCCCTGTATTTTTCATGCCCGTTTTGAATGTAATTGTCTGGGCCTGTTGCAATAGAAACAAATAATTTTGTTTTGTTCTTTTCTTCACCCGTTTTAGACAACAAGGTTACCGGAGAACTAGAAATATCTGAAATTTTCGCTTGGTAGACATTGATTGCACCGCCACGTCCAGCTTCTACGGATCCGTATTTTTTCAAAAACTTTTTCCAAGATTCAATTACGTATTTTTCTTCTGAATTGATGTAGGTATAAAAACCTTCTTTCTTTGCTTTTTCAATCTCGTCCATGCCCGTAAAGACCTGACCGAAAAGTGAAACACACGAGAAACTTAGTACAATTGCGAAAATGAATCTTTTCATACGGACTGATTTGTTGATTGCAATGAGCAAAGGTAAATTATTAAGGACATTTTTTGCACAAGATGAGCTCATTTTTTTCATTCTTGTTTTGAATTCCAAATAGCGTTAAATCTCCGCCATCCTTAAGTTTAATTTTTTTTCGAAGCGCATCCGCCTTCAGTGGAAAATTCTTCGTACTGATGTTGACGCGCGAGTCTATAAGATGCGGCATCAACCATTCTCGTTGCACGGGCCCGGAAGAAATTTTTTCATAAACCTTTCCGGGGAAATCATGAACTCTCTCATTGGAACTGTATAAATGCGTATGCTGCCCCAATTGCCAAACTCCCAGTTCTTGCACCTTTTTGAAAAATCCTGCTTTTAGAATTGATGGGTGTACTTCATAAATATACCTTCCCGCATCGCCTAAGTTCATTTTTGCTTCTTTTTCTGCTTCCAGGGTACTCGAAAATAGGAGAGTTTGCTGAATGGCCAATTCGATCAAGTCAATGGGTGGGTTGAGGAGGTTGATCTCCGACTTAACAAATAATAACTCCTTAACTTCCTGTTGATAGGCTACAACAAACACCTTTTCAACCCCCTCCAATTCCCTAATGGCACGTTGAATATCCAAAACGGGACTCGTCTTAATTAATAACTTACTATTTTTTGTGTAGTTCAATAAGTCCAAAACGTTAGGTTGACAATCCTTGAATAAAATTACCTTATTGCCTTGCTGATCCCGTCGAGCCGGATCTACATAGATCCAATCAAAATCAGCTGAAATATAATCCATTCCATTACCCTCCTCATGATTTACATTTGACAAACCCAAAACGCTATGATTATAGCGCGTTCGATGAACTAATTCAGTTTGTTGTTCTACATAAGTAACTTTTTGACAGGTTTGAGAGAAGGCCCAAACGTCGACCCCCATACCACCGGTAATATCAATTAATTTTCCGTTTACTAAGCTTGCTTTAAATAAGGCCGTTGCCTCTGAGGATGCTTGCTCTAGGGAGATTTGTGCCGGGAAATAAATTGCCGGATTAGCTACCCAGGTAGGTAGTTTTTCAACTAGTTTTTGACGCGCCTGTACCTGTGCTGCGAGCTTTTTGATATCCAACGTGGGATATTTTTTAGCTGTTAACGCAAGGCTAGATGGATCTTGCTGTCGGTGTTCCTGAATGAATTTTATTTCTTCCGCTTGAAGCATACAGCAAAAATAGAATGTTTGTTGTAAATTTAGCTGTATAAACAATTTCTTATGTCGATTTATCAACTAAACGTTAACAAGAAAAAGCATCGAGTGGAAGTGGATTCTGACACGCCCTTGCTTTGGGTTATTCGGGATACCATTGGGTACACGGGTACAAAATTTGGATGTGGAATGGGTCTTTGTGGCGCATGCACCGTTCTTTTAAATGGTACGCCCATTCGTTCTTGTTCAACGACGGTATCGACTTTGAAGCCGACCGACAAAATTACAACCATCGAAGGTTTATCCGAAAAGGCAACTCACCCTGTCCAAGAGGCATGGATAGAGGCCCAAGTTCCTCAATGTGGTTATTGTCAATCCGGACAAATTTTAGCTGCCTCTGCTTTACTTGCATCAAACGCGAATCCGAGTGATGACGACATCGATTCAGCCATGGCTGGAAATATTTGTCGGTGCGGTACCTATCCGCGCATGCGTCAAGCCATTCACGCTGCCGCTAAAAAGATTCAAAACGCTAAAAAATCCTAAGCCATGAAAACACAAACCTCTCGCCGCGATTTTTTACGCATTAGCTCGCAATCTGCATTTATATTGGCATTGGGATTTTCCTCGAAAGGAAGCGCACCCCAGATTCAAAAATATAATCCCGCTTTAGGCGTGGAAATCAATCCTTACATCATTATTAATGAATCAGGGAAGGTGACACTTTTTAATCCGCGTCCCGACATGGGGCAAGGGACTTACCAAGCACTTCCACTATTATTAGCTGAAGAGTTAGATGTCTTATTGGAGGATGTCGAAATTCAGATGACGGATGGTTCGGCTCGCTTTGGTTCCCAACTTTCCGGAGGTTCTTCTTCCGTTCGTACCCGTTGGATCCCCATGCGTACTGCTGGTGCGGCCGTTCGAGAGATGTTGGTTCAGGCAGCAGCTAATCGATGGAAAGTAAGTCCATCGGATTGTAGCACGATCAATGGTGTCGTCATCAATAAGATAAGCAAGGCTCAATTTACCTATGGCGAATTAGTCGAAGAGGCCTCTCATTTGCCTGTTCCTCAAAAACCGAAATTGAAATCCTTTTCGGAATTTAAGCAATTAGGTAAGCCATCCAAGCGACCAGATGTTCCTGCCAAGGTGGATGGGAGTGCGGTGTTTGGTTTGGATGTTCAATTGCCGGGTATGCTTTATGCGAGCATTATTCACTCTCCTTACATTTATGGAAAGGTCAAGAGCTTTCAAGCTGATAAGGCCATGTCGGTGAAAGGCGTTCGTTTCGTCTTAAAAACGGAGCGTGTCTTTTTTCACGGACCCTTTGCAGAAAATGCAGCATTCGATCAAAAATTAAGATCAAAGTCGGACGCCATCGCTGTCGTGGCCGATTCGTATTGGGCAGCTGTAAAAGCAAAGAAGGAAGTTACGGTTGATTGGAATGCCTTGGGATTTGCTGAAACAGCAACGGAACAATATTTTAATCAAGCACGCGCGGCGGCACTTCGAGAAGGAAACGAATACAAAGAAGATAAGGTAGGCGATTTTACCAAAGCCTTACAGCTGTCTGATTATAAGATTCAGGCGACCTACCAAACGCCGTTTATGTCACATGCTCCGATGGAGCCATGCAACGCGACGGTCTATGTACAAGGAGACCAAGTTGAAGTTTGGGCGCCTGTACAAGGTCCCGATGGTTTGGTCAATGATTTGGCCACTTACCTGGGTGTAAAGCGAGAAAAGATTAAAGTTAATGTAACCTTTTTAGGCGGAGCCTTTGGTCGGAAAGCCGTCTTCGACTTTGTCATGCAAGCAGCTAATTTATCCCGTCAAACCAATGCGCCCGTTAAGGTTATTTGGACGAGGGAGGATGATATCCAACAGGGACCTTATCGTCCCGGAATGATTTCTGCCTTACAAGGTGGCGTCGATAAAGATGGAAATGTGTTAGCCTTTGAGCATCGACTTAATGGTGCATCGATTATGGCATCTGTATTTAAGGCGGATATGCGCAATAATCCAGATCCATGGGCAGGCGAGGGGATTAGCTTAGCGGATAGTCCCTATGCATTCCCAGCACGTCGGAATTCATTTTCCTGGGTGGATCCACAAATGCCAGTCTTATGGTGGCGTTCTGTCTATGCCTCCACAAATGTCTTTGCGCAGGAATCCTTTATTGACGAGTTAGCACACGAGGGGGAAAAGGATCCTTTGGCGCTACGTTTACATCTATTGCGTGATTCACCTCGTTTTATATCGGTATTAAATAAGCTTGCCGAAATTTCAGATTACCAGGCTAAACGTAAAAAAGGAGTGGCGATTGGTATTGCAATTGCGCGATCATTCGCAAGTATCGTTGCGCATGCTTTTGAAGTTCAGAAGGATGGATCGGGTGTGAAGATGAAGCAAGTTTATTCCGTCATTGATTGTGGTTTTCCACTAAACGAAGATAATATCAAAGCGCAAGTGGAAAGTAATTTGGTGTATGGCCTTTCGGCTGCGATTAAAAACCAGATCAGTCGGAGCCATGGTAAGACCGATCAAAGTAATTTCCATGATTACGCTGTGTTACGCCAGGGCGAAGTTCCACCTTGCCAGGTATTTGTTATGTCGAGTGAGGAAGAGCCAGGGGGTGTTGGTGAACCGGGTTTGCCGCCGATCGCTCCTGCATTATGTAATGCAATTTTTCTCGCGACAGGAAAACGTGTACGTACGCTACCATTTGATTTAAGTTCCATATAAATGGTCGGTGTAATTTTAGCAGCGGGAGCATCCTCTCGTTTAGGGGAAGCGAAACAATTATTAGTTTACAAGGGCCAAAGCCTCTTGGAGCGATCTGTTCGCCTAGCATTTTCCGTATGCCAAGAGGTAGTAGTCTGTCTTGGGGCTGAGGTGGATCAATCGATTCGGATTGTTGAAAATTTGCAGAAGGAGTTTCCAAATACGTCTTTTGTCCAAGTAAATGAATGGGAAAAAGGGATGGGGGAGACGCTAGCCGTCGGGCTGAAAGCTGTCGATGTTTCACAAGATGTATTGGTGTTACTCTGCGACTTGCCCTTTTTGACAAATGCTCATTTAACGAATTTGACTTCATTGGCTAATCCACATAGAGCCATCGTCGCGTCATTTCAAGGCGTTAATTCACCTCCTGTCTTGATTCCAAGTGCATTAAGACCTTTGTTTAAGGATTGGAGCGGCGATCAAGGTTTAGGTAAATTTTGGCGCCAAAATCCAATGCTATGTCAAATCGTTCATTATTCGGATAAATTTAGGGATGTCGATGTTCCGGAGGATCGGGAATATTGGGGGATTTAGATAGACTTTAGTCGTTGGACGTTAGACGTTGGAATGTAGATGCGCGATACTTCGCTTTCTATTTTAATTTTCGTAGAGACGCGATACCTCGCGTCTTTTTTTCTTTGGCAAGCCTGTCATTATTGCCAAACAAAGATTGGTTTTCACAATTATGCCTAGGCTGAAGTCTAGAGTTACACAATTAATACTCTCAAACATTAGTCTAGGGATTTGTTATACATACCATGGCTGGTTCCGCTGGTTAAAACCAGAAGATAAAACACAAAGGTGTTTACCTCTAATTTTTGTGACGCGAGGTATCGCGTCTCTACACTAAATTTATTACCTTTGTCGCTTCCTTGCATCGATGCAACAACATTTTTTAATTAACATACAAGCGTGGAATCTAACGAAAGCCTACCAACCGTAGAAACAGCCAAAAAATTGGGATTATTGCCTGAAGAATATGATCGTATTCAGGAAATTTTAGGGCGTAAACCGAATTTTACTGAGTTATCTATTTTTTCTGTCATGTGGTCAGAGCACTGCAGTTATAAAAACTCAATTGTTTGGTTGAAGACTTTACCGAAAGACTCACCACGTATGTTGGCCAAAGCCGGTGAAGAGAACGCTGGTTTAGTGGATTTAGGGGATGGTTTAGGTTGTGCCTTCAAGATTGAGTCACACAATCACCCATCTGCTTTAGAACCTTATCAAGGTGCGGCAACGGGTGTAGGTGGTATCAATCGTGACATTTTCACGATGGGTGCTCGTCCAATTGCCCAATTAAATTCCTTGCGTTTCGGAAATATCGAATTAGCCAAAACCAAATGGTTGGTAAAGGGAGTTGTGAAGGGAATTGGTGATTATGGTAATGCCTTTGGTATTCCTACGGTCGGAGGTGAAGTGCAATTTGATGACTGTTACAATGTGAACCCACTTGTAAATGCATTTTCTGCGGGTATTTTAAAGGTAGGTACGCAAGCTTCGGCCATATCTTATGGCGTAGGTAATCCGGTATTTATCGTGGGTTCTGCGACAGGTAAGGATGGCATTGGTGGTGCGAGTTTTGCATCGGAGGACATTACGGCTAAATCAACGGAGAAGTTACCTGCGGTTCAAGTAGGTGATCCATTCCAAGAGAAATTATTATTGGAAGCTTCTTTGGAAATCATTGAAGCGGGTTGTGTGATTGGTATTCAAGACATGGGTGCGGCGGGTATTATTTGCTCGACCTCGGAGATGTCGGCGAAAGGTGAACATGGAATGATTATCGATCTTTCAAAAGTTCCTACGCGTCAGGCCAACATGAAGCCGTTCGAGATTTTGTTATCAGAGTCGCAAGAACGTATGTTGATCGTCGTAGAAAAGGGGCGTGAAGCGGAGGCGAAGAAGATTTTTGATAAGTGGGATTTGAACTGTGAGCAGATTGGTACGGTAACGGACACCAAACGTTTGGAATTCTATCAAGATGGAGTTTTGGTAGCTGATGTTCCGGCGGATGATTTGGTATTGGGTGGAGGCGCACCGGTATATCACCGGGAGTACAAGGAGCCAGCTTATTACCAAGAGTACAAGAAATTTGATATAAATTCCGTTCAAGATATTCCAGCGGCAGAATTGCCAAAGGCTTTTGATTTCTTGATGAATCATCCAAACATTGCTTCGAAGAAGTGGGTAGCGGAACAATATGATTCATCGATTGGTCGGGCGAATCGTAACACGAACGCTCCATCGGATGCGGGAGTAGTGAAGGTACATGGATCGGATAAGTCAATCGTTATTACGGTCGACTGTAATTCACGTTATGTAAACGCAGATCCTGAAGAGGGTTGTGCGATGGCAGTTGCGGAGGCGGCTCGAAATATTGTTTGTTCAGGAGGAACGCCTGTGGCGATTACCAACTGCCTTAATTTCGGTAATCCTTACGTTCCAGAAGTTTACTGGCAATTCGTGGGTGCTATTAAGGGAATGAAGAAGGCTTGCGAGGCGTTTGAAACACCAGTAACGGGCGGAAATGTGAGTTTCTACAATCAGTCTTCGGATGAGGGACCTGTATTCCCAACGCCGACAATTGGTATGTTGGGTATTTTGGAGAAACCTGACAATAAAATGACTTTGGACTTTAAGGCCGAGGGAGATTTGGTTTATCTAGTAGGGGAGTCGGTAAATGACATTGCATCCTCTGAGTTCTTGTATTCATACCGCAAGGTGAAGGCTTCGCCTGCACCGCATTTTGATTTACCGACAGAGCAATTGGTTCAAAAAGGAATCTTAGGCTTAATCGAAGGTAAATTAATCCAATCGGCGCATGATGTGTCAGATGGAGGTGTTTTGGTTACCTTGGCTGAATCTGCATTCCCAAGAGGATTAGGATTTGATGTAAAATCAACCGCTGGCATTCGTCAAGATGCCATGTGGTTTGGCGAGGCACAATCGCGTGTGATTGTTTCGGTATCTCCTTCGAAAAAGGCAGAATTTGAAACGTATTTAGCTGGTTTGGGCGTGAAGTCGACCCAATTAGGTACTGTGAAGGGCTCCGATATGGTGGTGGATGGACAAGTGGTAAGTACCTTAGCGAAGGCTTCAGGTTCTTATTTCACGGCTTTAGAAACAGCCTTAACAAAATAATTTCAAGATGAGCCGCTATGCACTGCAATTCGCTTATGATGGCGGCTCGTTTCATGGATATCAGATCCAACCGAATGCACCGAGTGTGCAAGCGGAATTAGAGGAAAAATTGAGTCTTTTGTTGGCTGAGCCCATTGCAATCACGGGAAGTGGTCGGACAGATACAGGCGTTCATGCCTCCCATCAAATTGCCCATTTTGACACAAACTCAGTCATTGATTCGAATTTTGTTTATCGCTTGAATCGAATGTTGTCGCCTGCATTGACAGCACAAGCTATTTATTCCGTATCCAATGATTTTCATGCGCGTTTTGATGCTACCTCGCGGATCTATGAATATCGAATCACCCGCCATAAGAATCCTTTTTTGCGCGATTTTGCGTATTGGTATGAGGCCGACTTGGATTTGGAGGCGATGAATGAGGCGGCTCAATTACTGCTCCATCATACTGATTTTCAATGTTTTTCGAAGGTGAAGACGGAAGTAAACACCTTTGATTGCACAATCATGCGTGCTTTCTGGGAAATGCGTGGCGATACCTTGGTCTTTACCATTGAGGGGAATCGCTTCTTACGAGGCATGGTTCGTGCGGTCGTTGGGACGCTCTTGGAAATCGGAATGGGGAAATGGACGAAGGATGATTTGCAGCGGATATTGGAATCAAAGAGTCGGCAAGAAGCGGGCCGCGCGGTTCCCGCTCAGGGATTGCACCTCGTTCAGGTGACTTATCCGGAGGCTAGCTTTGGCGCCAGATGTTCATAATGACATCCATCAGGCTCGCGGCCGATTTAATTTGAATGCTTTTGGGTTTATAATTCAGGCCCTTCAAGTTGTATTTCGAAATCCAAATCTCTTTAAATCCTAGCTTTTCCGCCTCAGCAATTCGTTGATCGATGCGCGTCACGGAACGTAATTCTCCTCCAAGGCCCACCTCGGCGGCAAAGCATTTGGAGGAATCAATGATTTTGTCTTCGTAGGAGGATACGACCGACAAGCATGTCGCCAAATCCAAAGCTGGGTCATCTACCCGGATTCCACCCGTGATATTCAAGAACACATCTTGCGTGCTTAATTTATAGCCACCCCGTTTTTCGATCACCGCAAGGAGCATATTCAGGCGTTTTCCATCATATCCATTAGCGGTTCGTTGGGCTGTTCCATAGGAGGTGGTGGAGAC
>JACCDY010859931.1_pt1 | contig 15744 bp, 7 predicted proteins | sample 7446391 | NCBI WGS metagenome assembly JACCDY01 (sample SAMN15323451, study PRJNA562643) | freshwater metagenome | isolation source: river surface water | place: USA:Blue River Watershed | collected 2017-08-18
GTACTACAAAGGATAGTATTTCAAAAATTCTTAAAGAATTAGAAGAAACAAAAGCTCAAAAAGTATTAGACCAAAGTAGAGAACCAACAAATAGAATTATTAAAACTGAAATTGATAAATTAAATAGATTAATTGCAATAAATACACAAATTAAAGAAATATTACCAAAATTTATTTTAATCAAAAGTCTAAAAAAAGCTATTAATCATATTGCAGAATCCGATTTCATATATCAAAGTATTATTAGTGATGATAGTGAAACATATTTTGAAAAAGCAACAATATATAAAATTAAAGAAACTTTATATAATAAATATATTAATAAAGTATTTTATAATAATTATTTATATGTGTTAAATAAGAATTATAATTTATTAAAAAATTGTATTGAATTATTTGGTGTTGATGGTCAATCTCATGAAATATTTTATTCTGCAAATAATAATTTTACTTGTAATCAAAATACTTTAACTTATGTAGTTAAAGATTTTTTAATAAATCCAGATGGAGAATTAAGATATATAAACAAAGATATTGATTTATTACCAAATTTATATTTACATGATAGAATAGATGATAACATTAGAAATGAAATTATTGGTGAAAAATATAAAGATACAGAGTTTAAAACAAATATAATAAATAATATTAATGAAATTAATTTAGATCTTGTATTTAAATTTTTATCGGATATTCAAAATAAAGAGCAATTGAATTTAGGTAATGAAAAAATTAGCTATTTAATATTTTATTTAATAATCCGCTCTTTTTATTTCAATATTACAAATGAAACAGAAAAAGAATTATTAGAATTATATGAAAAAATAGAACAAATTAAAAATAAAGTTAATTCTTTGAAATTTATTAAAGATAAAAGTTCTATAGAACTACAAACTGAAATATTTTTGAATGTTTATAAATTAAAAATATGTAAGGATGAAAAATCAACTTCAGATGCAGTCAAATTTTTATGCAGTACAAGTTTTGATATTAATCTTTTTGGAGAAGATTATTTACACGATTACATAACAAAAATGATAGAACTAACTATTTTAGATTTTTCGAATGATAATAAAAAATATAAAAATTTTATCGAACAATCATTTTCATCTAAGGTTAGATTACATGATTTTTCTAGTGCAAATTTAGAATATTTAATAAAAAAACTTAATTTAAATAAAAGAGTATTTTTAAATAAAAACAAAGAAGGATTTGTTGCACAAATAAATGGTCATAATATTAAAATTAATTATAAAAAAACACAAAAGCATTTTGGATTAACAGAAGATTATGGTAATATTTTAGTAACTTATGATAATAAAAGAATAATTGAAATTCAAGAGTTTTTTAGTTTTCAACAATTATATATTTTAGATAATTATTTTATTTATAAAGATTTAACAGATAATATTTACAAAATAGAAAATATTTTGGGTTCTTCTAAAATAAAATTAGTTATTACTAAAAATAATAAAAAAAAAATGTTTTTAGATGAAGATTTTAAAGAAGTTATTGAAATAGAAATTTGCGGAGAAATTAACAATCCTTTATTTTCATTCAGTGGTAAATTATTAGATTTAACAGAAGAAGAATTTAAAAAATTATTTAAAAATTATTTTATTAGTAATTTTGATATTTTTATTAATACATTAGTTTTTAAAAATGATACACAAATAATTATTTATTATCCAAATTTAAATATTTTATATTATATCGAGGAGAATAAAGTTTATTTAATTGATTATAATAATAATAATAAATATGATGTAATAACTAATAATTCTAATTACTATTATTTAACTGGTTTTAATAGAACATTCTGTATTTTAAAAAATAGTGAAACATTGGTAATAGCTTATTCTATTTTATATAGTAATAAAGATGAACCAATAATTAACAATATTAATAATAAAGTATTAACTGATACATCCAAAAGATATTTTTCAGTAAGAGAACCAAATTATGTAAAAGCAGAAATAAATAAATTTAAATATGCAAGCACAAATATAAAAATAGGAGAATTTATTACAAATACTTTATATTATGAAAATGATGAAGTAGCTATAGAATTTAATAATTTAGAAAATGCTTTTAAATGTTTTTATATTGCTAGCTCAGATAATAATTATTTTATAGCTAAATTAGCATGGAACTATATTAAAAATAATCTAAGATTGTCAAATATTAAAGATTTTAAAAAATATATTTATGGTTATTTCCCTTTTATAAGTATAATTTATAATAAAAAAGAAGAAAACGATGATGAAGATAATGATACAGTAGATTTCACTACTTATGAAAAAGTATTTTATATTATTAAAAATTTACATTTACCAAAATCAATTTCATTTACAAAACAATTTTTCGATATATTTAAAGATAATAGTGCTTTATTACAATTAAAACAAAAAAAAATAGGCTGTATAATACCATATAAAGTAAAAAATAAATTAAATAATAATATTTCATCATATGTTATGGAAAAAGATAGATATGATACAAATATTATTACTATGGGAGAAATAGTAAATAACAATGGTAGATTATTATTGGATATTCCTGAAACTGAATTAATACTTTTAAATTTTATAATAAGAGTAATATCTGTACATAAAGATCCAAGAAAAGAAGATATTATAATCAAAATATCTAATAAAATATATAATCCAGATAATGGTTTAGATTTATTTTTAAAAATAAATATTAAAGAATTACACGTTAAAATTGAAGATAAAAAATTAGATATAAATCAAAATGGCGAAGTTAATTTTGTAGAGGAAAATAATATTGAATGGGATATAATCAAAATGAATAATTTGAAAAAATATTTAATGCCAAATATTGGGTTATCATTAGAAGGTATTAATATAAAACAAATTGACAATATTGCTCGTTATAGGGAAAAATTATCTTTTACAAAAGAAGAAAATATTTATTTAGAAAAAGTTGAGCCTAATATGTCTTCATATTTAAGAAGTAATTTAAATTATGAAATTAATGATATTGTTAAATTTAAAAATTATATGAAGGATTTATTAGGTCAAAAATATATTGAAGTTAAATCAGTAGTTGATAAATATGATAAATATATACATAAAATTAATAAGTACAAAAATTTAAATCAACAACATGGAAATATTACTTATTGTGAATACATATTTTTCAAAACTCTATTATTAAAATACGAAGTATCTTTGTTAAAACTTGGATATAATACCGATTTAACTGAAAATGAATCAAATTATAATTTAAACGAAAATATTAATTTATACTTAAAAGAAGTTTACCAAAATCCAGGTTATATTGATGAAAATTACTCATTTTCAGTAAATACACTAATTATATTCTTTGATTATTATTTCAGTTTAATGTTATATAAAAAAAATAAACTATTTGGTGGTACTTGTATCAGAAAAGAACAATATGATTTAATTATGGATATTATTACAAATGAATGTAAAATAAAAGATACACATAAGTTTGCACAATTAATTATGGGTTCAGGTAAATCATCATATATCGCACCTTTATTAAGTATTTTATTAATTTCTGGCGGATACTATCCTATACAAGTTGTTCCAGATGTTCTTGTAACACAAACGCTTGATAATATGAAAATATTAAATAAATTTGGCATTAATACTATAAATAGAACAATTAATAGAGAAAATCCTTATGAACAATTTTATATATTAGACGAAATAAATGGTTTTAATTCAAGCAATATAAACTATGTATTTAGTGATTCAGATATAAAATCATTATTATTAAATGTTAATTATAAAAATATTATAACTTCAAATAAAGGAACAAATTTAGATGAAGTTTTACAAAATAAATTAAAATATTCATTCTTAATATTTGATGAAGTTGATGAAATATCAAATCCATACAGCTGTGAACTAAATTTCCCATATAATCAAAGTAAAGTAAAAGTAGAATTATTAAATGATAGAATCGACTATTTAATTAATATCTTAAAATTATTCTTTTTAGAAAATATTAAAAATAAATATAGTTACAGAACAGAAAGCTTTGAAAATATAGAAAAAACTGATATTTATTTATATAATATTAAAGAAAGTATAACAAAAGAAGTCAAACATAAATTATTAGAACAAAGATTTGAATTAATAAAAAACATTACAAATAGTTTTGTTAAAGCAGAAATATTTAGTGATGATGATATTGATAAATTTATTGATGCTGATAAATTTAAAAGAAAAGTTAATGAATATAATGAAAGGAATGAGTTATCAGAGTTACAAATAGCTAAACTTGATTTTGTTTATATATTCTATTTTAATTTATTAGAAACATCATTTAAATCATTAAATAGAAAAGATTTTGGCACTTATAATAAATATGGTCCTTCTAAAGATGATAAATTATCACAAGAAAAAGTTAATTTAATAGCTATTCCTTTTAAAGCTGTTGAAAACCCAAGTTTAAGGTCTGAATTTACTGATGTAAATATAACTTTAACTTATACAATAATTAGTTATTTTTCAAATAAAACTATTTTAAGACCTGGTGATTTTAATATTATTTTAGAAAGACTTTACGCAAAATATAAATTATTATCAGAATCTGACTGGAAACAATCAAATGATTACCAAGAATATAAAACTATTGTAAAATGTCTTACTTATAAAAAATTAAAATTAAATATTATTGATTATCATACATATGATTCAATCATAGAATTACAAGATAAAAGGGAATTAACAATTGATGAAAAATATGAATATACAACTAATCTTATGGAAATATTCAGAAATTATATAAAAGAAATTGCAGATAAATATATTTTCGAATTTAGAAATCAATTATGTGCTACTTTTTCAGATATTGTATCTTCTGATTTCTGTTTAAATAGAACAGGTTTCTCCGGTACTCCTTATTTTATATCACCACTTGATAGAAATATTAAAAAATCTCTTGAATTAGAACCAATTATTGATTTAAAAGCAGAAGGTTCTATTTATTATTCTATTATTAATAAAAAAACAGAAATTCACAATTTAAATAACAGAAAAGATATAATTACCTATTTAAAAACTAAAACTAGAGAAAATGGATATAATACATTAATAGATGTAGGTGCATATTTTGTAGGAGATTCGAACATAAATGTTGCTAAAATAATTTTAAGTGAATGTGATTATATCTCTGATGTTATTTTCCTTGATGATAACAATAATCAAGTATACTTAAATAGGGATATTAGAGAACCTAAATATGTAAATGCAACAAACTCATCATATTGGAGCGATAAATATATTTTGGCTTATTTTGACCAAAAACATATTACTGGAGTTGATATTAAAATTATACCGATTAATGCTAAAGGTTTAGTTACAATGAAAAGTAATACTATTATTAGAGATTTTTCACAAGGAACTTATAGATTACGTAAAATTAATATTACACAAAATATAGATATAGCTACAGATTCTATTGTATTTAATAGATTAGAAAATAACAAAGATACAATTAAAATATTAAAACTTTTATTAAAGAATGAATATATATTTGGTAAACAAAAAGAAAAATTACAAGGTATACATAACTTAAGAACTTTATTCAGAAATATTTTAGATAAAAATAATGCTAAAAAAATATATTATTCAACAAACTTCAAAAACTTGGCTATTAATTCATATATGATTAATGCTACTTATAATTTATCAAACAAAATAGAAGATATTGGTATAAAAGTAATAGATAAAAATATCAAAGAATTAAATGAATTATTTAAATTTATAGATAAATTTGAACTTGATAAATCTTTGTGTGATAAAATTTTTAAATTATTAGATATTATAAATTCAGTAGATATACAAGTAGATGAAAAACCTGCAGAGGCTGAAGCTTTAGCACAAGATGAAGAACAAGAAGAGGAGGAAGAAGAAGAGGAAGAAGAAGAAGAGAATATTAATATAAACATAAATAAAATAATAAATATAAATGATTTTAAATATTTTGAAAGAATAGATAAAAATTATAATTATAAACAAATTTTAGAAATTGACCCTATTAATATTTCAATTTATAAGCAAGAACAAATTAATACATTCATTACTTTTAATTATACTGATAAAATACTTTTTACAAAATTGTTTATTTATAAATTTTATTATGAAAAATATTTATTTAATGGAAGAAATTACTTGGATTATGATTATATTTTTAAAATAATAAAAAACAAAGTAAAAGACCAATACATAATTATGACACAAGAAGAATTTAATCAATTAAATGCTATTTTAGTTAATCCGGAAGAAAGAGATATGTTAGATTTATATCCTGAAATAGAAAAATATAAAGATGGTTTTATTTCACTTATGGATTATATGACTGAAAAAGCAATTAATAATAATATTGATTTTATTAAAACAATAGATAATTACATTGAATCTGATAAAATTAAACATTTCAAATTATTTAATTATAAATTTGAATCTGTGATGAATAAAGAAATGGGTTTTAATATGTCAAAATTATTTGATTTAGATGAGAAAATAGTTGATAAAAGTTTATACAATATTTTAATAGCAAAAGAAACAATAACAGATTTAAAAATAGTTGATTCTATTGATTTAATAATTTCCGAATTAGATAAATTTATTAAAAACCCTATTCATGATAATATTACAAGAGATGTGAATGGAGAACTTTTATTATATTTAATTTATAATTTTACAGTTTTTGATTATATCGAATATAATAATACAGATACAATAGATTTATTTAATTATCTAAAGTCAAATAATATTACAAATATAAATAAATTAAATTCTTATGTAAGAAAATTAGAATATCTAAAAGATAGTTTAGTAGGTGGTTTTAAAAATAACAATTATTTGAAGAAATATCTAAAATATAAACAAAAATATATTAGCCTAAAAAATAAAAAATTATAATAAATTTACATTAAAATTCTTATTGCTTAATTGATAGTAATTTATAATAAAATAAATTATTATTATAATTACTACTATAAATAGTACATTTTTTAGTATTGGTGAATATAATTTATCTAAAATAGATTTTGGATTACTTAAATACATAATCATAACTTCATTTGGTGTCATTATTGGTTTATTATTCATAATATTGACTTCATTATGTATATTTACCAACCATTCAATTAAATTCTTTTTGGTTTTAAGTGTTTCATCATCTAACGGATATTTAACTAAATGATTTTTAAAGTTCATGCGGCATTTTAAACAAGGGAGTACTTTAGACATTGATAAAAAAAATGTTTTATAATTATCTTTTTCTTCTTCAGTTGGATATGTTGGATAAGTAAAAGTTATATAATGCATGAATTTCCATCCAAAAGGTCCCCATATATCAGGAGAAATATTATTTAATTCCATTTATATATTTATAAGAGATAAATTAATAATCTAAATTTTTATAAGTGGCTTTTTTAACCTCGAATGTAAAATTATTTTCTGCTGATTTACTTATATTCTCCATTAATTCCTCAAGTGTATCAATTCCTTTTTTATTTACTTTATTAACAAAGATTAAATTATTTGTACTATAATGTTTCATTAACTTCTTTAAATTAGAATCATTTGTGTTTTTTTCAGAATTTAGCTTGTTTTTAAAAATATCAATTAATACAATTTGCTTTGAATTCCGTTTAGTATAAGGATTCTCTAGTTTTTCTCTAATTGAAGAATCTTTGTTAATAACTTTTACTAATTCAATCATTTCTCTTGATAATTCTGCAAATACCATATTCTTATATATTACAATTTTTTTATGACCATTAATTGTAAATATCATATTATTAATTAAATTTGTTGGTTCAATAATTATATCAAACTTATCATAATTACCTCCAGTAAATTCATAACCCTTAATTTCAAAATATGTTTTATGATTATTTAATAGAACATATACATATGGGCTAACATAAATATTCATATCTTTAAAATATATTTTACCTTCATTATTAAATTCAAGTTTATCTATTTCGTAAATAATAGAATTTTTTTTAAAGCTAAAGTGTTTATCTTCTTTATCAAATATATTATAATCAATTTGGTTGGATTTATTAATCTTATACGCACTAATTAATTTTTCACTATCTTCTTTAATTTTACATAAATCTCCATCTAGTAAAATTGTTTTTAAATTAGTAATTTTATTTGGAATCATGAACATAAACACATATTTTAAACAATATGAAGGAATTACATTAATAACATCTTTTACCATATTATAACTAAATACTTGACCAATATATGTTTTTTTAAAAAAGCAGGGTGAACCACTTACACCAAAAACTTTACTCGTTTTCAATTCGCTTGGTCTTTCAATCGTAATTTGTGGAATTGTTGTAAATAATTCATTACCATTTTGACCTTCTACATAATTTAGAATTTTACTTTTCATCGAATTAAGTTTAATTTTACTATTTAGTTCTGGAATTTCAGTTGATATAGTAAAGATATCAATGATATTATAATTTTTAATTACTTCTGATGTTTCGTTAATATCTTTTTCAAAAGCCAAAATAGCAATATCAAAATCAACGCATTCGAAATATACTTTTAGATTTAAAGTAGTTTTATTTAAAGTTGTCGAAAATTCATAACAGTTTTTAATACCATGATAACATGTTACAGCATAGATATTGCCTCTATACGAAACAAGATATCCAGAAGAAAGAAAAGTACTATCATTTTGATAAATTTCTTGAATAAGAGAATTATCCAAATTATCAAAATGAATTATAGAATTTTCATACATTGATGATACTTTTGGGTTTTTCCAAAAATCAAATGGTATATTTTTCTTCTTACTTATAATTTCTATTGTTGTATTCATTTAAATATACTTATTATTAATATTATGTGTATTTTTTTTCAATATTTTTTATACTTGTTCTTCTATGGGTAATAATTGGTATTCTTTATTATCTTTAGTATTTTGGCTTACTTTATCAGACTTACAATCTCTATACCAATTTGACAAAAAATTAATTATTCCTAAAAACATAAGTACACAAGATAAAATATAATAATTAAGTAAACCTTTGTATAAATCATTAGAATTGTTTTTATAATCATTTATTTCTCCATTATTTGATAATTTGGCTATTAAATATGTACCCCATACAAAACTAATAAATCTAAATGTGGATAATCCAATGTTTAATATATTAGTTTTTAAACCAGAATTACACCATAAATTATATAAACCTTTAACTAAATAATAAATTATAATTGGGCTTGTTATAACACCGTATACTATATAAAAATATACATATTCTACCATATTGTAAAATTTGTAATTATTAACTAAAGTAGATGTACCAAACATCATAAAAAGTAATTCAAATAACAAATATAATATTATTAAAATTGTATTAATTAATATTAGAATTGGATATCTGACATATTTACACATTTTCACCTATATAAGTTAAATATATTTATTTTAGGAAAATTATTTAATTTCGACAATAGTTGCTGAATCCATATTTAATTTTTTAAATGGGTCCATACTATTTTTATATTTACTTAATTTTAATGTTTCAAAAAAACTTTTCTTTTCATATTCTTCTTCTTTTTCTGTTTCTTTTATAAATTGTTGATTTGCTTCATAATAAACAGTATTTGTATATCTTGGCATTACATGCTTAACTATATATATTCTTATCAAGAAGCTTATTATATACGATACTATAACTACTATTGACATAATAAAAATAACATAAAACATTAACCATAATAATAAATTCTCATTTTTAGATTCACTAATACACTCTGAACTTGATTTTTTTACTTTACTAAAATATATACCCATTCCCATATTCATAATATATATAGGTGTATTAGCAACAGACATCAAACTATTTTTTCCAAACAAATCTCGCATATCAAAAGTAGCTAAAATAGCAATTACATGAAATACTGTTACAGGTATAATAAATACACCATTAATTAAATAAAATAATATTAAATCTCCACAAAAACTTGATTCAAAATATTTTGATAGTAAATATACAACTATTGGAAAATTTATTAAGTTTAGAAATGTATAAAGAATATGAGTTTTGATAAATATTAATTTAAATAAAAAGTTTAAATCAATCATATAAGAATATTATCGAAATGCTTTCTTAAGCAATTTATTTTTTATTTTTATCAATAAAAATAGTCGGTATGCTAATAGTTACATGTTTGTGTTCATATACTTCGGTTGGTGATTCTAAGCTTTCATTATTTTTATTTGTATCAGTATTATTTAAATCCAAAAGTTCTATTTCTAATGATTCGCGTCTAATTTCTCCTTCAATTAACAATCTTTGTGCTTTTAGTGATGGCGAATTATATAATTGTGTTTTGTATTTTTTTACGATATATCTTCTATACAAAAGAGAACCAATTATAACAAAAGATATAAATATAGAATATGAAAATAATAATTTATAAGCCACATAAATAATATGTGTATGAGATGATTGTTCTTCAATGCATGACTTAGCATTTGCATCTATAAAATTAAAATATAATCCAACAAAAAAATTTATTAGATAAATTGGTAAACTTAATAAACTTAAAATAACATTTTTTTTACCTAATGTATCACGTGTATCACAAATAAATCCGCAACTTACTAGTAAACTTATTATAAGACTTAATGGTAATAAAATAGAGTTTGCAAAAAAATATATTAAATAATTTCTACAAACTGGTTCATATATGTAAGTTGTTAGTAGATAAATCGTAAAAGTAACTAAAATTAAAGATGAAAGTGTTATTAAAAAGTTAATAATAATAAATAGTGTTTTTAAAATATAATTCAAATCCATACTTAAATTTACTATAATACTATATTTTTATTTTTTGAAAATAATAAAAAATAAAAATATAATCATAATAAATAAAACAAAAATAAATAGATTTGGATATCCAATATATAAATTACCTATTTTTTTCATAAATGCATTAACCCAGGTTCCAGCATGTTTATGTACGATATATGTATTATCTGTTACATAACAATAATCCATTAAACATGGTTCTAAAATATCGTAATTTAAAATTTTAACTTTATAAGTAGGATTGTATTTTATAAATTGCCTTAGTAATCTATTAAAAATATCTGGACCAGTTGTTTTATTTATGCACCACATTTTATTTTGAAACATATTACATTTTGTATTTAGATTTTCAATTAAAAAGTTAACAATTCTGGCTTTCTTTTTTCCAAAATAATTTCCATTATTAACACAATAATCATATTTACCACATGCTATAAAGTTTCCTAAATATCCCAAACTTTTTAAATTCGATATAACAAATTCATAATCTCCATATTTTTCAATTAGTTCATCTAAAGGTTTTACTGTATAAGCGTCCATATCAATACAAATTCCACCATAATTATATAAAATAATTAATTTTGCAAAATCTACTTTTTGATGGAGATAATTATATTTATAATACTTTTTACATAAATTATAATCACTCTGAATTAATTTTAATATCTTTATTTCATCCCATAATATATATTGCCAGTCTGGATGCATTAATTTTATTTTTTCTCCATTTTTTTTAAATTCATCAGGTATATTACTTTCACCTTGCATCCATATTTGATGTATTATTTTAGGAATATTATTCATTTTATAATAAATAAACAAAATATTATTTATTTATTTTTATATATTAAGCAATTGCAACTTTATTTAATTGATTTGCTGGAGTAATTTCTAATACAGCTTCTAATCTATTCATTTCTGCAAGTTTAGCTGCATCTCCGACTGCTGTATTCCATGGAGCTTTATCAGCTGCAACGGCTCCAGCTTTACTAGCTGTTTGATATAATTCCAAATATTCACTATACTTGGTACCTTCATTTTCATATTTACCCATAGCTTCATATAATAAGTGAGAAAAAGCAAAAGGTGGTATTTTAGTTAAATCTCTACCATAATGCATTGCTTCTGATTTTTCTTCCATAATTCTTTTAATGACGGGATATCTTTCATAATTTTGACATACTTTTGCAGCACATAATCTAGTTACTAAATTTCTAACATATTTGCTTGAATCAGCCATATTTATATATATATAAGTTTACAAAAAAATTTAACTCATTAATTCTTTAATTTTTTTATTAAATAATTCTATTTTTTCTATATCTTTGAATTTTTTATATGATTCATCAATTTGGTTTATATTAGTTTTTATCTCCTTCATTGTTTCTTGAAGTTGGTTTTGATATTGATATGAGTATACTTCTGGTTTTTTATCTTTGTTATCTTTATTATCAATAATTGAATTATTAGTTTTTATATATTCATCTATTTTTTTTCCTATATTATTTGGATTATATATGTGATATATATTCTGTAATAATTTTGGATTAATATGATTTACTATAGATACTGAATTTTTTAGTTCATCATATCTAAAATAATACAAAAATCCAGATAAATAATAATTTTTAACAAAATTATCAAGCATTTTACTATTTTTACTTATTGTACTTAAACGAAATACATTGTCCATTTTTGGATTATTAAGATACAAATATTTATCAGTTTCAGAAATATTTCTTACTATATTATACGGTTGCGCCATGATAAAGCATGTTAATACTTTTTCATAAGTATCCATATCTTTAAAAACTATTTCATTTTGTAAATCTTTTGTAATATCGCTTAAATAATTATATTCTTTTTGACTTTTAATAATTCTACCATCAATTGCTTTATTTTTATACAAGTACACCATATTTTTTATTTTATTGTATATATAATAATAATTCTCAAAAGTAATTGAATCGACAAATAATGAATTACTGAAATTATAAATTATATCTTTTTTTTCTCTAAAAGACTTTTTATAAAAATCATGGTAAGCTTCTGAATTTCTAAATTTCAAATAATTTTCTTTGGTTAAATACTTATGTTTTTCTATTACGGAAAAATCTAAATTAAAATATCCCATTGCACTTCTATGTTTTTCATAATCATCATAATTACCAAATATATGGAGGCTTGCTGTATTCATAAAAGGTTCCGTTCTTTTAATAGAATCATATTCTACATTTATGCTATCTAAGTAATTATGATAATATTCTAATGTTTTTAATATGGCTTCAAAATCACCTCTAAAATCTTTACCAAATTTACTAATAAATTGTTCTACTCCTTTTTTAATAAATCCTCCTAATCTATATTTACCAACAAAATTATCAGTAAATCTTGTAATAGTTTTTAACATTGATATTAATCTAATTATTTCTTCTTCTACACCTAGAACATCTGAATATAAAAATGCTTTAAATAATGCATTATCTTCAAAATTAAATATTTCATCTAATTTTTCATATTTGTCTCCTAGTGTTAATTTTAAAATACGGTCCTTTTTGTAATCCAAGAATTTTTCATTAATTAAATTATCCCAGAATGTCTGTATTTTTTCGGAATAAAGTAAATCATTCTCAAATTTATTATAGATAGATTTATTTTTGGTAATTTTTCCAATTAAATTTCTAGTTATTTCTAATTCTTCTGGATGTACAATAAAAAATTCACCATTAGCATCACTTATATTTTTAATTAGATATCCAGATTCTTGGAATACTATGTTATTTTTATAATTATCATAATCATAATGTTTCTTATTACCGTAATAATTAAAATAATCAGTAATATTAAAATAATTATTAAAATTATTAATTAAAAACTCATTTTTTAGTTTTTTAAATTTTGATGCAAGTTCCTCATATTTAATATTATTTTTTGGATTATTTGGGTCATTGTTTATATCAAATAAAATATTTTCAAAACTATCTTTAGAAATTAATTTATACAAACTCAATTTTATATCTTGAATACAAAAATTAAAATATGTTTTACTATTTTCTGTTAATTCTTTTTCATAAATATAATAGACAGTACCTGAACTTTTTCTACCAACACGTCCCTTTCTTTGCATTCGAGATGAGTCTGAAATAGTATTTAATTCCATCTTAGTAGAATTTGTTTTAAAATCAAATATTGCATTCTTTTGTGTGCCTGTTTCGACTACAAATTTAAGACTTGGTATTGTAATAGATGCTTCTGCTATATTTGTTGCTACTACTATTATACGATTATAATTGGAATCACCAGTTTGGAAATCTGATTCATTAATATCTTTGAATTCTACATTTTTGCTAATTCTTAATTTAAACTTATTTATTGATATATTTTCTATAAAGCTCTTATGTCTCTCACCTAAATCTGAAAAATATGGTAAAGCTATAGTATCACCTGGCATTATATCTTCATTATTTAATTTTTTTACTAATTCCATAATTTCTTTAGAACCAGGTTGAAAAATTAGTACTTCGCCTGGTTGATTAGATGATATTATGGTACGGACTACTTCTACTATTTTATCTAACTTTTTATCTTCTTCAATTTTACCAGTAAAAATTTCATCAATCTTATATCTTGTTGTTTGTTTTGGTGCAGATATGTGATGTCTTCTATCTACATTAATTCTATCAATTTCATTTTTAATTAGATAATTATTTAATGGTGCCATTCTATTATCGTTAATATCTCTATAATATCTTCTATATACAGGTTCGTCTTCGTCCATTGTTGCTGAAATAATTACAAGTTTTACTGTATTATTGTACAAACATACATATTTCATCAAAGATAATATAATATCCATATTTGCATTATGTTCATGAGCTTCATCTACTATTACTATATCATAAATATTACTTGCAAAATATGGTTCTGCTTTTAATGTTGGATTTTTTATTTCAACTAATAATGAACCATCTGTTACAAATTTCATTGATAAATGATTTACATTTTTAACATGTTTACTATCAGAATGTTGATATTGCACATAATATTTTTTATAATCATCAGTTCCAAGAGATGCACCTAATTCATCTGCAACTCTCTCTGCATTCTTTCTAGTCGGTGCTTTTCTAGGTTGTGTACATACAATTGAAGAAGTTGAATTATATAAAACTGCTTTTTGTGCATATAATAATAATTTAGGAACTTGTGTAGATTTACCAGCACCCGTACCGCCTGTTACATACATAATTCTATTATTAATAAATTTATTAAAAAAAGATATTTGTGCAGTCCAATGTAATGCATAAGCCAAATACCACGCTTCTTTTATATTAAAATGAAAATAAGTTACTTTACCAAGTTCTTTAGGTATTTTATCACTTGTTACTGGAAGTATTTTTATCATTGTTTCGTAAGTTGTATTAGTTAAATAATAATAAGAATTAGTCCAATATGGATTATCTGCTTCTTCTCTAAAAACAGTTTTTTCCAAAATTTTTGGTATTTCTTTTTCTCTTTCATATTCATCAATAACATTTTTATCAAGTAAATCTAATTGTGGTAACATTCTAGATAAAATTCCTCTAGTTATAAAAGATTCAAAAACTATATCAATTAAATTTGTATAAACTGCTTGATAAATTGATAAATGATGTCTTTCAATATTAGCCGTAGGAATATTTATATTTCTTAAATTATTTGATATGTTAAACCATTTTTTTAAATCATCAAATATTCTATTTTTTCTTGGATTTAATCTTTTAAATATAATACTTTTTTGGATATCATTCATAGATTGCCAATATCTTGGTAATTCTACATATTCTCCTCCTATTGATACATGACATAAAGATTTTGCAAAATTATAAAGATTTTTTAATGTCATTACAATA
>JACCDY010051877.1_pt1 | contig 15741 bp, 21 predicted proteins | sample 7446391 | NCBI WGS metagenome assembly JACCDY01 (sample SAMN15323451, study PRJNA562643) | freshwater metagenome | isolation source: river surface water | place: USA:Blue River Watershed | collected 2017-08-18
AGCCACTGCATATCCATAGTGTTCTGTTATTCCTAAGGGTCGAAACAGGAGGTACCCCGGTGGGGTAAAGTCACATCTGCAACAGCCAAAATGGTTTCACACCGAAGCCTAGAAATCAAGACCCAAATTTGTGACTATGAACGTAAAACTGACTCTGGCAACAGCGATCCTTGCGCTGGAATCTTTAGCGCTAATCTCGGTTACACTTTGGTCCCTATTGGCTATTTTGCAGGGCAATACCTTCTCTTTGACGAGCTCACTCTTTCTCTTGGGGCTACTCGCCGCAGCATCGCTTTGGGCGGGAAACATAACCTTCGGGCTTATTCGACGCAAGCGCTGGTCGCACACCGCAGCGATGGTTTTGCAGTTGCTAATTGCATCGATCGCGACGGCAAGTTTCTCTGGGGAATTTGCCTCACCGGTAATCGGCTGGTCGTTGTTGATCCCCGCAGCTTTGAGTTTCTACCTGCTGTTTTCCAGATCGGTCAGAATCAAATTCGGTAAGGATTAACCAATTCGCTTGAGGAGCAGGTTGGTGTGGCCGGTTGCCTTCACGTTATAGAGAGCATCGGATACAACGCCATTCTCGTCGATCAAAATCGTTGACCTGAGAGCACCTTTATAGATTCGCCCGTAGAGGGATTTCTCGCCGTAGGCTCCGTAAGCACGGTGAGCCTCCATGTTTTCGTCGCTCAGGAGTTTGAAAGTCAGTTCGTGGGCATCTTCGAAGCTCTTTAGTTTCTTAACGCTATCTGGGGAGACGCCGACAATTTGGTAACCCTTAGCTTGAAACTCGGGGAGTGCATCTTGAAAGTCAGCTGCTTCTTTGGTGCAGCCGGGGCTTCCGGCAGCTGGGTAAAAATATAGAACCGTCTTGGTGCCAAAAAGATCACTCAGGCTCACAGATTTGCCATCCTGATCCAACAAATTGAACTCCGGAGCTTTAGCTCCAGGAACCAATCGCTGCACTTCGTTGGACATTCACACCTCAGGGTTGATTTATAGAAACATTATTCAACTAATTAGTCCGCTTCCTGAGAGTTCGCCATTAGCGTTTGCTGAAAAAGTTCATTGCAGGGGCTAGTTTCAACTGCTAGGATTTCCCCTCGTTGCGCCTCTAGCTCAATCGGCAGAGCAACTGACTCTTAATCAGTGGGTTCTGGGTTCAAGTCCCAGGGGGCGCACTTTTCATTTAATCCTCCCCAAAACACTCCCACTGCTATCTTGAAGGCGTGTTGGATCTGAAAGCATTTGCTGCCTATCTGGACGCATCTGGTCGAGTTAGTCGGCTGCCTTCGAAGCTGTCCCGACGCGACAATCTCTCACTGACGTTGCTCGAGCTCTTTGAGCCTGGAATTGAGTACTCCGAGCCTCAGCTGAACCAGATGCTCAAGGTTTATCTTGATGACTTTGCTTTGGTCAGGAGAACACTGGTAGAAATGGGCCACCTGGAGCGCGATCCCTACGGACGGGTCTACAAGCGTGTAGTCAAGACTTCTTCACCAAGCTAAAACACACATTGAAGTTTTTGTCTAGACCCCCTAGACTTATTTCGTGAATCAACTGGCAAGCTCCCTCACCATGGGCCCGGTGACTCTTCGAGTTTCCGATCTGGATTTGATGACTCGTTACTACATGGGAAACCTTGGGCTCGAGGTGATCGGTGAGCATCTCAACAGCCGGGTGCTAGGGGGAAAGAACGCCTCCGCTTTGATACTGGAACATTCGCCGGGTTTGAAACATGCAGGGCCAAGTGAGGCCGGCCTATTTCACACGGCATTCCTATTTGGCTCACAGGCCGGCTTGGCTCAGGCAGTTGCACAGACAGCCAGAAGTTACCCAAACTCATTTACTGGCTCGGCCGATCATCTGGTATCCGAAGCTTTCTATTTCGATGACCCAGAGGGTAACGGTGTTGAGCTGTATTTCGATCGGGATCGAACATCTTGGTCTTGGCAACATGGCCAGATAAAGATGGACACCCTATTTCTTGACCCTAATGAGTATCTAAAGCAGCACCTAAGCGACGTATTGCCTTCTGACTCACCTCAAATTGGCCATGTCCACCTGAGTGTTGGAAATATTGCGGAGGCAAAAGACTTTTATGTCGACCAGTTAGGTTTTGACATCACAATGAATTGGGCTGGAACAGCGCTGTTCGTTTCGGTAGGTGGTTACCATCACCACCTGGCCATGAATGTATGGCGATCCAGAGGCGCAGGACGGCGCCAGCCAACGCTCGGGTTGCGCGATCTCTCTCTCGTCCTCCCAAGCCACGAAAACTTGGCTACTGCCGTTGATCGCTTGGAGGGAATCCAGCAGGTTGGTGAGAATAGCTTCGCTTTAGAAGATCCATGGGGTAATCAAATAACGCTGAGCGCCTAGTTACTTCTTTATGGTTGTTAGTGCATAGCCACCAGCAACAATTAGCGCCAGCGGTCCCACGAAATCTAAGCCCGAGAACCAGTCTGTCCAGCTGTTGGCGATCACGAAACCAAATCCCAAGACGCCAACACCTATCAAACTGAATCCAACTCCTCTGGTGACTCTTGGATCCACCCTGTTCAGATCCTCACGCGAGGTGGCAGTCAACTTATTGCAACTGGGGCAGCGAAAATCATGCTCGGTGATTTCGGCCTTGCAGTGTGGGCAATTCATGTTCATAGCTAAACACTAGACCTGGAAGGCGTTGGCAATAGGCTTTGAGTGATTGGAGTTTTTATGAGCTCAGCCCTGATGGTGATTGACGTTCAAGTCAGTATGTTCTTTGGCCCCTGGCCGGTGGTGAATGCCCAGGAGCTCCTGAAACGCATTGGCGATCGAGTTCTTGAGGCCAGGCTTAGATCAGAGCCGGTGGTATTTGTTCAAAACGATGGTCCCGATGACGAGATGGATGCACCGGGTGAGCCTTGGTGGGAGCTTGTGCTTGCCCCCAAAGACAATGAGCTGGTAATCAGAAAAACTACCCAGGACGTTTTTGAGTCCAATCCAACGCTGGCGGATGAGTTGCGTGCTCGTGGCATCGATTCCCTCGAGTTTGTCGGAGTCCAGTCGGATATGTGCCTGAGAGCCAGCGCACTAGGTGCTAAGCGCAATGGTTTTGAGGTGGTTGTAAAGCGAGAACTTCACTCCACTTATGATGGCGGCTTCCCGGGTTCTGATGATCCAACTCCAGCCGCTGTTATCTCAGACCGCGTCCAAGCCGAACTCGGGGCCAGTTAGCTTGAACAATTTCGTCGCCCTAGAACCCAAACAGTTCCCTGCCTATGTGGAGGCGATTGAGTCTTCAGGTGGCAAGGTCTCGCCCCTGAACCGTGATGTCAAGGCATTGGTTTGGACCGACTATGGAGACCCTGAGGGTTTACGAACCGCTATTGAGAAAAACCCTCAGCTTGAGTGGGTGCAGCTTCCCTTTGCAGGGGTGGATGCCTTTGCCGCCATTTTGGATGCCCCTGTCACCTTCACCTCCGCAAAGCGCTCCTATTCCGAGCCCGTCGCGGAGCACGCGCTGATGTTGGCGATGGCACTGGGTCGGATCTTGCCCAAACGTGTGAAGGCGCAAAGCTGGGGAGAGAAGTACGCTGACTCGCTCTACGAGGAACAGGTCGCCATTATTGGCGGTGGCGGCATAGCCCAGGAGCTTGTAAAGCTGCTAGCTCCCTTCAGGGCGAAGGTAACCGTTGTTCGCAAGCGACCTGGGGAGGAGTTCGATTCCCACATGGTTGCGAGCGTAGTTGGCTTTGAAAAATTGGACGAGGTCCTTGCTCGATCCAAGTTCGTTTTTCTTGCCTGTGCCCTAACTCCTGAAACGCGATTCTTGTTTGATTCAAATCGCTTCAAAAAGATGCTTCCGGGTGCATATCTCGTGAATGTGGCTCGCGGTGAAGTTGTGAACCAGGACGATCTTCTGGCTGCCCTTGATTCGGGCTTGCTTGCTGGAGCGGCAACCGATGTGACCTATCCAGAACCTCTTCCCGCGGGACATCCGATGTGGGGGAGGGATGACCTGATCATCACTCCGCACACGGCCGACACCAAGCCAATCGTGACTCGATTGTTTGCCATGCGGCTTCGGGAGAACGTGGCAGCCTGGTTGAGCGCTGGGCCACTTACCGGGGTGGTAGATCCCAAGCTGGGGTATTGATGGAACTGGGTAACTGGCTACTCTACGCGGCCGCGGCTTTGGGTCTGTCCCTGACCCCTGGCCCAAATGGTCTTTTGGCTCTCACCCACGGTGCGCTCTATGGAACCAGGCGCACTATCGCAACGATTCTGGGCGGAGGGGTCGGTTTCACAATCGTGATTGGCCTATCGATGTTTGGAATCGGTGCTTTGCTTGCAGCCAATGCTGAACTCATTTATTGGCTGAAATGGCTCGGTGGCGCTTACCTAGTCTTTCTCGGAATCCAAGTCTGGAGATCCGATCCAATAGGAGTGGCCAATCAGTCAAGCGGCAAGTCGCAACCCTGGTCGTTGTTTCAGGCCGGACTTTACTCGGCCGTTTCAAACCCCAAAGGAATCCTGTTTTTTGTTGCCTTCCTGCCTCAATTCATCGAACCCCAGAAGCCGCTTTTCACCCAGTTTGTGATTATGGCCGCAACCTTTTTCGTGATTGAGTTTTGCTACGAGCTCACGGTTGCGGCGCTCGCTGACAAAATAACACCTTGGCTTCGCAGGGTTGGAAAAAACTTCAACCGAGTATTTGGCTCGGTGTTTATCGCAATTGGAGTCTTGCTACCGCTTCGAGGTTAGATCCCCAACTCATTGCGAAGCATTTCGATATGACCCTTGGCCTTCACGTTGTAGAAAACGTGGCTTAGCTTGCCCGACTCATCGACCACAAAGGTGGAGCGAATGGTGCCCATGTACGTCTTGCCATACATGCTCTTCTCGCCGTAAGCCCCATAGGCCTGCTGCACTAAATTGTCTGGATCCGATAGCAGGTCGAAGTTGAGGCTCTCCTTGTCCTTGAACTTCTTCAGCTTGACTGGCTGATCTGGAGAAATTCCAAGTACGGTGTAGCCGGCCGACTTGAGCGAGTTGATGTTGTCTCTAATCTCGCAGGCCTGAGTGGTGCAAACGGGGGTTGCTGCCGCCGGGTAGAAATAGACGATTACCTTTTGCCCCGATAGAGAGCTAAGGCTGACCTCCTGGCCGTCTTGGTTCTTCAGGGTGAATTCTGGCGCAGCATCGCCGATTTTTACGCTCATGACAACTGTCTCTCTTTCGTTGAGTGCTTATTTTCTTTTGGAGCTAACCGCTCAAGTTTTAGCCAAATCGACATCGTCAAAACCACGAGGCTGAAGCCAAATAGTAGGTCCTCCAGCGGAGCGTTGACGATTCGAATCCCCATGATCGCATTTTCGCCGTAGGTGACTATTTCTGTACCCGTGAGGTAACCATTTGTAACCAGTTGGAAGAAGATCACAATCGAGTAGGCAATATAAAAACTGGTGCGCTGAAACAGCCCAGTCTTCAAGACGTTTGATTCCAAGAAGATCGTCACTGCCACAGCAATCAGAGCTAGCACTGTGTAACTCACTTCAGCGCCCCTTCCGACCTGCGCTCCTGAAATTCGAGCAGCATTCGATATGCAGACCTGGTTCCCTCCATGGTTAGCACCGAGGCGATGGGAATCAGAATGAAGAAGAGGTACTCCTCAAGAGGTATCTCGAATGGCCCGTAAATCCCGAGGATTTGTTCTCTGTCGAAAAACCAGTGCCCTTGGGAGATTGCATACGCATCCCAGATTATGAACCACGGTGCCACGAGGAGGATGGTTGCACCAAGACGAAGGGGATTTCTCAGCACGCTAATCCTGAAAGCCCACTCCAGCCACCATGAGCCACAAACCACAAACAGCAGCATTGCGATGTACGACCACTGTCCGAACATAGTGCTCCTGTGACTAAACTCAGGTCTGTGCTGCGATCAGAACTGAAGCTGCTGGTTCAACTTCGAACCATCTCCAGATACAGCATTTTGTTTGGAACTTTTATTTCAATTCCACTGAGTTTTTTCTTCCCAAATGAGATTTTGTGGCAAGTGGTACTGGCCTTGCTTGCGCTCGCTATTGGCACTCCGCATGGTGCCGTTGATCACCTGATCACAGTGCCCAAGTTCAAATTTGTGAAGATGGCACTTTTCATACTGGGCTATCTGGCGGTGACGGGGCTTGCAATTTGGTTCCTGATCGCGAATAACCTGCTGGGCTTTCAGCTGATTGTTTTGATCAGCGCTATTCACTTCGGAATTGGTGACGCATCTTTTATCTCCGAGATTGAAAAGCGAACTTCGAATACCGGCTTGCCCAAAATGAGCTATGCCTTAGCTGCCGGGTTTACGCCTGTTTTCTTGCCACTGCTCGGAGACGGTTCAACCCAAGCGTTGACTGCGGTAAATCCAAATCTAATTGGCTGGTCTCTGGGTTTCGAAACCGAGCTCTTTTATTTGATCCTCGGTTTGAATTTGTTTGCTGTTGTAATCATGGCGAGTAAGCGACGCTGGAATGAAGTGGCCGACCTGTTACTTCTTCTGGGTATCAGCCTGGTAGCGCCTCCGCTGGTTGCCTTCGCCTTCTATTTCGGCTTCTGGCACGCGCTGCGACACACCGGCAGGCTAACCCTGGAGTATGAAAAATCAAAACCGCTGCATGCTCAGGGCAAGGGCTGGTCAAGCTTTTTCAAGGCGTTCAATGCTGGCATCCCAGCCCTACTGTTAGTACTTGGTTTCACCGTGGTTTGGGCCCAGGTTGCGGGGTTTAGCCTTCCGGCCGAACTGCTTTGGTTGCTGTTGGTTGTGATCTGGGCACTCACCGTGCCACACATGGCACTAACCGCGAGGCTTGATGCCAAGGCAATGGGGGTGAACAGATGATCTCAGCAACAACCGGCTTTCTCACCGGCCTTTCTCTGATAGTCGCTATTGGAGCCCAGAACGCATTTGTGCTTCGGCAGGGTTTGAGGCGAGAGCATGTTTTTGCAATCGTGCTCTTTGCCGCGGTGAGTGACGCAATCCTGATTGTTGTGGGCATCGCTGGGCTCGGGGCTGTAATTCAGAGCTACCCACTAGCGCTTGAGGTAATCAGATACTTTGGCGCTGCCTACCTGATCTGGTTTGGTGTGTCTGCGCTGCGCAGAGCACTAAAGCCTGGGGCACTTGAGGCCGGACAAGGCTCGGGCATCAGCCTCGGAAAAGCCGTTGCTACGGTCGCTGCCCTCACCTACCTAAACCCACACGTGTATCTGGACACCGTAATTTTGCTTGGCGGAATTGGTAACCAATTTGGTACCGAGCGCTGGCTATTCGCCGCTGGCGCTGCAACCGCATCCTTCGTTTGGTTTTTCTCACTCGGTTACTTCGCAAAGCTGCTATCCCGTTTTGTCTCAAGCCCGAAGTTCTGGCGGGTATTGGATGGATTTATCGCACTTGTGATGTTCAGCATCGCGGTGCTGCTTTTGACTTACCAGTTTTAGGCGGAGAATTAGCGCATGGCATTTGACGAGAGTTCGCTAACTAACTTCGCTAATCGTTCGAGTTCAAAGTGGCGCAGATTTGCACCTGATGTGTTGCCCATGCACGTCGCAGAGATGGACTTTGAGGTAGCGAAGGAGATTCGCGATGTTTTGACGGATCTGGTTACGCGATCGGACCTTGGATACTTAGGTCCAATCCCAGAGCTTGCCGAGGCCTTTGAGTCATACGCCAAGCGCATCTGGGGTTGGGATATCGAGAAGGCAAATCTTAAGCTCGCGACCGACGTTGGTGTTGCGGCAGTGGAGATCTTGCGAGCAGTCGCAAAGCCCGGAGATCGAGTGCTAATCAACTCCCCGGTTTATTCGAGTTTCTATCACTGGATACATGAGGTCGGGCTAGTTGAGCACGATGCTCCGTTGAAGCTAGAGGGAAATTCTTGGCGACTGGATTTGGCTGCCATCGAGGCCGCATTCAAAACCGGCATCAACATTTACATGCTCTGTTCCCCGCAGAATCCGGTGGGCACTATTCACTCCAAACAGGAACTTCAGGCAGTTTCAGACTTGGCAAACCAATACGGGGTACTGGTCATCTCTGACGAGATTCATGCCCCACTGAGTTTCGAAACTTTCATCCCTTATCTGAGCATTCCGGGGGCCGAGAAAAACGGTGTTGTTATTACCTCTAGCTCCAAGGCTTGGAATACCGCTGGTCTAAAGGCGGGCTTCTTGATTTACCAATCCGCTGAGGTTGGCGACAGGTTGAAGGGAATCCCGGATGCAATGCACTGGCGAAGTTCACTACTTGGCGCGTTCTCTATGGTGTCCGCCTACCGCGACTGCGGCTACTGGATTGAACAAACAAACAAACGCCTTATTGAGAACCTGGAGCACCTCCGAGCTGAAGTTCAAAGGTTGCTGCCCAAGGCGAGCATGTTTGATCACAAGGCCACTTATCTGGCTTGGATTGATTTGAGCGATTACGGATTTGAAAATCCACAGCTTGAAATCCTCAAGCACAAAGTCGCCGTGGTGCCGGGGGATGACCATGCCCCGAAGAACGAGTACTCAAGGTTTGTGCGTTTCAACTTTGCAACCTCCAAGGAGAGAATCTCAGAGGCAGTTGCAAGAATGCGTCTAGCCCTTGAGGGCAAGTAGCAGGTCCTCCGATAGGTCATCGGGGTTTTCAAGTCCAACCGACAGCCTGAGGGTTCCATCGGTTATGCCCATGCGCTGTCTAGTCTCGGCATCCAACCTGCGGTGAGTTGAGGATGCCGGGTGGGTAATCAATGACCTTGAATCACCAAGGTTGTTGGAAATGTCTATTACCTCAAGACGATTCATCAGCTCGAACGCCTCGGCCTTTGAACGGAGCTCCAGAGCCAAAGTTGTCCCTCCTTTGAGCATCTGCCTCTGTGCCAACGCTTTTTGCGGATGAGAGTCAAGGAACGGGTGATGCACTGCCTTAACTCCCCTGGCTCCCTCAAGCCGCTGGGCGATGGTTAGTGCAGAATCGGCCATTTTGTGCACCCGAAGCTCCATGGTTTCCAGGGACTTAAGCAAAATCCAAGCATTGAATGGACTCATAGAAGGTCCGGTGTGGCGGGTGAATGGCTTGAGGTGATTATTGATGTAGTCACTGGAACCAAGTAGCGCCCCACCCAAGACTCGGCCCTGGCCATCAATGTGTTTGGTGGCCGAATACATCACGACATCAGCCCCAAGCTCCAGTGGTTTTTGTAACACCGGAGAAGCCATTACGTTGTCAACAATCAACAGGGCACCGGCTTTCTTGGAGAGCTCAGCAACCATCGAGATATCGACAATTTCCATCATTGGGTTGGATGGCGTTTCGATAAATACAGCCTTGGCAGGCTGGCTTAGCGCCTGCTGCCAGGCCTGGTGGGTGTTTTCGGTCACAACCTCAACCACCACACCCCACTTGGGCAATATCTCAGTGAGGACCACATAGCAGGAGGAGAACATTGCCCCTGAAGCTACGACCCTGTCTCCTGCCGACACAAGGCAGGCAACCGAAGCAAACATTGCGCTCATGCCACTGCCGGTTGCGTGTGCTGCCTCAGCTCCCTCAAGCAAGGCCAAGCGATCCTCAAACATCTGGACGGTTGGGTTGGAAAAGCGGGAGTAGAGATGGTGCTCCTCTGTCTCCGCGAAGCTAGCTTCGGCCTGCTCAGCGGAGTCGTAGGTAAATCCAGAGTTTAGAAATAACGCCTCTGACGTTTCTTGAAATCCGGTTCGCGTCAGCGCACCACGCAACGCAAGTGTGTCGGGCCTGAGCTCTCGTTCAGTGCCAATCGAACTCGTTGGGTTATATCCCCAAGGTTTATTCCGCTTTGTCATTGCCCAAAAACTTACCCGCAAACCCATAGTCTTTGCTGCGTGGAATCCAAAGTTGTCGATCTCGCTGCCAGACTTTTTCAGCAGCACGGCATCGTCAACTATTCCTTCGGCTTTGACCGAGCGATCAGAAGAGCCGGTTTATGTGATTACACAAAACGCCGAATCACTATCTCCAAACACCTCTTGGCAAACGGTGATCTGGAGCAAATAGAGCAGGTCTTGCTGCACGAGATTGCGCATGCACTGGTCGGTAAGTCTGCCGGTCACGGCAGATCGTGGCGCGCAAAGGCTACCGAGATCGGTTACCGGCATGAGCGAATTGACGGCTCTGCACTGGCTGCGAATTCGGCCAAGTGGCGCGGTGTGTGCCCCGGAAATCATGAGCATTTCAGATCTCGCAGGCCGACTAGGCAGCTGTCATGCAAACTTTGTGCACCAAGTTTTTCTCGGCGATATTTAATCAGCTGGGTTGAGGCCCGATAATCACTGCGCTGACAATCGCACCAGCGAGGAAATTTAAGAAAATAAACCTGCGCCAACCTCGGTTGGCCTGCTCGCAGGTTTCATCCGTGATGCCCCACTCCCTACCAACGACAAAGAGGTAGGGGAGTGCAGCCAGGGCTGCCTGAGGATAGCGATCGCCCAGGAATAGGGTCATAACACCGGCAAGCAGATACATCACAAATGCGATTCGAACCGTGGCCTTGGCTCCTAGGGCGGTGGCGATCGATGCGATGCCGGCCTCTCTGTCGGCACGAATATCCTGAACCGCACCAAAGGCGTGGGAAGCCATCCCCCAGAGCGTGAAGCTTGCTGTTATGAGCCACAGCCTGTGGTCAAATTGGGTATCGGTCAGCGCGAGCGCGAACAGCATCGGGCCAACAAAATGCATGGCGGAGGTGAACGAGTCAAGGAAAGGTATCTCCTTGAAGCGAAGGCCACCAAGGCTATAGGCGATCACCAAAAACAACACCGCGAGAAGAACCAGTCCACTGATGATGCTGCCAACCAAGAGAAGATAAACAACGAAAGGTATTGCCAGCCCGAAGGAAATCAGCAGGGTGGGTCGGTGATACTTGGGTTCGAGCAGACCGCCTTCTATGCCCCCCTTGCGAGGGTTGCGCAGATCGGATGGGTAGTCGAAAACATCGTTCACCCCATACATCAGAAGGTTGTAGGGGATCAGAAAGAAGATTGTTCCAATCACCAACTCCAAATCAACCGCTCCAGTTGCTAAGTAGTAAGCAGCCGCAAATGGGAATGCCGTGTTAATCCAGGAGATGGGTCTTGAGGAGATGAAGAGTTTTTTCAGCATCACTTTTTCCTGAAGAACTCAAACAGTGATGGTGTCAGCACCAGCGCGACAAGGGTGTAAGCAAAATCCTCTATTGGTGCAAAACCGAGCATGATCCCAGAGAGCTTGGATTGGTCATAGGCCACAATGCCGGTACCGATGATCACATTGTCAAAGATCAAAGTCAGTAAGAGCATCACCACACCGGTGATAAACAGCGGTCTAGCCCGAAGTTGTTTTCGGACCAAGATCGAGTAGATGGTGAAGATTCCTAAGACTATTGCGGTCAGCATCGGGTAGCTCATTTGGCCGCCCATCTGTAAACCACAAGGGTGTTGTAGCTAAGCAGGATCAGAAAGAACAACTCCTCAAGCGGCAACTCAGGTGCAAGCAGTAGCCCGCTGAGGTGAGGTGCATCGCCCCGGAAGAAAATTCCATTTGCGATGCCAACAATGTCCCAGGCCAAGAACACCGCGACCGAGATCGCAACCGCAATCAACGTTGCCTTGGCATCGACGAAAAGGGCAACCTTGTGGGTCCAATCCAGCAGCCCAACACCAACAATCGAAAACAGCAGCGCAATCAGGTACAGGTAGGGAACTACCTCCTGGATCACTTCAGGCCTCTCCAGCTCTTTACTGCTCGAAGTTCACCCTTGATCGGTCCCGAGCTTCTGTCATCAACCAGGTGCTTGTAGACCAATTCAGCGCCAATCAAACACATCGGTAGGCCAATGCCAGGGATGGTGTTGTGGCCTGTGTAGAGCAGGTTCTTGACCTTCTTTGATTTATTCGACGGCCTGAAGAAAGCGCTCTGGGTCAGGGTATGTGCCATTCCCAGGGCCGTGCCGCTCCATGCGTTTAGCTCGGACTCGAAGTTTGCGGGACCAACGGTTCTGCGAACCACAATTCGGTCTTTCAAATCCGGGATGTTGCACCAATCAGCAATTTGGTCAATCACTCGATCTGCCTCAGCCTCGAATTTAGGATCCCCATCGCCATTGATACCACCACGGCCAATGGCTGGGTCGGCAGCGGTCGGCACCAACACAAATAGATTCTCATGATCCACAGGAGCGACACTTGGGTCGGTCTTCGAAGGCATGCAGAGGTAGAGCGATGCGGGAGATGGCACCTTGCTCTTGCCGTCGGCCTTTCTAAATACTTCCTTGAAATTAGAAGCCCAGTCTTTGGTGTAGAGCAGGGTGTGGTGGTCCAGCTCAGAAATCTTTCCCTTGACCCCTAGGTAGAGCAGCAATGCTGAAGGCCCAGGTACTTTCTTGTCCCAGAACCGCTGTGGATAGGTCTGGTACTTCGGCTCGAGCAGTTTGGTCTCGACGTGATGCAGGTCGGCGCTCGCTACCACAACGTCCGCCATGATCTTGGACTCCCCAACCCGGACGCCGACAGCCTTGCCATCAGACACCAAGATCTCTCGGACCGGTGATGAGGTGTAGATCTCGACGCCGTGCTGTTTTGCCAAGCGTTCAATTGATTCGATGACTGTGTAGATGCCACCCATTGGATAAAAGACACCTTGGTTCATATCAACGTGGGTCATCAGGTGATACATGCTCGGGGTGTCATACGGAGAAGCTCCCAAGAACACAGCCGGGAAGTTCAGCATCTTCTTTAGACGCTCATCCTTCACAAACTTTCCGGAGAAGGTCCACAGCGGAGTGATAAGTAGCTTGAGAAACTCTGCCAATCGAGCCAAAACCTCAGGGTGAACGAAGCTTCTGGCGTCACGGAAGTTGGTGTATAGGAAGTGCTTAATGGATAGCCGGTAGGCGTCTTCGGCGCTGTCCAGGTAGCGCTGAAGAGCAGCCCCAGAGCCAGGCTCAATGGAGTCGAACATGGCCTTAATCTCGCCCAGGTTCTCGCTCATCAAAAGCTTGTCGTTTTCACCCTCATTACGAGTTTGATAAGCGGGGGAGAGGCGAACCAGGTTCAGTTCCTTGGCTGCGGTTGTGCCCATGAGGTTATAAAACTGCTCAAAGGCATCTGGCATCAAATACCAGCTTGGCCCCATGTCAAAACGGAAGCCGTCTTTCTCCCACTGATATGCGCGACCACCGAGTGACTCCTTAGCCTCATACAGAGTTACCTTCATTCCAGCCTTGGCAAGTAGCGCTGCTGATGACAATCCAGCAATTCCGCCACCGATCACAATGGCAGTTTTTTGACTCATGGTTTCGCTCCTAGGAATGCGCGAGCAACCAATATCAATTTCTTGAAGTTGCTCACGCTGATACGAGTGTTAATCAAGTCTTTGGCGGAAGTGTTTCCGATCTTGGAATTTAGTTCTGCGAAAAGTAGCTGGGCTGCGGTCACAGCGACTCTGGAGCCCCTGGGGAGCAGCGGAAGCGATTTCGCACTCTGCTCAAGATCTTGTTCAATGTCCTGCACTAGTCGAACCTTGGTGTCCTCATCAAAGTTATTCACGTTTACACCTGGAAAGTACGAGCGCCCTAGGCGTTTGAAGTCGGCAGCTAAATCCCTGAGGAAGTTAACTTTTTGAAAAGCGCTGCCCAGGGCTCTCGCGCCTTTTACGAGTAGAAGCTTTTCCTCTTTGGTGTAGCTCTGCCCCTGAACAAATGCAGCAAGGCACATTAGTCCCACAACCTCGGCTGAGCCATAAACATATCTCTGGAAAGATGCCTGGTCGTGTTCCGATTCGGTCAGGTCCTGACGCATCGAGTAGAAAAAGGGTTCAACAATGTCTTTGCCAATGCCCACCGCTTTGGCCGTCACTCCAAAAGAGTGAAGAATCAGATTGGTTGAGAAGCCTCGCTCCATGGCACGGTATGTCTCTACCTCGAACGCATCCAGCTCTAGTGCTGGGTCAATACTCGCTGAGTCGATCGCCGCCTGTTGGGCCGATCCATCCACAATCTCGTCGGCAACTCGAACCATCGCGTAAATGTTTTCGATATGGTGGCGCAGCCCTTTGGGAAGAAGTTTGGTGGCAGCTCCAAATGAGGTGGAGTAGCTGTAGATAACCTCTCGGCTAGCCCGATGTGCTGCCTCGGTGTAGAGCGCTAGGCCGGTGGGCACTTTGGTGGTGTCTTGGGATTCCACACCCCTAGGCTACCCGCTTTCTTGCCAGCTAAGATTTGTTTATGCCAAGCCCAATGAAACCTCGTAGTCACGTTGTAACAGATGGAATTGAAAGGGCTGCCGCGCGCGGAATGCTGCGGGCAGTCGGAATGGGTGACGAGGACTGGGAGAAGCCTCAAATCGGTGTTGCCTCCTCCTGGAATGAGGTGACTCCTTGCAACCTCTCGCTCGATAGGTTGGCTGATGCCGCCAAGATGGGCGTTCATGCCGCCAAGGGCTACCCACTTGAGTTTGGAACAATTTCGGTGTCCGACGGCATCTCGATGGGACACGAGGGCATGCACTTCTCACTAGTTTCTCGTGAGGTGATTGCCGATTCAGTTGAGACAGTGATGCAGGCAGAGCGACTAGATGGCTCCGTCCTGCTCGCAGGTTGTGATAAGTCTCTTCCTGGCATGCTGATGGCTGCTGCTCGCCTTGATTTGGCCTCGGTGTTTTTATATGCAGGATCAATTGCGCCGGGCTGGGTGAAGCTTTCCGATGGCACCGAAAAAGAGGTAACCATCATCGACGCCTTTGAGGCGGTCGGAGCTTGCAAGGCCGGGAAGATGAGCCTCGAAGATTTAGACCGCATCGAGCGCGCAATTTGCCCCGGAGAGGGTGCTTGCGGCGGTATGTACACCGCAAACACCATGGCCTCAATCGGTGAAGCACTTGGCATGAGCCTGCCGGGCAGTGCATCGCCACCCTCTGCCGACCGTCGACGTGACGCCTGGGCTCATCGCTCAGGGGAAGCGGTTGTAAACCTGATTGCCAAGGGCATCACCGCACGACAGATTCTGACCAAGAAGGCCTTTGAGAATGCCATTGCTGTGTTGATGGCTTTTGGTGGATCTACCAACGCTGTTCTCCACCTCCTTGCAATTGCCCGTGAGGCAGACGTTGATTTGCAGCTGTCCGACTTCAACCGCATTGCGGACAAGGTTCCACACCTTGGAGACCTAAAGCCTTTCGGGCAGTTTGTGATGAACGATGTTGACCGTGTGGGTGGAGTGCCAGTTGTGATGAAAGCCTTGCTCGACGCAGGTTTGATTCACGGTGATTGCTTGACCGTAACTGGCAAGACCGTGGCCGAGAACCTTGCTGACATCAACCCACCAGACCCAGATGGCAAAATCATCCGCGCCATGAACAACCCGATTCACAAGACTGGTGGAATCACGGTTCTTCACGGCTCCATCGCTCCCGAGGGGGCGGTCGTGAAGACTGCGGGATTCGACCTCGAGTCCTTTGAAGGCCCAGCGAGGGTGTTTGACCGTGAACAGGGCGCTATGGATGCGTTGTCCAGAGGCGAAATCAATGCCGGAGACGTGGTCGTAATCCGCTATGAAGGACCAAAGGGTGGTCCGGGTATGCGTGAGATGTTGGCCATCACCGGAGCAATCAAGGGTGCGGGATTGGGCAAGGATGTCCTACTATTGACAGACGGACGATTCTCAGGCGGCACAACCGGACTGTGTATCGGACACATAGCACCAGAAGCAACCGATGG
>JACCDY010739089.1_pt1 | contig 15739 bp, 18 predicted proteins | sample 7446391 | NCBI WGS metagenome assembly JACCDY01 (sample SAMN15323451, study PRJNA562643) | freshwater metagenome | isolation source: river surface water | place: USA:Blue River Watershed | collected 2017-08-18
ATGCTAAAAAAGCATAATTTTTTAATCGTAAAACAGTAAATAAAAATATGTCGCACGTTGTATCACCCATAAGAGAGAAACTAGTTACTGGTGGAAAATCTTATTCCGATGTTACCCACGATATCTGCAAACAAGTAGAGGGAGAACCTACGAAAGAATGGAAAATTGCATTCGGTATCTCATGTCTTGTATTCATTTATGGTGCTTATTGCCTATTCTACACTTGGTGGCAAGGAATTGGCGTTTGGGGATTAAATAAAACCGTAGGTTGGGCTTGGGATATCACGAACTTCGTTTGGTGGGTTGGTATCGGTCACGCGGGTACATTGATTTCTGCCGTATTATTATTGTTCCGTCAAAAATGGAGAACTTCCATTAACCGTTCAGCGGAAGCGATGACAATCTTTGCGGTATTATGTGCTGCATCGTTTATCTTAGCGCACATGGGCCGTCCTTGGTTAGCACACTGGGCTTTACCACTTCCAAATGCCTTCGGTTCATTATGGGTTAACTTTAACTCGCCATTGGTTTGGGACGTATTTGCAATTTCAACTTACCTATCGGTTTCATTATTGTTCTGGTACATGGGTCTTGTTCCCGATTTGGCTACAATTCGTGACCGCGCGACTACAGCAGGACGTAAATTCTGGTACGGTTTATTCAGCTTAGGCTGGACAGGTTCTTCAAAGACTTGGGCACGTTATGAATACATGTCATTGATTTTGGCTGGTATCTCTACTCCCCTAGTACTTTCTGTACACACAATTGTATCCATGGACTTTGCAACGTCGGTTATCCCAGGATGGCACACGACAATCTTCCCTCCATATTTCGTTGCGGGTGCGATTTTCTCTGGTTTCGCGATGGTACAAACCTTGTTGTTGATCACACGTGTCGTTTTCAAATTAGAAGATTACATTACGATTGAGCACATCGAAATGATGAACATCGTTGTTACAGTGACAGGTTCCGTTGTAGGTATTGCTTACTTAACTGAATTCTTCATCGCATGGTATTCAGGTGTGGAATATGAAAGTTATGCATTTATCAACCGTGCAACAGGGCCATACTGGTGGGCATATTGGATGATGATGACATGTAACGTAATCTCCCCACAATTATTCTGGTCAAAAGCGATCCGTACAAACTTGATGGTTTCATTCTTCTTATCAATCGTTGTTAACGTAGGTATGTGGTTTGAGCGTTTTGTAATTATCGTTACATCATTGCACCGTGATTACATCCCATCTTCCTGGGCGATGTTCTCTCCAACGATGTATGATATTGGAGATTACATTTTCTCATTTGGTTTATTCTTTACCTTATTCTTCTTATTCGCTAAATTCTTACCGGTGGTAAATATGGCAGAGGTGAAATCGGTAATGAAAGGTGTTTCATCAAACTTCCCAGCGAAAAAGGCGAAAGCAGCTAAAAAAACGGAAGAATAATTATTAAGCAATTCGAAATTAAAACAATATGAGTTCGACAACTAACTACATTTTGGGTGTTTATGACGATGAGGACGAGGTTTTACACGCAGTAACTGCGGTGAAAGCCCAAGGAATCAAAATCGAGGACGTATTTACGCCATTCCCAATTCACGGATTAGACGTAGCAGTAGGTCATGCACGTACACGATTACCAATCGCAGCTTTTATGTTTGGTACATTAGGTATGATTTGTGCATTATCACTAATCAGCTATACGATGGTATTCGATTGGCCAATGATCATCGGTGGTAAAGATTTCTTTGCGTTGCCCAACTGGATTCCAGTAACTTTTGAAGGAACTGTATTATTTACAGCCTTTGGTTTAGTAACAACATTTTGTGCTTCCAATAACTTATACCCTGGCAACAAGGTTGAGCCATTGGACTTGCGTATCACAGACGACAAATTTGTGATGGCAATTAATGTTGACAAAAACAAAGTTAGTGCAGCTGACATCAAGAAAGCCTTGAAAGATTCTGGCGCAATAGAAGTAAATACTAAATAATTAACAAGAACAATTGTTCACGAAGAAGCATAACAAGATGTTTAATCCAAGAATTAAATTCGTTTTATTAGCTGGTGTAGTTGCAGGCTTACTATCATGCGGTTCAGACCCGAACGATACAGGAACAGAATTTGCTCCAAACATGTATCATTCGGTAGCCTATGAGCCGATGTCTCAAACACAAGGTGATACGAACACCATCAATCCATTAGGAATGAATATGCGTTTACCTGTAAAAGGTACAGTAGCACGTAAGCGTTACACAGGTTCAGATAGTTTAAAGCAAGCTTTCTTAGCACAAGAAATGATTGCTAAAACGATTCCAAACGATAGCATTTCATACTCAGAAAAATCTTTGTACAACCCAATCGCTGCAACTCCTGAAAACATCGAGGCAGGTAAGGCTCAATATGAGCGTTTTTGCCAACATTGTCATGGTGAAACAGGTAAAGGGGATGGATTGGTTGCGAAAGCATACAAAGGAGTTCCTGTTTACTCAAGTGATGCACTAAAGACGATGAATGACGGACATATTTACCACGTCATTACACACGGAAAAGGAAGAATGTGGCCACATGGTTCACAAATTTCTTCTGAAAATCGTTGGAAAATCGTGTTATATGTACACGAACTACAAAAACAATAATTCAATCATTTTAAATTAAATAGAGATCAAGATGGCGGGACATTCACATTTTTCCCCAGCAAACGTAGAAGAGCATTTTGAATTTAGTGCTGAAGGCAAAAAACGTATTATTTATGCTTTCATCGCTGGTTTAGCTGCTTTAGCGCTCGGTATTTACCTTTTATCAAAAGGCGAAGCTGGCGGACACGAAGTAGCGAATGCGGGACACGATGCAGTTAAAGCAGGACATGAAGCAGCTGGCGAACACCTTTCTGGTGGAGCCGTTTCTCACCAAGCAAGTGCCGAAGAACACTACGATTGGACAAATCGAATCTGGGCAAACGTATGGTTGAATGCTGTTTTCTTCACAGGTATCGCTGTTGTGGGTATGTTCTTTGTTTCTTTGCAATACTTAACTAAATCAGGTTGGTCAGCAGTTATGAAACGTGTTCCTGAGGCTTTCCCTAAATTTTTATATATTTCTTTACCAATCTTGGCTGCAGTATTCTTCTTCAAAGGAGATGTGATTTTCCACTGGATGCACCATGGTGTTACGGAAGTGGGAAGTGAAAACTATGATAAAATCATTGCAGGGAAATCGGGTTATTTAAACAAGAACTTTTTTCTAATCCGTTTAGTAGGCTTTGGAGCATTGTGGATCATCTTATGGAACATGTTGCGTAAAAAATCTTTGGAAGAAGATTTAGTAGGTGGAAGTGATTTATTCACACAAATGGTCAAAATCGGAACAGCATTCATCGTTGTTTTCGGTGCATCTAGTTCAATTTTTGCTTGGGATTGGGTGATGTCAATTGATACACACTGGTTCTCAACCATGTTCGGCTGGTACATGTTTGCCTCATGGCATGTAACGACTTACGCTGTTATCGTTTTAGCCATTCTCTACTTAAAAGACAAGGGCTTGATGGGCTATGTAAATGAAAACCACTTGCATGACTTAGGTAAATTTATGTTTGCTTTCTCAATCTTCTGGTCATATGTTTGGTTTGAGCAATTCTTGTTGATCTATTATGCAAACCTACCGGAAGAAACGATTTATTTCTTGGAGCGTTGGGAAGGTCACAACAAAATTTACAAAACATCAGAAATTTTGATGGTAATCTTAAACTTCTTGCTACCCTTCTTAGTTCTAATGACACGTGATGCGAAAAGAACGCGTATTTTCTTAAAAATCGCTGCATTTTTAATCATTGCTGGTCACTACATCGACTTCTATCAAATGATTATGCCAGGTGTATTAGGAAAACACGGTGGTTATGGATTGGTTGAATTTGGCATGGTAACCGTATTTGCGTCTGCATTCATTTATGTGATTTCAGATGAACTAACGAAAGCTTCTTTGGTAGCAAAGAATCACCCATTCTTACCAGAAGCATTACACCACGATATTTAGTATTAAGCGCTTACGATTATAACAAATACATCTATGAATTACCTAATTGGTCTTTTATCCGTAGTATTCTTCATCTTGGCAATCTCAGTGATTGTAAAGAGTATGAAGTTAAATAAAAACCTAGCACAAGGAGACGATGAGTCTACTCCACTAGATTCGAGTAACAATTCCAATGCCTATGGCATGTTGATATTCTGGTTACTAGGAACAATTGCAGGTGTTTGGTCATTCTTACATAGTTTGCCAGATTTCTTACCAGAAGCTGCTTCTAAACATGGTATCGACACTGATAGAATGTTTTGGGTTTCTATGGCTGTTGTAACATTCGCATTTTTTGCAACAAATACCTTGTTGTTATTCTTTGCATTCAAATACCGTTACAACAAAAACAGAAAAGCTACATTCTATCCAGTTAACCACAAATTGGAGTTAATTTGGACGGTAATTCCTGCGATTGTCATGGCAATCTTGGTTTTCACGGGATGGAGAACTTGGAGAGATATTACTTCACAGGCTCCTAGCGATGCCGTCGTGATTGAAATCACCGGACACCAATTCGGGTGGTATGTACGCTACGCAGGTAATGATGATAACCAATTAGGAAATCAAAATTACAAGTTGATCGATGAAACTAACAGCATCGGTATCGACTTCACGGACAAGAATTCATTTGACGACTTTACAGCAACTGAATTACACATTCCAAAGGGCAAGCCAGTACTTTTGAAGATCAAGGCGCAAGACGTTTTGCACTCGGTTTATCTACCCTACCAACGTGTTAAAATGGATGCCGTTCCAGGTATGCCAACGAAATTCTGGTTTACTCCAACGATTTCTACAGATGAAATGCGTGCGAAGTTGAACAACAAAGATTTCAACTTTAAATTAAACTGTACAGAAATCTGTGGACGTGGTCACTTTGGTATGGCTATTACGGTATTCGTAGATGAGCCAGCGGATTACAAAAAATGGTGTGCAGAACAAAAACCATTCCTGGCTACGAATCCAAGCTATTTGGAGAAAGTACCTGCAAATTTGAAAGCAAAAGCGAGTAAGTATATTCCTGCTGAGCCAATTGCAACAGATAGCACTGCAACAGCTGCAGCTTTATAATTTTTAATAGAATAGTAGAAAGAAAAATATATTCCTATGTCAACTGCTACAACACACGCTGAAGAAGTTCACGCTCACGCACATGATCACGAACACGAGCATCATGAGCCAAATTTTATTCAGAAGTACATCTTCTCAGAAGATCACAAAACAATTGCTAAGCAATACCTTATCATGGGTATCTTGTGGGCATTTGTAGGAGGATCTTTATCTATTCTTTTCCGTTTACAATTGGGTTTCCCAGAAATGCAATTGGAATGGTTGCGCCCATTATTAGGCGAGTGGATTGATGAATCAGGAAAATTAGATAAAGAGTTTTATTTAGCTCTTGTAACCATGCATGGTACTATCATGGTATTCTTTGTATTAACCGCAGGTTTGTCTGGAACGTTCTCAAACTTTTTGATTCCATTACAAATTGGTGCACGTGATATGGCCTCAGGATTCATTAACATGTTATCCTTCTGGTTCTTCTTCTTGTCATCAGCAGTTATGTTCTCATCACTATTCCTTGAAACGGGACCAGCTTCAGGAGGTTGGGTAATTTATCCTCCATTAAGTGCATTGCCACAAGCTATGCCTGGTTCAGGTTTAGGTATGACATTATGGTTGACTTCCATGGCGTTGTTTATCGTTTCATCTTTGATGGGTGGGATTAACTACATCTGTACAATCATCAACTTGCGTACTCGTGGTATGACTTTCACGAAGATGCCATTAACAATCTGGTCATTCTTCTTTACAGCAATCTTAGGTTTGTTATCATTCCCAGTATTGTTATCAGCTGCCTTGTTATTGATCTTTGACCGTTCATTTGGAACATCTTTCTATTTATCTGAAATCTATATTCAAGGTCAAGCACTTCCAAATATGGGAGGCTCTCCAATCTTATACCAACACTTATTCTGGTTCCTCGGTCACCCAGAGGTATACATCGTATTATTACCAGCATTGGGTATGACGTCTGAAATTATTGCAACGAATGCGCGTAAGCCTATCTTTGGTTACCGAGCAATGATTGGTTCGATGATGGGTATTACAGTCCTTGCGTTTATCGTATGGGCTCACCACATGTTCGTAACGGGTATGAATCCATTCTTGGGATCTGTATTTATGTTCTTGACATTGATCATTGCGGTACCATCAGCAGTAAAAGCATTTAACTATATCACAACTTTATGGAAAGGTAACTTGATCTTTACACCGGCAATGTTATTCTCAATCGGTCTTGTATCCCTATTTATTTCAGGTGGTGTTACAGGTATCATTTTGGGTAACTCGGCATTGGATATCAACTTACACGATACCTATTTCGTCGTAGCTCACTTCCACTTAGTAATGGGATCAGCATCATTCTTTGGTTTGATGGCTGGTGTTTACCACTGGTATCCAAAAATGTTTGGTCGCATGATGAATAAGACCTTAGGTTATATTCACTTCTGGGCAACATTCGTAGGTGTTTACTGCGTATTCTTCCCAATGCACTACACAGGTATCGCCGGTTTCCCTCGTCGCTACTATTCATTCACAGCATTAGGAAACGGACGCGAAGAGGCATTTACTGATTTGAATATGTTCATTTCAATTGCTGCGATCTTAACGTTCTCTGCTCAAGCCATTTTCTTCTGGAACTTCTTCTACTCGATATTCAAAGGGAAAAAGGCAACACAGAATCCATGGAACTCAACTACTTTGGAGTGGACAACTCCAGTAGAAGTAGGACACGGAAACTGGCCAGGAGAAATTCCAGCTGTATACCGTTGGCCTTATGACTACTCAAAACCAGGAGCTGAGTCAGACTTCATTCCTCAAAACGTTCCCTATTCTGCAACACCAGAATCAAACTTACCAGAGGAAAACGAAGAAATTGCGAACGAAAAAGCAATTGAAAGTTTATTGGCTGCGCAAAACGAGTCATATAACCGTTAATTAGAAACAACCTAAAGGATGCATCGAAATGGTTTCATTTGGATGCATCCTTTTTTTAGCTACCTACATGACCTTCCAACGTTTCGGTACAATCACCTTAATCAGCTTATATGTGCTCATATTAGCGGGTGGAATCGTACGAAGCACAGGCTCAGGTATGGGATGCCCCGATTGGCCTAAATGTTTTGGTCAATTCGTCCCTCCTACCCATATTTCGGAGTTGCCCTTCAACTACCAAGAAATCTACAAGGAAAAACTACATGGAGAGGTGTTGTTTAATCCGATCAAAACATGGATTGAATACCTCAACCGATTAATGGGTGCCCTTACTGGTCTTTTCATGGCCACAAGCCTTGCCTTGTCCATTAAGAAAGGTCGAAGCGTATTTCTACCAACCTTGGCAGCATTTCTACTTGTGATGGCAAATGCCGTACTAGGTAAATATGTCGTCGATTCTTTCCTATTACCGGGTGTGGTGACCATGCACATGTTGCTAACAACCGGTGTATTATTTTTCCTCTTAAAAGCATTACAGACCGAAAAGCCCAAAATTAATTTAGCGCAGTCACAACGGAAATGGATTACAATCAACGCAATCATTATCTGTATTCAAATTTTATTGGGAACACAAGTTCGTGAAAACATGGATGAAGTGATTCGTGCTTTAGGCGAAAATGCCAAAGCACAATGGATCGAAAGCCTAGACCTAGGTTACATCGTACACCGTACATTTTCTTGGGCAATCTTAGTCAGCCATTATTTCCTTTGGAAAAATATTCAAACCTCTGAATTAATTAATACACCATACGTAAAGTCATTTGTCATTTGCATCGGAATATCCTTGATTTCAGGCGTACTAATGGCCTATTTTGCTTTGCCTTTGGGTTCTCAGCCTATACACTTAACAAGTTCATTAGTTTTATTGGGGCTTCACGTGCATGCGTGGTTAAAAACACGTAGTATATGAACAAGTTAAAACCCTATATCGCTTTATTAAAATCAAGGCTTTCGATGACCGTGGCGTTTTCAGGAACATTCGGTTTTTTATTAGCCCCTGTTGAACATAAGGCAATCGATATTATTCTGATTTCCTTAGGAGGATTTTTCCTGACAGGCGCTGCTAATATCGTTAACCAATTGAAAGAAATTGAATACGATAAATTGATGAAGCGTACGGCCAAGCGTCCACTTCCCACCCAAACGCTAACACCACAGCATGCACGAATTTATGGTCTAATAATTGCAGTACTAGCCCTAGGTATTTTAAGCTATTTCACCTGGAAAGCGGCAGCTATTGGATTACTTTCGTATGTCCTTTACGGCTATGTCTACACACCACTCAAACGCGTAGGTCCCATTTCCGTGTTTGTAGGAGCATTCCCTGGTGCATTCCCTCCGATGATCGGATGGGTCGCAGCCACACAGCATTTCGGTTGGGAACCGGGTATTCTATTTGCCATTCAATTTTTCTGGCAATTTCCACACTTTTGGGCGATCGCGTGGGTAGCAGATGCAGATTATAAAAAAGCAGGATTCCGCATGTTGCCGAATGATGGGAAAAAGGATTTAAAAACGGCCTTTACGATCATGATTTATACGGTATTTTTGATCCCTTTGGGATTCTTACCATATATGATGCATATGACAGGAATTACGTCGGCCATCATAACAATTGTGGCCGGTAGCTTGTTCTTAGGACAGACCTTTTACTTAATGATGAAACCTACAGATAAGGCGGCACGCTGGATGATGTTTGGTTCCTTCATTTATTTATTAATTGTTCAAATCGCCTTTTTATTTGATAAAGCTTAAGTCATGAAAAATCAAGAAGAACTCCTTGCAGCCAATGAAACGCGTTCGGTCAATCCAAAAGTGTTCACCATGTGGTTATTCATTGTATCCATCATCATGTTGTTTGCTGCGTTTACAAGTGCGTATCTAGTAAGAAAAGCAGAAGGTAACTGGGTTGAATTCGATTTGCCCAATTTGTTTTCTTATAGCACAATCGTTTTACTTGCCAGTAGTGCATCCATGCATTTTGCATACCTGGCAGCAAAAAAAGACCAATTTAATGCGCTTCGAATAAGTATTTCTATTACTTTTGTGCTCGGATTAGTATTCTTAATCATGCAATTTTACGGTTGGATCCAATTAGTGGAAAAGAACGTATTCTTTGTAGGAAATCCGTCAGGTTCTTTTGTTTATGTACTTTCAGGCCTACATGGGCTACACTTAATCTCCGGATTGATTGTTTTATTGGTTGCTTTAGTGGCAGCTTTCCGCCTGAAGATAAATGCAAAAGCATTGACCCAAATTAAGATTTGTACCACCTATTGGCATTTTTTAGATGCTTTATGGGTATATTTATTTTTATTTTTAGTTTTTAACAATTAAGCAATTACCGCATGTCAGTTGCACACACTGCCCCTGCTGTACCCGAAAACCTAACATGGTCGGGTGGATCAGAACCCTTAAAAGCGAGTTACGGAAAATTAATGATGTGGTTTTTCCTCTTATCAGACACATTTACGTTCTCGGCCTTATTGATTACTTACGGAATGATCCGTTTCAGCCAACCTGCTTGGGAAGGAACACCTGAAACTTTCTATTTTTCAACAACACACTGGCCAATACCTGAAAAAGTATTTGAGGCGGTTCCATTTTTACATGGAATGTCCTTGCCATTGGTTTTCGTTGGAATCATGACCTTCATTTTGATTGCATCTTCTGTGACGATGGTATTAGCTGTAGAAGCTGGTCACCGCGGAGACCGTAAAGATGTTGAGAAATGGATGTTGTGGACAATCGTAGGTGGATTTACTTTCTTAGGTTCACAAGCATGGGAATGGACTCACTTTATTCATGGTCCAGAAGATTTGTCAATCGCAGCAAAACAATTGATTGATGGCGTTGTGACACCCATCGAAGGAGCAAACCTTGTTCGTAACCCATATGGTCCTCCTGCATTCGCTGATTTATTCTTTTTTATCACTGGGTTCCACGGAACACACGTATTCTCAGGAGTTATCTTGAATATCTTAATTTTCTTCAATGCGGCGACTGGCGTTTACGAGCGCAGAGGGCATTACGAAATGGTTGAGAAAGTAGGTCTTTACTGGCACTTTGTTGACTTGGTTTGGGTATTCGTATTTACCTTCTTCTATTTAGTATAATCTTTATTCATTGATATTATGGCTCACGTAGCACACGAAACTTCTGAAAAAGAAATCGCCGCTCCAAACACCGGAGCGATTTGGAAAACATTCTGGATCTTATTGATCTTAACAGCGATTGAATTCGTTATCGCATTCACCATGCCTGCAAACACTTTGCGTGTTGCTATTTTCTGTGGCATGACGATTGTAAAGGCATTTTACATCGTAGGAGAATTCATGCACTTAAAGCATGAGGTAAAATCTTTAATTTGGGCTGTTTTAGTCCCGACAATCTTTGTAGTTTGGCTTTTGATCGCTTTAATCTACGAAGGCGGTCACATGTATTAGTAAACCCGTTTTCCTTTTAGGAATTATGAATAAGAAGACAGGCATCTTGTTAATAACATTAATAGTGCCTGTCTTTATCTTTTTAGGGCTAAAGACATTCGGTACCAATCATTATACCCTACCCCGTTTTATTCCTGCGATCGATTCTACGACCGGAGAAATCAAAATGGCCAAACGCTTAAATCCCCGCTGGAACGAATCCGAACTCGATACGGTGTTTCAAACGATCCCTGCTTTCCAATTGACCGACGAAAACGGCAAGGTTTTTTCGTCCCAAGCATTACAAGGCAAAATATATGTTGCCAATTTCTTCTTTACCCGTTGCGGAACCATTTGCCCTAAAATCACTTCGCAGGTTAGTCGAGCAACAGATACTTTCAACCAGGACAAAGACATTCATTTCATTTCCATTTCGGTCGACCCGAATTATGATGAGCCTTCTAAACTTTCGGCATACGCGAAACGCTTCGAGGCCGATTCGACACGTTGGACATTTTTAACAGGAGCAAAAAAAGAAATCTATCCTTTAATATTAAAAGGCTTCCATGTGCCACTGGCGGATGCTTCCGAATATGATGCGGCGATCAAGAACCCCGACGAAACATTTATCCATTCTGAGCGTTTAGTATTGGTAGATAAATCAGGCGTTATTCGTGGATTCTATGATGGGACGGATAAGAAAGAAGTGGACCGTTTAATTATGGAAATCAAAGTTTTAAAAAGCATTTATACGACCGAATAAAAGATGTTAACATTAACCAAGTCCCCGAAAAACAATTTGATCATTAATGTGATCTCCATCGCAATTCCATTAGCCGTTGCGGGCTTGTTATCATTGCCAAGTAAATTACCCTTGGGCGATTGGACAAAGGTTCTTCCCCATTTAATCGGAATTATCAATAGCACGACTGCATTGAGTTTAATCATTGCGTTAATCGCTGTTAAGAAAAAGAACATTGAGGGACATCGCAAAGCTATGGGTGCTGCGGTATTACAAGGTGCGGTATTCCTTATCTTATATATTTTATACCACGTAGCCAATGAATCCACCAAATTTGGAGGCGACGGAATAATCAAAAGCATTTACTTTTTCCTACTTGCTTCACACATTATCTTGTCCATCGGAGTTGTTCGTCTTGTGTTGATGGCTTTATACCATGCCTTGACAGGCGATATTGCTGCCCACAAGAAAACGGTTAAATGGGCCTACCCGATTTGGTTATATGTTTCAATTTCTGGTGTGATTGTTTACCTCATGATTTCTCCATACTATGTATAAGCGTATATTTTTCATCGTTTGCTTAGTGTTGTTCATCCAACTGGATGTCGATGCCCAATGTGCGATGTGTCGGACGACGGTAGAAAGTACGGTTTCTAATGGTCGCTCAAATATTGCAACAGGCCTGAACACAGGAATCTTGTACTTGTTGGCAGCACCCTATTTATTGGTGGGAGGTATTGCTTGGCTTTGGTTCAAGCAAAGCAAACAAGAGCAAAAAGAACGTATTGCCAAATGGCAATTACGTCAACGTGTTTCTCAATTGATGGGAAAGGCTAATTAATCCCAAATCGGATACTGCGTCAGCTTGATTGTTTCCCCGAAGAAAATCTGCGTCGATCTTTCAAAAGAATCTGTGTAGTCTGACACGAAAAATTGACGGATTGAAGTAGCTTGAGAATCTACCAACAAATCTGCATCCGTTAAAATCTTTTGAATGGTTGTAGCAACGATCAAAGAAGTATCAATCACAGGAATTTTCCCTTGGAAATACGCATCTATCTGTTTCTTAATCAGCGGGTAATGGGTACATCCCAGAATTAGGCCTTCGATATGGGCTAAATTGTCATGCGCCAAATACTCCTTGATGATTTGTTCCGAGATATTATTATTGAAAAAGCCTTCTTCAATCATGGGGGCCAACAAAGGTGTTGCGAGCGATTTGATATGGATATTTTTTCCAAGCGCTTCGGCTTTGGTCGCGTAGATACCTGAGTTGACCGTTTGCTTGGTTCCGATGAGACCAATTGTTTTCCCTTCCCAGTTTTGGTCTAAATAATCAATGACGGGATCGATGACATTGACAACGATGGCCTTAGTTCCCACATAGGTTTTCACCAAATCATAGGCTGCAGCTGAGGCAGAATTACAGGCAATGAGAATTAATTTACACTGCTTTTCCATGAGAAAATTACAGATCTTTACCGAATAGGCTTGGATTGCAGTTGCCGACTTATCCCCATAAGGCAAATGGGCTGTGTCTCCGAAATACACAATATTCTCGTGAGGCATCAATTCCGTGATGGCATGTGCAAGCGTTAATCCGCCGATTCCACTATCAAAAATCCCAATGGGTGCTGCGTTTGGCATATGATTCTAATTGGATGTAAAGAACGGAATTTTGGGTTTCTTTTCAAACCCACGCAACCATTTTGACTTTTTAACCATCTTTACGTACAATTAACATTTCGTCAACCTTGCATAAACATTTACCCTCCGAAAACCTTGAGCAATCACTGGTGCAGGCCTGCAAAAAACAGGACCGCAAGGGTCAACATGCGACTTTTAACCGCTACTCGGGGAAAATGATGGCCGTATGTCGAAGGTATTTAGGCAACGGGCCTGATGCAGAAGATACATTGATGGAAAGTTTCATGAAAGTGTTTTCAAAAGTGGAAACATTTAATGAAGCTGGCAGTTTTGAGGGTTGGATTCGTCGGATTGTGGTGAATGAGTGTTTGATGAAAATCCGAAAACAAGGGGATGTATTCACGAAAAACATGGAAGAAGCATGGGATGTAGGAGAGCCAGCGGATGCATTAATGCACCTAAGGACTGCGGAAATAGAAGCTTTGATTGCGGAACTTCCCCCGGGGTATCGTACCATTTTTAATTTGTATGCGATAGAGGGATATAGCCATGATGAGATTGCCACCTTGTTAGCTATCTCTTCGGGAACATCAAAATCACAGTTATCAAGAGCTCGGACGATGATCCAGCAAAAAATAAAATTAATTGAATCATGAAAAAGCCAAATAATACTTCTTGGGAAGCGCTTGAAAAAGCTTGGCAAAAGCAAATTCAAGCACATGAATCAGTGGTTCCCGCGAATATGTGGGAGCGTATGGAAAAACAGTTGGACGAAAAACGTGTACGGCCATTATGGTTGCGCATGAATACGTGGGTGTGGTCGGCAGCGGCAGTTATCACCATTTTGATTGGCTTGAAATGGGAAAGCGGCATTGCTCCTGCTAAAACCGCACCTGCCATAACACAAGAGGTAAAACAACCCGCGAATCCGGTAGCCCCGAGTGAATTGCCGGTTTTAGCGACAAGCGTATCTGCTGCTGAAAGAACTAGTAAGGAGAAAAGTCGACGGGAACCCGAACAAGTTTACACACCATCCGATGAGGCAAGTATTATACGCAGTGACCAACAACCCGTCTTAGTGAAGGCAGATTCAAAACCAGAAGCTGCAGAGGAAATTTGGGTTCGAGTAGACATTGATCCGATTGAAAGTCCAAAACCTTCTGCGGTCGCTCAATTGGATGCAACACCACCCAAAAAGAAAAAAAGCTTATTGGGGCGATTGATTAAACAAGTGAAACAAGTTGTGGCAGGTGAAGACTTGGACTGGCAACAATTAAAAGAAGGAAATCGGCCCTTGGAAGATGGCATTCACCAGGTTGCGAATACCTATTATCGAACAGAACAAACCGTTAAACAAACATTTCAAATACAATGAGAACATTAATCTTCATCATCCTTTTGGGATTGACACAGCCACTTTGGGGAAAAAATAATCCGGACAGCTTATTACTGAAAATTGACAAACGAAATCAAACAATTGTTGGAGGGAATCAAAACAAAAACAAAAGCCTTCGGGAAGAATTGGAAAAAGTATTTCAAAGTAAAGGATTAGTATTATCAGACAGCTTGTGGCAACAAATACGAGGTGTAATTCGTACGGATTCGGAAGGAGACAGTAGCTTGGCCGTTCAAATTGGGAATAGCAAAGTAAAAATAGGCATTATCAAATCAGGCGCTACCTATACGGGCCCAGAAAAAACCTTTAAAATGACCTATCCAAATGACGGCGATAAGCGGATCAATATAAAAAATGATAGCTTAGGAAAATCGCTTGTTATTCACAGTGATGGGAAAGAAGAAGTTCGCGTAGGATGGAATGGAATTCACGTGAAAGATGGGAAAGAGGAAGTGCATGTTGATTGGAACGGGGTACAGGTTAAAGAGGCGAATGGCGAGGAGACGAAAGTCATTTGGGGAAAGGATTCGACTAAGGTACATCCTAAAGAAAAGCATCTAAATTTATTTGAGCGTAAGGGTATGAACTTATACCTAGGATTGAATGGCTTGACTGGGAAGATGCCCGAAATAACCACGATGATTTATCCATCCCCTTATTTATCATCAGATTCGGAGTTAAAGCCAACGGGCTCTCGCTATGTAAGTTTAGAATTTGCCCGTTCGGCAACAATCGCACGAGGTAAAAAGAGTGCATTTAAATTGGGATATGGCATTTCATTTGATTGGTACAACTTTATGTTTGATCACAATCGAATAGTAACTAAAACGGGAACTGCCACAACATTCCAACCCATATTAGATGACCAAGGCAATGAAATTCAACTGAGCAAAAACAAACTTACGGTATCCTACATTACTTTACCAATCATGCCACATTTCGCATTTAGTAAGCAATCTGCTATTCAAATGATCGGAATTGGGGGGTATGTGAGTTACCGAATGGACAGTTGGACGAAAACGATTGAGGAAAAAACAGAAAATTTGAAGCGGACGGGATCAAATTATAATATTAGTCAGGTACGTTATGGAATAAAGGCAGAGGTAGCCTTGCGACATTTCCCGGATTTGTTCTTCAATTATGATTTGACGCCTTTATTCGAGAAGGGTTTAGGGCCTCAATTAACAGGATTTAGCTTCGGAATTAAACTATTCTAAAAAATTATCACATTTTTTTTGGCGAGAGCTTTGCGAAAATCAAAAAAGGAGCTACTTTTGCGAACTATTTCAGCAAAACGTTTCGCTGAAACAAAATGAAGGGGATATACCAGAGCGGCCAAATGGGGCAGACTGTAAATCTGCTGGTGAATGCCTACGGTGGTTCGAATCCATCTGTC
>JACCDY010767986.1_pt1 | contig 15739 bp, 17 predicted proteins | sample 7446391 | NCBI WGS metagenome assembly JACCDY01 (sample SAMN15323451, study PRJNA562643) | freshwater metagenome | isolation source: river surface water | place: USA:Blue River Watershed | collected 2017-08-18
GCAACCAAGCAACATTGCACCCGTTATGACGCACGCAACGGAAGCTGTCTTTATTTTCCTCGTTGCGCAGCGGCACAGAAAGTTACATATGCAGCCGAAGTGAATGATGGTTGCCAGCGCCAGAGCGGCGCATGTGAGTCTGATTGCGATTGACATGTCCGCCCTTTACTCTGCGTTGCCGAAATGTTTTGAAATGACGGACACCGCGAGCTTTGATAGCTGAGGCCATCCGAAACACAAAATCATGGCAATAAGGTATTGACCGGGTATTCCCTTCAATTCTTGATAGTGCGTTGATGCTATTGCGTAAGCCACCGGCGACGCGATGCCACCGAGCAAAATCGACAGAATCAAATTGGCGGCCACCTCTTTGCGTGGTGATGGGTCATCGCGCAAATAAATAAATGCGCCGCCAAGGCCGCCGATTCCCCACGCAAGAGGGTCAAAGCCAAGCGCAGCAGATGTGAGCGCAGCGGCTGCACCTGTAGTCACCGCAGCGACTGCTGATTTCGACGACAGCGTGAGATGTGCTGCGCCAAGAATTGTGACCAACCGTTTAAATAACGAGCGTTGGCTATCGTTGTTGCTCATGCTCACTTCCTTTAAAAAACTTCTTGCGGATTGCTTCAAATACCAGAAACTCATTGAGAAGATTGTCAATAAGGCGAATCGCCAATCCCGTCATTACGCCAGCCGTTAGGGAGTAAAACAGCAGACCTGCTGGAATATCAATACCTATACCAGTCACCAACGCGATGCTTGTCAGTTGTGCGCTCAGCGTGACATAGCGAAGCGGAATGCTCCACGTCGCGCCGATAACGGCACGCCAGAACCTAACATCGTTAAAGACACTCATGCAAGCTCCGAGTAGATGCTCGACAAAGCAGACGCCGCGGCGGATGAGTTTGTTAGATTCATGCGCAAATAATTCATACTGCTGAGCGTTCCTGCCATGGTTTGCCAATATTTGTAGCAATACCTCTGCAAATCAGACGCTGAAACAATTAACCCGGCATATGTTTGTCCGTCGTGGCTTGGCGGGTTATAACGACTCTTCACGTTTGCGCTCGGGACTCCAATCTTCTTGCCTGCGACTGCAATGTCACGATAATGGGCAAGCTCAACACTAGGCATTCTGGATGGGGCGTGTCCAACGAATGTGATGATGATGTCTTTGTCAACTCTTGGGATTGGGATGCAACATCGCTGCGATGTTGAAGACCCCGCCATATTCACCCAGCCGGATGAGTTCCATACACCACCCCACCAACTCGCCGGTGAGTATGTGAAATTTCCCGGCAACTCAAGACCAAACTCAAAACTTACCGCTGGCGTATAGCAAAACGAGTATGGATTCGCGGCAACACCCCACCCATCCACATAAAAGTAGCCCTCTGAATTTTTGAAGTCCATGGCAAGGGCGATGGTCAATTGATTGCCTGACATGAGATTTGCGTCTACCGCATCTTGTGGGATTGCAAAAGAGAACCACTCCCAAGCGTGCAGGCGACCAGCTGAGCCTTGGAGTGGGTCCGTGTGCACCGTGAATTTCGCGGAGTCCTGATTGGCAGTGTTGGATTGGGCGTGGCACCTGTAAATCGGTGCACCTGTCACCTTATCGCAAACAAAAACGTGCAAGGCTGTCCAGCGATATGCGTCGCTGATAACCTTCAAAAAATATGTGTTGTCAACACCCGGCGTTACCGTGATCAACTGCCTCACATATCCATTCATCGCAACTGATGAGAGGTTTCGAACCGACATACTTCCGTCCGCATTCAAAACCTGCCTCACCTTATCTGTAGCAATACGCAATAAATTACCGCCATTCCATTGCGTAGCCGTGTCCAGTACGGATGCCGTTCCGACTGGAATAAATGTACTAGCCAACCCTCTTGAACCATCTTGATATTGGGTAACGATTGGATATTGACTTCGGATTGATGGAGCGCCAATTTGCGACCACGCTACTCCTGCGGTTTTTGCGTATGTAGCACCAGAAACAGAGATTAACTGTGGCGCGTCTGCGTACGACACGTACTTTGTAGCTAACACTCCTGTGAACCAGTAAATGTCACCATATGACAATGTGCCGCCACCAATCACTCCCGGCAAGACGCCAGTCAATTGCGTGTAAAAACCAGCAGCAGTTGGCTTTGTGAACAACACGTCTGAAATAGATAAGTTGGCAGGAATCCACGTGCCAGCGTGTTTTTCCCACAACTCGCCAGCAATTAACAGCGTCTCCGGTGAATCTGCGTAAGTGAACCACGTTACAGCCGCGCCACCTATCCACATGAAGATTGAGTTGAGAGACAGTCCAGACGGAGGAATTCCTGCGATCTGCACATAAATTCCATCAGCCAGAGCCAATGCCGGGGCAGACGTGAGCGTCTTTGCGACCGTTAGATTGTCAGGAATCCATGTGCCCGCCCACTTGCTGCACGTGTCAGATGCGACCGCAATACTTGATGGCGCAGCAGCGTAGGTTGTATAAATCGAAGCAGCGGTGCCAGACCAGTAAAAAATGTCGCCGAGCGATATTCCGGCAAGCGGGGATCCTGCAATCTGCGAATAGTAGCCAGCCGCCAAAGCTTGTGTTGGAGCCGCCCCGAGAAGCGCCGTAATTGCGGGAGTCTCTGCAAGCCAACCACCATTGTTTTTTCTGTAGACAGTTCCGCTTACGTTTACCGTTTGCGGCGCATCTGCATAACCAAGGTACTTGACTGGATACACACCAGCCTTCGACGGCCAGAAGTAAATGTCATTCAGTGCAGGCGGATTACCTGAGCCAATTGGCAAATTGCCTGACACCTGAATGTACCAACCAGCAGGCGTTGCCAGCGTTGGCGCAGCGCTAAGCAGCCTCCCAATCATCAGTGCGTCAGACACCCATACGCCCACATGTTTCCTGTAGGTTTCTCCGCCTGTTGAAAGAACATCAGGGGCCTGAGAAAATACGAGATGCAGAGATGCGCTTGTGCCATCCCATGCGTAAACATCACCAACTGCGATGCTTGGAGAGTTTGGCGGGATACCGGCAATATTGATGTAGTAGCCAGCGGGAGTAGAGACCGTTGGCGTTGCAACCAGCACGCCGCTCAATCCGTTTGGAATTACCACACTGCTAGACGAGCCGCCAACCCCAGAAGATGCTGACGATGTGATTCTTGTTGCGCTTGTCATTGCTGCACCAAATACCAGATACCGCCACCAGCTGGAACGGTGATTGTGTACGCCTCAAGATGGCCTGAAACAGGGCAGTCAATCGTGTAACTGAAACCTGCCAATAACGGCCCAGATTGCGATGCTGACGCGCCTTGAATCTGGCAGTCTATCGAGCCTGTATTGATAACCGTGATGCGAGCCGAACCCTCTGGAACAACGACTGTTCTTGCGGTTGTCGTCGCAATCAGCGAGACCGGTGTTCCCTTGAAGATTTTGCTTGTCGAGTTAACGGCTTCGTTGATGCTTTTCAGAATTGAAACAGCGCTTGCGGAACCGACTCCACTCCATGCGACATCATCAGGGGTGCCAAGTGCATTTGCGGTCTTGAGCAAATTCCCGCCCTCAGTGGCAGGGTTCGCGGTCATCATTGACTCAATGCCGGCAAGGATTGCGTATACACCCTTTAGAACCGACTCGATGCTCGCGTTTCCAGTCCCTGTGTATGTTGGGTCAGTTGGCGCTCCGAGAGCCACACCAAGCTTTGTACCAACTCGCGTGACTGCTCCAACGACTTGGTTGCTCATTTCTTGTTCAATCATGCCGCCACCCATCCAGTATCAGACGCTAATGTGAACGGCCTCCACAATGAGTATGTCCAAGTGCGTTTTTGCGAAACGGTTGAATCAGATAAGAGGGTTCGCTTTATGGTTCTTTTTTGAACGATATCTTCGGCAATCAACATCAGATTAGCGTCATCCCCGTAATGCGGCCCGGAGAGTTGATGCGAGTTGACGCCTGAAATGTTTTGGTAGTCATTCTCTTCCCACCACTCTTCATGTCTACCTCCAACGCTATCCCAAACCGTGCGCTGGGAGTAAAGAAATTCCCATGTGATATTTTCTTTTCTGTAGTCGATGCCAGCGCTGTTCAGAACGTAGTAAACATTCGCCCAAGTCATCGCGGTCACCTCGTAAGAGTATGAGTTATCCGAGAGAGCTGACATGTCGCCAACAATCGCCTCTGTAGCCTGCTTGGTGGCCTGAGCTGCCGTCTTAATTGCCTCTAAATTTCCACCCGCCTCTTTCGATGCGTTATCAGGCAGTAATATTTTTTGAGTTCCGTCAGTGAGTTCGGACGAAATCAACGCCAGCACTCCAAAGACGGCCTTAAGGATTGATATTTGCGTGGCGTTTCCGAGACCAGACCATGACGCATCACCGACAGCGCCAAGCGGCGCGAGGCTGTTAAGCAAACCTTGCAAACTCGCCTCTGTTGCAGCGCCGGTTGGCAATACAGAGTCGATAACCTTAATATCGCCGAGTTGATTCCCGCCGTTGCTCTGCGCTTTGAAATCGGTTGATGGAGGCTGCGTTGAAAGCGTAATTCCGGTGTTGACGTTCACCCACGCTGTCATCACTTTTGTAGGCGGCGAAGTGCTCACATTGAATACATTGAGCTGCGCCAATATTTCACCAGTTGAGTATTCGCTGGTTGTCGCAATGGCGTCCCAGTACGAAATGAACTCGATTAGCGACGAACTACCACCAGAGGCAAGCGGCCTCAGGCCAGCGCCCGTTGTTGCTGGATTTCCAGATGCGTCTGTGTAGGTGATCGTGACTGTGCCAGTCGCGGAATCAACGGATTGGCGCTGAATGTAGTAGGCACCGCCGTCGTCCGTCCATACAGACGATGCTGAGTTTTGCAGAGCTTTTAGGACGCTTTGTTGTGTCGATTCTTTTGCTGCATCAGCAGGGAGTGGGAGGCTTGATGCCTGAATATTTAACGTGCCGCCAAGATAGCCTACAACAGCCTTTAAAAGCTCGATTGCATTTGCGTTCACGCCACCAGAAAACGCGGGGTCGGCGGTTGTTCCGAGTGCCGCTGCAATTGCATCGAGCGTGACACCGTTGACCGCCTGAACTGCCGGCAGGTTTGTGATCTGTGTTTTCTGCTCACCATCTGCTTGCCGACTCTTGATTGCGGACAGCAAGGTAATCACGTTGGCTGTGGCGCTTGCGTCATCAGGAATGCCGAGCGCAGTGAGCGCGTTCAACACAGATTGAAGTGTGGCCTCTTTCGCAACGTCTTCGAGTTTCGTATTGATTGACTCTAAGTTTCCGCCGGCTTCTTTTGCCGCGTTTGGGGACAATGGCGCGGGGTCAGCCATGCTAACTGGCTGCGTTGTCGCGGAGCTATCTGTTTTGATTGCAGCAATGTTCGCCACCTCTACCGACATGCTGTCAGTAGCCTTGTCGAGCGCACGAATGTCGATCGGCGCTGAAAATGCTTGCTCAATGGCTGCTGCGCTTTGCTCGGTAGCCAAAGTTGACGCCGCTATGGCATCGAGGTTGCCACCTGTTTCTTTGGCGGCATTTGTTGGAAGCGGCAATGGAACTGCAAGCGATGCATCGATGCTTTGCAGATGGCCGCCTGTTTCTTTTGCGATATTGCCGCTGATTGTTGTAGAGCCACCGCCGCCGCCAACTCCGCCATACGGCACCGGAGTTCCGGTTGGTATGTAAGGCGCTCCACTTAAATCTGTGAATGTGCCATCTTGCCGACGCTCAAAGGTTGCACCAGTGTCATCAGTCCACGAACCAATAACCGCTCTGCCCTGCTGAGCCTTGAGCGACTCAATTTTCTGAGCCAAGCTCTCGCGCATCTTTGTGATGGCGGTTGCTAGTTGGTTAAAAATTTGCATGGTGACTATAGCTATTCAAAAGACAATCCCCCGCTTTGTGGGCGGGGGATGTAAAAAAGCCCCGATGATCAGGGCTAATGTCTAGGCAGTTGTCTGCTTAGGAGGCGAAGGTGCCTTGGTTGATTGGTGCATCTGCGTTCTTAAAGAACACGTTGAAGTCGCCAAGGCTGTTTGCTGCCAAGGCATTGTTCGAGAAGTTGGACACAACCAGCGTCACGATACCGGGTGCGGTCACCTGATCGGCCATCACAAACACATTTGGCGGCATGGCCGTAACAGATGCCGCATCGGTGATGGCACCAAGCGCAGCGCCGCCGACCGCCAATGTCACCAAGCCTTGCTCGCCGGGCTGAATGGCATCATGTGCAGAAGTTGCAGTTTCCACGTCGCCAGAGTTGATTTGCAGCCATTGACCGCTATCAACCGCTGCTTGCACGATAACAGGGCTGTTGTCCAGACCTGTATCAGTGCCAGCGGCATTTTCGCGCCATGCGTAGAGGGTGTTTGTTGACAAGATTTGCACCACGTCGCGGACTGTTGGGTCAACGGCGGTTGCTTCGTTGCGGAGAGCGGCTGCGTTTTCGTAGCCTGTGATTTTGGATTGAATCAGCATGATTTTTCCTATGGTTAAAACGCCTGCGCGATGGTGAAATCCACTTCGGTACTGGCAGGCAAAACAGCTTCCGAGTAGTTGCAAACAGTGAGGTACAGCAGACCATCGTCTTTAACCGTGGCTGTTAGCAATACCCCCCTGATGTTTTGTTTGAGCTCCGCCCAGACTGCATATTTAGTGCCGGGGCGAATCCCGTAAATTGAGTACGGAATGACCGTACGGTTTCCAATTTGAATATCGAAACTCAGGGTGACACCACCCTTAATCGGCTCGACTGAGTAATTCAGAGACTCGACCGATGCGCGTGAAATCGCATCAGTCACCAATTTTGTGAGGCTTACCATTTCTTCTCCTAAATTACTGCCAACCACTATCGCTCGTCATCCAATGCGGAGGCCACATGGCATGCGTGCGAGTTCGGGTTGACGTAACCGGAGGGGTACTCCCAATTAACGTTCTCGACTCTGTGATGCTCTGAATCAAAAATTCTGAGAGAACTGCAATGTCTGCATCGCTCTCACTTTTGTTTGCGCTAAGTACCGAAGAGCTGCCATCCTTGTACTCAAGAAACCAAGTTTCTAGGCCTGTCAAGTCAAACCTTTGTGAGTACATAAGGTCTTTGTCGATAGAGCCATCTGGATTTATGTGGTAATACAGATTTGCATATGTAAAACTAACAACTGTTGTGGCATACGATGTGTCAAACATCGCGGGTAACGTCTCTCCGAGAATGGAGTTGAGCGCTAGTTGTGCAGCAAGAATCTTCTGCTGCATCGTCGCAGTCGACGCGTCACCACTTCCGGTAATCGAAATCGGAGAGCCATCTAAGTTCGTGACAGCCACGACTTCGCGAAAGACTTGATTTCCTTCCGAGTCAGTGCCTGGTACGGTATGCAGCGGTGTTTGATTCATGTCTTAGAACCTAGGCAAAACGCAGATTGGCTCAAGCAATGAGTCAACATAAGACGCTGGGATTTCAACTGCTGAACCTTTTCCGACCAAGAACATTTCTCGGTTTTCATATGCCCAACCACACGCCAACAACATCCAATGGATCACGCTCGGGTATGTGGACGCGAACTCATCTGGCAGCATTCCAGCTCGATAAACAATCGTTACAGCATTTGGCACGTCAGCGGCTTGCGGCCAGCTATCACCGGCTTTGACGCAGAGCTCAACATTTGCACGATTCGTCATCGAAATATCAAGTGTTGACACGTCGATGGATTGCTCATCGCCAGCCGAATCGATGTAGCTCACCGAATCAACGGAGTCGACAAGCCCATGTGTGAATTTGATCGGCAAGCTTTTTCCAACTCGATTGAATGGAGCAAATGGCAAGGCACCACTTACTCTGTCGCGCCCGAAAACTGGAAAAGACGATAGCGTTTGCCTGTAACGTGCAGGCTTAATTGCCGAGCCGCTTCTTTTCTCCGCAAGTTGGCGGGCCGCTGGAATGATGACTTTCTCGATAAATGCCGAATCACTCGCGTCTGCATCGATTCTGAGGTGAGCAAGCGCGATTTCGAGCGAAATTGGCTCATCAATCGCGCCCGTCTCACTCCCGAAATCAGCTTTCGTTAGGTAATTCAGCAGGACGGACATTACTTAGCCTTATTGGCTTCGTTTGCTTTCGCGACGGCGGCGGCTTGCTCAGCAGCCAAGCGCTCTTCTTCGGCCTTTCGTGCCGCAGCAACTTCTTCGGCCTGCTTGGCCTCTTCTGCGAGCTGAGCTGCGATCTTGTCCTCTTCGGCTTTTTGTGCAGCAGCTGCAGCAGCTGCGGCATCAGCGTCTTTTCTATTCTTCTTGGGAACTTTGAAGTCGATGATTTCCGCGTGGCCGCTCTTGACAAGAGCGTCTGCAACCTCATCATCGAAACCAGCTTCTTCGCCGGGGTTTAAGTTCTTGTGGTGCTTCAAAATTTTGACGTGTTTCATGTTTTTTCCTGTTGCGAGAGAAGGAAAGGCGGGGCGCATAAAGCACCCCGCCTGTCAAACGCCGATTAGCGATACCAAGTGATGCCGTTAAGCACCGCAATGGCTTGCGGATGGCGCGGGCCAAAGTCGTTTTCTGTCTCCACGCGAATCAACGTTTGACGACGCTGGAACGCGCTGACGACTTGGCCGCCCTCTTTGTATGTAGCTTCTGTTGAAATTGCGATTGAGAGCGCCTTTGACTCGCCGATGATCATCTGGTCAAAATCTACAAAATACAGCTCAGAGCCGTTGCCAGATGCTCCCGATGCAGCCAGCGACAGATTCGTTGGAATTTGCGTGGTTGTTGCAAAGCGGTGGCCTCGGAACTTTCCTTCGGCAATCTCCGGGAACACCTTGTTGCCAACCGTGGTAACCAAATCTTCCAAGAATTGAACAGTATCAGGATGCATTAACCAGCCAGGGTTTGTCATTGGCACATCTGCACGACTCAATGCTAATTTCGTGCGACCAGCATCGGCAATGATTGCCTGAATCAACGCCTGACCAGTTAGTGATGTGACGTCCGTAGCGGGGATGATGCTACCTGGCAGTGCCCAGTTGCGCATTCCCTTTGGCGTATTGTTTGTGCCATCTCCACGAATGAACGCGATGTCTTCGGTTGTGCCAATGCTTCTAGCCGTGTCGTTTACGATCAACGAGCTGACACCAACATCAACACCAGCATTCTCAATCAGGTGATTCGAAATTGGCACCAAAACTGACAACAGCTTCGATGACAACTGGAGATCGCCAAAAGACTGCTGACTGACAGGTGAGTCATCATCTTTGCCAACGTATCCGCCATTTACAGTTCCAGTGATCTTTGGAATCTGTAAATTACCGTTCTTTAGAGGCAGCGGCACAGCCCCCATTTTTCGAACCACAGATTGCGGCTTCAGATGCTCAATCACGGTCCCGGAGAGATTTGCTGGCACGAGAACCCCGCCACCAGACGCGGTGTTTTGCGTCAGTGCCATTGACACCTCGCCGCCGATTGCGCCGAGATTTTTTTGCGCGTACTCGGCGGCGGCATATGGGTTGCCGGGATTCTTTGCCAGCGCCCCCACCATGCCTGCGAACACGCTCTTGTTGTGCTCAGCCTCAGCCTTGTGGTCTCGAGCTGTCGCAAACTGAGTTGCAGAGACTGGTTTTGTTTCGACTGCAACAGCAGCCTTTGCAGCTTCGGCTTGCAACTTTTCGGCTGTTGCAATTTGAGAATTCAACGTCTCAATTTGCGTCATCATGCCTTCGGCCGTTACAAAATCTTCGGCGGTTGCACCGGATTTCTCGATCAATGCGTTTGCGTCAGCGGTGAGTTTTGCGCGTTCGCTTTTCAAGTCAGATAACTTCATGGTTTTTCCTTCGGAAATAAAAAAACCGCCCAAAGTGGCGGCAACTGCTTTTTTGTGCGAACGCACTAAAAAGTTGGGGACGAAAAAAAACCGCCATTCGGCGGTTCTGCTTCGGTGATTTGCTTGTTTAAGAGAGAGTTAGGAGCTTTGCTTTGGCTTGCATTCGCTGTTTCGCAAGCGGGTCGAACAAAACGGGTTTAGGCAGCGCTTCGTAAACGCGCTGAATAGCTTGTGCAGGTGTTTCGAGTGTGTCAGCCAGCCCTGCGGCAATTGCAGCTTTGCCGTAGAAGCATCGGGCCTGAGTGTTGACAACTGCATCAACACTCAAATTTCGCGCCTTGGCTACAAAGTTTGTGAACATCCCGTAGAACATGTCGAGCTGGGCATTGAATTCAGCCAACGCGGGTTCGCTCAGCGGCTCGGCCGGGTTGCCGTCAGCTTTGTTTTCGCCGCGTGTTAGCGTCGTAACTTTGATGCCCTCTTCTGCAAGCATCTTCGAATAGTCGATGTGCTGCATCAGTACACCAATTGAGCCAACGCCACCAGTGTCGCCAAGACTGATCGTGTCGCAGGCAGATGCAATCAAGTAGCCAGCGCTGTAGGCTGCGTGATTGACGATGGCGTGTATAGGCTTTACGCCGCGATTTGCATAGATCAGCTCGGCCAGATCAAAAGCGCCAGAGACCGTGCCACCCGGAGAGTCCATGTCGAACACGATCGACAGGCAAGCCGGGTTATTAATCGCCTCGACGAATTGCTGAGAGATAGATTCGTATGCAGTCATGCGACTGCACATCGCCAAGTTACCGGTGCGAGCCACAAGTGGGCCGTACACGCCAATATTGGCGATGCCATTTTGGTAGTTGTCGTCGTTGTCAGGCTCGCCACCATCTTCGTCGTCGTACATTCCCATTTGAGCCTTGTTGAACCCGTCAACGTTTAGACCAAGTTTAGTCTTTGCAAAAACCACGGCATCGAACATCAATGCGGGCGTGGCAAGCATGGGTTTGTTGAAAATTTCGCCCAAAATGTGCTGATATTTCACTGTTTTTCTCCGTTTTTAGGCGACTGAAATCCGATTGGATCGCCTGTTTTTCCGTCTGCCATGTTCAGCGGCACCAGATATTGATCGCCACCTTCAACTGGTGGCTCGTCTAACTTCTTGCGAATATCGTTGGTTGAGTACACACCCCACTGTTTACCAAGCGCGTAAGCCTCCAAGCGGCTCTTCAAATCGCCGCGCATGAGGCCAGAAACGTCATATTTCACGTAAATACCAGAGCGACGCTCTTCCATCGTAAGCATGTCTCGCTCAATCGCCTCTTCATGGCGTTTAAGCCACGGCATAAGGCAATACGTGACAAATTCGATAGCAAGCTGCTCCGTTGTCGCCTTCGAACCGGCTGCGATTTCTCCCAGCATATGAGCTGGCATCCCGTAAATTCTGGCGATATCCTTAACACCCCAGCCGCGCGTGAGAATCAGCTCGGCATCCTCATTGGACATTGACAGCGGGGAAAACTTTGTGCCACCAGTTAGCACAGCAACGCGCCCAGCATTCGATGATCCTGAGTACTTTTCTTCCCAGTCTCTCGACATTTTTTTCAAGTCTTCAGGATCTTTGACTTGATTCTGAACTTCAAGCACGCCACTCAGTTTCGTGCCGTTACCAAACACCGAGCTGGAGTGCTCTTCAACGGCGGCAACCAAACCGATAGCCTCGGCATGTAATGAAATCGGAGAAAGCCCCACATAGGCGTTGTCTGAAATCCAGCGCACATGATGAATGTCGCTTGCTGGATACAAACCCTCGAAGTTATCAACGGGTGCATGCAAGATTCGGTAATAAGGCATGCGGTCAATTGGGCTGACCATGATCTGCACGCGATCTGGGTGCAGTGGGTGCAGCTCTTTTACTCTGTACTTTTTGTCTCTAAGAATCAGTGAAAAGGCATTACCACGAAGCCCGAGCGACACCTGCTTGAACTCATCGAATTCAAAGGGTGTCATCCAGCCGTTGGGGGCCAGATTGAGCAAATCAGAAACTGGGTGTGCGCTAAGCTCTTCGCGCGAATCGTCTTTTCCGCGCTTGTAGACCTTGCACGGCAACTGCGCGAAAGATTCGGCCAAGATTGAAACAGCTCTTTGCACCGCAGTGATTGCAAGCGCGGACGATGGCGTGACATTAACGCCAGCGCGGGTTCTGTTTCCAATTCCCGAAAAAGCGCCAACCCAGCCGCCGTTACCGGATGGCATGGTAGCGCCGCCGCCGGAAAACATTCCAGATGTGAACATTAGGCATTGCCTCCGCGCGCGGCAATCGACCTTGCAAACATTGCAGACCAAGCCATGAGCAGCGCTCCGGCAACAATCAATGCAGCAGGAATACTGATGAGTGCAATTCCGGCGACAAGCAAAACAAAACCCAAAATTCCTGCGGACATGGCTACGCCATCGGGCGTTTGCATTGCAACAGCAACCCGTTTAACCCATGCCCACATATACGAAACCCTCTTCTTTTAATTCTTCTTTACCAGCTGCACCGATTGCCATTGCCAAAGCCACCATGCCATCAATGCGTCCTGTGCTTTTTGATTTGGTTAATTTGCGGTTGTCTGCCGCATCTTTCTCAGATACCGCATTAGCCGCGCACATTGTGAGCACTGGATTCATGCCGTGCGACATTTGATCGTTGAGCAAAATGGTCTCTAAGGTTGTCAGCGCTGGGGCCATATCTTTAAAGCCTTGCCCAAAACCAATCAACGGCAGCTCAATGCCCAGTTTTTCAAGTTCTCGCTTAAGCAAGTCAATGCGCCAACGGTCATATGCAACAGAAATGACATTGCAGCCGTCAGTCGCGTCGGCAATGTCTTGTGCAACATGCTCATAGTCAATTGCCGCGCCGGGTGTCGTTCTGATATACCCCTGATTCACCCAGATGTCGTAAGGTGCGCGGTCTCTTTTTGATCTATCAATCAGCCCCTTTTCTGGCGCCCAGAAATACGACTTCACATGCCAACGCTCTTGCCAATATGCAGCCATAACGAACGAGGTCAAGTCTGTTTTGCCAGACAAATCTAGCCCGCCAAACACATCAGCCTTATAGAACGCTTGCGGATCTGGCTCTTGCCCGTTTACTAGCCACACTTCTTTTGTGACAAATGGGGAAATCGATTGAACACGCTGATTAAGCTCAAGATTCCTGAATGTCGCCTCAAATGAGGGCATACGTTTAGCTTTATCCGCTTGGTCCCTAAAGACCGACAGGCTTTTGAACTTGCCAAGTGCTGGGTTTGATGCAATCCAGCTTTTTTCATCCAACAAATCACACTTTTCGTCAGTTGTGTATACGTGTGCAACAGTTGATTTTGGATGATTTTTTTTGGCATCATCCAACCAGATGCTGAACATGTCACCATCGTTCGACGCCTGCACGCTAATCGCAATCAGTAATGGGTGCTCATACAGACTTTGGCTTGTAGTGATTGAGTCTACAAAGTCGCTTTTATGCCCCTTAACCTGACCAACCTCGTCCAAAATCGCAAGAATCGGACCTTTGCCGTGGTTGTTTTTTGCATCCGCGCTTAGCGCCTTATATTCAACGTTCTTTGAAATCCCAATGATTCGACTGCCAGAATCCACAATCCTGCATAGACGGCTCAAAATTTCTGACTGTCTAATCATCTTAGACGCGTAGTTGAAGACCTCAGACGCCTGCTCTCTACTCAAGGCGCCGGAAACTATTCTCGAGTTTTGCACCGCTTCCGGGCCTGCAATGTGGACTAACAAGATGATGGCAATCGTTCCGGTCTTGGCATTCTTACGCGCCATGGATAAGTAAGCCTCTCTTGTGTGGTCTGGGTTGTCGTAGACCCCATAAAAGAATGCCTCTTGAAAGATATCCAATCGAATTGGATGGCCAACAAGCTCGCCCTCTGGAACACGTAAATATCTTTCGGCAAACTTCATCGCACGCTCGGCACGAGTGAGACTTTTTATTTTCAGCTTTCGCCAGTTTCTTACCTTTACTTTTGGCCCCGACCAGATTGCATCCTGGACGTGCTTAGGCAAGTAAGACATCTTCGTCCCCAACCTGATCGCGCGCCTTCACCGCATCATTGAAAGCCTGACGCTGCTTTCCGAGGACGCGGGAATCTACTTTTGCATTTGCGTTTAATGTGAGCGCTCTAAAGGTGGCAAGCTGCGATTGCTTTAGCTCATTTATTGCACGAAACCGAGGATTTGTGACCAGCGTGCCCCTATCGTTGGCAACAATGGTTCCCTCGGCATCAAGTTTTCTCTGCTCGCGCTCAATGTCAGCCATGCATCGGGCAAGCTGTGCGGCCACTACCAAGTCGGCATCGCTCCATTCGCTTCGCGCGCGCGCGCGTAGGATGTTATGCCAAAACGGAAAATCTCCATCTCGCAAATTCACATGCGCAGGAACACTCGGCAGAGCAAGAGATGCGTCTACCATGGCTGCAATTGCGCCACTTGCCGTATCCGACGCCCTAATTCGCTTTGTGTTTTTTGCCATTTTTGGTGTTAGCACTTGTGTTGAAGAGACCAGTCGGTTTTCAATCTCTTTTTCCTAGGAATTTATACCCCCCTAGGGCCTTGAGCTGCAAATCCGGAGGCGGGACGGTCAAAGATTCCAGTGATGGCTTGGTCTTGTCGGCATTCCGCTTATGTCGCTGCCGCTTGTAAGCCGTGCTCCAATATCTATCTCAGTCTTCTCTTTGTGGCACTGCTTACACAACGACTGCCTGTTTGCATTGCACTCGGCGCCCCCTTTATAAAGCGGAACGATGTGGTCAACTTCTACAGCCATCGTGATCTTGCCGTTTGCTTTGCATGTAACGCACAAGGGGTTATCTAACAAAAATGAGGCCCTGATCGATTGCAGCCTACGGCCACGAATTCGTTCTGTCTTATCAATTTTTTTGTGATTGCTCATCTCTAAGTGAGATCCAATCTTCTGCGTAAGCACGCTGCCTGACGACCGCGTACTTTGCGCCAAACTTATCTGCCGCTTCCTGAATCGTTCGGTCTTTAGATGATAAGAACCAGTCTCTTGCTGATGAAAGCGCAAACTCCTCGGCATCTTTAATCGTCCGCATCTCCATCTTCTGTGCAATTGATAATGCGACAGATGCAGCTCTTAGCTCTGCAACCGTCAAGTTCTGTTTTGGCTCTAACTTGTCACCAGATTTCGTTAAGAGCATTCGCCTTGCTGCTTGACGAATTGCCAGTGCGTCGTTATCGCTATGCGACTTCATGCGCCTACTTCTACACTGAGCCCCATCTCATCCGAGACTTCCGAGAATGCCCTTCCCGTCTCGACTAGCGTTGCGGTACCGCCTGAAAATTCTTGCCAGCGCTTAATGATGACGTCGCAGTATTTGGGGTCAAGCTCCATCAAGCGCGCAGACCTGCTGTTCTTTTCGCACGCAATCAAAGTCGAACCTGAGCCGCCGAATAGGTCAAGGACCACATCGCCGCCTCGGCTGCTGTTGCACAGCGGGTACTCAATCAGCGCCACCGGCTTCATGGTCGGATGCACGTCGTTGCGCTGCGGGCGGTCAAAATTCCAAACCGTCGATTGCTTGCGGTCTGTGTACCAGCGGTGTGCGCCAGTCGGCTTCCATCCGTACAGCACAGGCTCATGTTGCCAGTGGTAATCCTGACGCCCCATCACAAACTGCTGCTTGACCCATACACAGCACTGCGCCAGCTTAAATCCAGCCTCGACCATTGCCTTACGAAAGTTCATCCCCTCGCTATCAGCATGGAATACATACAACCCTGCACCATCCTTCGACACGGCAAACATGGCTCCATCAGCCGCAAGCCAGAACTGGTAGAACGCGTCGGCGCTCATGCTGTCATTTTGGATGGTCAGCTTTTCGGCCGTGCCTCCTTCGTATGC
>JACCDY010638502.1_pt1 | contig 15734 bp, 19 predicted proteins | sample 7446391 | NCBI WGS metagenome assembly JACCDY01 (sample SAMN15323451, study PRJNA562643) | freshwater metagenome | isolation source: river surface water | place: USA:Blue River Watershed | collected 2017-08-18
CAATTTAAACATTATCAAGCAATTAAATATTAAGGACTTAAAAATGAAACAATGTACTTACAATGTATTAGCTTTACTAATTTTTGCTTTGTCTTTTTCATATGTGCCGACAGCAGCATTTCAATACCACTGTGTTTATGATGGTGTAACAACTTTCAATGTGCCTATCTTCATATTTCAGCAAGTTTTTTTAGCGACTATTTTATTTATTATTGGCCGATATAGTTTCAAAGATGGCAAGATGGTCTGTTGGATGTCATGCAGCCGTAAAAAAGACAAAAAGAAAAAATAATTAATCGAATTTAGCTTTATGTTTAGGCTGCCTTTTAAACTTTGTTTTGTCTTTTTCAACCTTTGGTTTAAAAGGTAAGTCAGCACGAAAAAGTGCGTAATGTGTTTGAGAGCGTAACTTAAGTTTTCGAATTTGCTTCATAAAACATTACGCAATAATATCCAATACGCCTCGCGTAATAAATTCAATTGCCATAGAGCCTAAAAGTAATCCCATGACGCGTGTAATAATTTTTGTACCAATTGCACCAATCACCCTAGAAATATTTTCAGCAAAATTTAAAGTCAGCCAAATTGATAAAGATACAAAAATACACGGCAGAATCAAAAAGGTTTGATTTATAAGATTAGGAGCTTGATGCGCGGCAATAATCATATTACTTATCGCACCAGGACCTGCCAAAAGCGGAATGCTGAGCGGTACAAAAGCAATTAATTCTCTTTCTGACTTATTATTTTGAGTAGATTCCATAATTTGATTACGACCTAACATCATATAAATAGCCATAATTAATAGAAGAATACCGCCGCAAATTTGAAAACTTGGCATAGTAATGCCAAAGATATTTAAAATCTTATCCCCGAGAAAGAGTGAAACAACAAGAATAATGAAGACAGTTAAAGCTGTCATTTTTGCCACATTCTTTTTATTAATTTTTTTATGCTGCCCAGTTAAACTTAAATAAATCGGCAAACAACCAGGAGGATCCACAATCGCTATCATTGCAATTGTCGTTTTAATTATAAAAGTCCAATCAATCATCATCAATGTCATTATCTAGCCTTACTTTAATCTATAAATGCTTACTTAGTATATATTCCAAAATTACTTTTACAATATAACCGATAACTCCCATGCAAAGGACCGCAAGAAGCCATAAAGTTCCCTCTTTACCCGCCTTACTTTCTTTAGCAATATTAAATACAATGAAAACATAAACAAAACAAGCCCGCCAATCATCCATGGTGTGCTCGCTTGAATTAAATTTTCGAGCGCTTCAGATGTCATAATTTTCTTTGTATAGAATTGATTTGAGGTAGATCAATGATAATGGATTTCTATCCATAAATTACGAATTGATTGATACGTTAAAAATAAAACAACTCTATAATTAAAAAATGAGTATCCCGATTAAAAGTATTCCTATTAAGAATGTTTCGCAAAAAAGTCCTTTATCTTTAGAGGCTAATGATTGGAAAGCTTTAGACAATGTAAAGGAATGGTCTCAATTTAGCCAGAGTGTAAACAAAGACAATACACGATGGGAATCACATATAGTGATTGAAGGAATGCATTGTGCTGCATGTGCTTTTAAAGTAGAAAATACATTAAAGCCTTTACCAGGTGTTGTCGAAGTTTCCGTCAATGCAACATCAGGACACGCTAAAATTATTTGGCAATCTAATCTCATTAAGCCATCTCTTTGGGCGAGCGGAATTTATAAAGCGGGATATCAAGCCTTTCCAGCCAGCGATTTATTGCATCAGGATGAGCGTAAAAAAACCCAACGACAAGCTTTATGGCGACTCTTAGTTGCCGGATTTTGCATGATGCAAGTCATGATGTTCTCGGTGCCCACTTATATGGCTATTCCTGGCGAAATGACAAGCAACATGAAAGGGCTAATGGAGTGGGCCAGTTGGGTCATCACATTGCCCGTGATGTTATTTTCATGCGGACCTTTTTTCAAAAGCGCGCTTAATGATTTAAAAACAAAACAAATCAGCATGGATATGCCGGTATCACTCGGTATTTTGATTATGTTTGTTGTAAGTACTGCAGCAACTTTTGATTCCAATGGTTTACTTGGCAAAGAAGTTTATTTTGATTCACTCACAATGTTTGTATTTTTTCTTTTAACAGGACGATGGATTGAATTAAAAATGCGTGATAAAACAGCAGGTGCTCTTGATGTATTGATGAGACGAATGCCTCGTATGGTAAATCGAGTCAATCCTGATGGCAGCATTGAAAAAATACCTGTCAATCTTCTTCAAGTTGGCGATATAGTTGAAGTGAAACCTGGAGAAGCTTTTCCTGCAGATGGACAAATTGTAATGGGTTCCACAAATGCTGATGAAGCATTATTAACAGGAGAGTCCGCCGCTATTAGAAAAACTCTTCACGCAAAAATTATTGCGGGCAGCTTTAATTTAACCAATCCTGTTCATATGCAAGTTGAACTTGTAGGGCAAGAAACGCGCTATGCCAAAATCGTACATTTGATGGAAAAAGCATCAACTGATAAACCACGTTTAGCTTTACTGGCGGATCGCATTGCTAAACATTTTTTATGGCTTGTTATTTTATTAGCCTTAATCGTAGGCATTTATTTTTGGCAGTTTGATCATGCGAGGGCTATTATTGCAGCAGTTGCTGTATTAATTGTGACGTGCCCATGTGCGTTGTCTCTTGCAACACCTGCAGCGATGTTAAGCACGTCAGGTTTTTTAGCAAGACAAGGTATCTTGGTACAAAAAATGCAAGCACTTGAAGCATTAACACAAATTAATACAGTAGTATTTGATAAGACAGGTACATTAACCAATGATCAAATTTTTATTGAAAAAATATTTACCAATAAAAAAATTACTGAAAAAGAAGCTTTAGTCATTGCGTCGACATTATCTGCTTCCTCCCTTCATCCGGTCTCTAGAGCTTTTATGAATGCCGCTGAGATTGATACATCATTAAAAATTGAAAAAATCGAAGAAGTTAGTGGAGGTGGATTATTGGCCAAAACATCTTTAGGCATTTTTAAATTGGGGTCGCTTACTTTTTGTGATTTAAAGGACAACGAGTTTGATCATTTAAAAGAAGAGCAATTACAAGTACATTTAATGCATGACGATTATTGGGTAGCAAGTTTCATGATGACTGAGTCGATTAAAGAAGATGCACTTCAGTCGATTGAGATACTTAAAAAACATCATTTAAATATTGAAATTTTATCAGGAGATAAATTGTCGTCTGTTAAAAGAGTGGCTGATCAATTATCTATACAAAACATCAAAGGCCAATGTTCGCCCGAAGATAAATTAAGACATATTCAATTACTTCAGTCACAAAATTCGAAAGTACTTATGGTGGGGGATGGATTAAATGATGGGCCTGTATTAGCTTTTGCACATGCCTCCATTGCACTTGGCCAAGGCGCACCCCTATCTCAAGCACAATCAGACTTTATTATTTTAAAAGGTGAGCTTCGTCTTATTCCTCAATTGATAGAAGAGGCTAAACGCACGATGAAAATTATTAAGCAAAATCTAGTTTGGGCAGCTTTATATAACTTGATTTGTATTCCTTTAGCTGTGATGGGACTTTTACCGGCATGGTTAGCTGGATTAGGTATGGCATTGAGTTCGCTTTTTGTCATTTTGAATGCAGCACGATTAGCCTTTTAACTTGAATTAAAAGACTTATACTTAAAATTATGGATATTCTTTATTTATTAGTGCCTTTTTCCGTCATCTTAGTACTTGTGATTCTTGTAGGTCTTTGGTGGGCAGTTCATAGCGGACAGTTTGAAGATACCGAAAAAGAAGGCGAACGTATTTTGCACGACGATTGATCTAAGTCAAATCCGTATTCCCCAAAGTTTGAGAAACTTCTTTTATGAATCAATGTGCTATTAGGCACAAAATCAGATTTTTTAAGTAAGTATTCGTTTTAGGGGAAGATATGAACGCGAAAGCAAATTTATCCACGATTTATGATGATGGTGTTATAAGACAATTTTCAATCATGGCAGTGGTTTGGGGTGTTGTGGGCATGCTGGTGGGTGTAGTGATTGCAGCACAACTTGTATGGCCAGAGCTTAACTTGGGGCTTCCTTGGACTTCATTTGGTCGCCTTCGTCCGCTTCATACCAATGCAGTCATTTTTGCTTTTGGTGGATCGGCTCTTTTTGCTTCTTCTTATTATGTCGTGCAAAGAACCTGTCAAACTCGTTTGTTTGCCGGCAAATTGGCTTCTTTTACTTTCTGGGGTTGGCAAGCCGTCATCTTAGCAGCGGCTATTTCTCTTCCTTTAGGGTATACATCTGGTAAAGAGTATGCAGAACTTGAATGGCCGATTGATATTTTGATCGCTATTGTTTGGGTATCTTATGCCATCGTATTTTTTGGCACGATTGCAAAAAGAAAAATCAAACATATTTACGTTGCAAATTGGTTCTATGGCGCATTCATTATTACTGTGGCATTACTTCATATTGTAAATAGTGCCGAAATTCCTGCAGACTTTATGAAATCTTATTCAGCTTATGCGGGCGTTCAAGATGCCATGGTGCAATGGTGGTATGGTCATAATGCAGTAGGCTTTTTCTTAACAGCTGGATTTTTAGGCATGATGTATTACTTTGTCCCAAAACAAGCCGAGCGTCCTGTGTATTCATATAGTTTATCGATCGTTCACTTTTGGGCACTTATTTTTACTTATATGTGGGCAGGTCCTCATCACCTTCATTACACAGCATTACCTGATTGGGTATCTTCATTAGGCATGGTGTTCTCACTTATTTTATTTGCACCAAGCTGGGGTGGCATGATCAACGGCATCATGACGCTTTCAGGTGCTTGGCATAAATTACGTACCGATCCAATTCTAAGATTCTTAATCGTATCTTTATCTTTTTACGGCATGAGTACTTTTGAAGGTCCGATGATGTCAATTAAAACAGTGAATGCCTTATCTCACTATACGGATTGGACTGTAGGCCATGTGCATTCAGGTGCACTTGGTTGGGTCGGCTTAGTATCTATGGGCACCCTTTATTTCTTAGTGCCTCGATTATTTGGTCAAAAACAAATGTATAGCATGAAAGCGATTGAGCTTCATTTCTGGATGGCCACTATAGGGATTGTGCTTTACATCACAGCGCTTTGGATCTCAGGTGTGATGGAGGGTCTCATGTGGAGAGCAATAAATCCAGATGGCACTTTAGCTTATACATTTATTGAGTCAGTAAAAGCAAAACATCCTTATTACATTATTCGATTATTAGGTGGACTTCTCTACCTCGGCGGTATGTTAGTGATGTTGTGGAATGTCATTAAGACGGCGACTCATGGTAAACCAATAAGTATTTTAATTCCTGCTGTTAAAGCACACTAAGGGAAAAGAAAATGGCAAAAGAAAATAAAAAATTAGATAAAGAAAATTTAGGATTTAGTCACGAGACGATTGAAACAAATAGTTTCCTCATGATTATTTTGATTTTAGTTACAGTGGCGTTTGGCGGTATTGTAGAAATCATTCCACTTTTTTATCAAAAGTCGACGACTGAACCCATTAAAGGTATACAGCCATACACAGCAGTGCAACTGATGGGTCGAGACGTTTACATTCGTGAAGGTTGTTATAACTGCCACTCACAAATGATTCGCCCATTTCGTGCCGAAACACTTCGTTACGGACATTATTCAGTAGCGGGTGAATCTGTATATGATCATCCGTTTCAATGGGGAAGTAAACGAACGGGCCCTGATTTAGCTCGCGTAGGTGGACGCTACAGTGACGAATGGCATCGTGTACATTTAAATAATCCAAGAGATGTGGTGCCTGAATCTATCATGCCAGCTTATCCATGGCTTGAAAAAACAGAAGTGGATTCAACAGTTGTAGCAGAAAGAATGAAAGCATTAAGAATTGTAGGCGTACCTTATAGCGATGAAGATATTAAAGGCGCTTCTGATGCAGTAAAGGGTAAAACAGAACTTGATGCGTTGATCAGTTATTTACAAGTGCTCGGCACGAATCTTAAATAAGGATATTCATGGATATTAATGAATTAAGAACAATCGCTACAGTAGGAAGTTTTATTCTATTTGTAACGATTCTTATTTGGACTTGGGTTAAGCGCAATAGTCGAGATTTTAAAGAGGCTGCAAACTTGCCATTTGTTGAAGATGCAAAACCTGTAAGACATAAAAAAATAATTGCTAAAAAAGGTAAAAGAAAATGAATGATTTTATAAATGACTTTTGGCCCACATTGATTGTTGTTATATCACTCGGCGGTATTTTAGGTTGTGCATTATTGTTATGGAAAACAAGCAAAACTAAAGTCACAAAGAGCAAAGATGGCACGAGTGGTCATGTATGGGACGAAGATCTTAAAGAGATGAATAATCCTTTACCTTTATGGTGGGTGCGTTTATTTGTAATCACGATTGTATTCGGATTGGTTTATTTATCTTTATATCCAGGACTCGGTCGCTATGATGGTCAGCTTGGCTGGACTAAAAATAAACAATATGACAAAGAAATAGCCGAAGCTAATAAAGCGCTTGAACCTATTTATGCAAAATATGCAGCGATGTCGATTGAAGATCTATCAAAGAATGAAGATGCTAAAGGTATTGGTCAGCGCTTATTTTTAAATAACTGCGCACAATGCCATGGTTCAGATGCGAGAGGTACAAGAGGGTTTCCAAACTTAACAGATCACGATTGGCTTTATGGTGGATCACCTGAAAAAATTAAAGAAACCTTAAATAAAGGCAGAATGGGTGTAATGCCTCCAATGGCTGCTGCTGTTGGCAATGAGGAAGAGATTAAAAATGTAGCAAATTATGTTTTAAGTTTATCTAATAGCCAGCATGATACAAAACGTGCTGAATTAGGAAAAACAAAATTCACAACAATTTGCGCCGCATGTCATGGAGCTGATGGTAAAGGTAATCAACTTGTAGGCGCACCTAATTTAACAGACAATATTTGGTTACATGGTGCAGGCGAAGCAAATATCATTAAACGTATTCATGAAGGCAAATCAAATCAAATGCCATCATGGCAAGCTAAATTTACGCCAGAACAAATTCATGTGCTTACGAGTTATATTTGGGGTATGTCAAATCATTAATTTATCAGCAGTAATCGAATGAGTTCATTTGAATCGAATCTACCTCTTCCAAAAGAAGAGGTCATTTCACTTTATAAGTCGCAAGGAAAAATTCAACCAAGAGGTGTCGAAGGTTATTTCTCAAAACTTCGCTGGCTCATGGTGTGGCTTACACAGATTTATTTTTATGGGATGCCTTGGATACAATGGGGTGGTCGCCAAGCACTTCTGTTTGATTTAGACGGCAAGCGTTTTTATATTTATGGATTGGTTTTATATCCGCAAGATCTCATTTACCTCACTGCAATTCTAATTATCTCAGCATTATCTTTATTTCTTTTCACCGCAGTAGCGGGGAGATTATGGTGCGGGTTTGCATGCCCCCAAACTGTTTATACAGAAATCTTTATGTGGATTGAATCGAAGATCGAAGGTAATCACATGGCAAGAAAGAAATTAGATGATATGCCATGGACACCTAAAAAATTTGGTATTCGCTCGAGCAAACATTTCGTATGGTTACTTTTTGCATTCTGGACTGGATTTACTTTTGTAGGTTATTTCACGCCTATCAGAGATCTCTTTATTGAAGTGAGATATCTCTCAACAGGGCCGTGGGAAACTTTTTGGTTGTGTTTTTATACTTTTGCAACATATGGCAACGCAGGTTTTATGCGTGAACAAGTATGTAAATACATGTGTCCATACGCAAGATTTCAAAGTGCAATGTTTGATAAAGACACATTGATTGTTAGTTACGACAAAGAACGCGGGGAGCCTCGAGGAGGTAGATCATCACATGTTGATCATCAAGCACTTGGCGATTGTATTGATTGTCATATTTGTGTGCAGGTATGTCCGACAGGAATTGATATTCGTGAAGGCCTTCAATATGAATGCATTAGTTGTGGCGCTTGTGCCGATGCATGCAATTCAGTCATGGATAAAGTAGGTTACCCACAAGGACTTATAAAATTTACAACAGAAAATGCCTTAATCAATCGATGGACTAAACAGGAAACGATTAGGCGCATTTATAGAGTGCGTGTATTTATATATAGCTTCGTTTTGATTGCCATTATTGGTAGCGTTTTATGGAGCCTTACGTTTAGAAATTCTTTTAGAATTGATGTAGTGAGAGATCGCGGTGTCATGGCGCGATTGGCAGATGGCGGCATGCTTGAGAATGTATATCGATTAAATATTATGAATGCGCTCGAAGAGGGCCAGCATTATAAAATTTATGTAGAAGGCCTTAATAACATCGTTGTTGATTCGGATAATTTAGAGCCAAACAAAACAATTGCTATTAAAGCCACTGAATCAAGATGGGTGCCTGTAAGAGTTCAAATTCCAGATGGCATTGAAAAATCAGGTTCTCATAAAATTATGTTTAGAATAGAGTCAGAAGAAACGCATGAGATCGTAAAAGAACAATCGACATTTATTGTGCCGAGAAATTAAGGATAAAAATGGATAATCAAAAGAATACAATTTGGTGGAAAAATGGATATGTGTGGCTTATTTTAGGCGGACCATTTCTAGTTGTGATCGCTTCATTCGTTACTTATTATTTGGCTGTAACGAGACCCGATGCAGTGATTGATAATTATTATCAAAAAGGAATTGAAATCAATAAAACAATGAGTGAGAAAAGAGATCCTATGGCACCTGCAACTCAAGCTCGCAATAATGCACAAACAGGTATTAAACCGAAATCACATTAATAGCTGACAGTAGTTGTAATATCGAGATTACGTAATTCTTTTGCAATATCTTGAAGCACTTTTTCATCAATACGACCTAAGTTTTTAGCTTGAGGTTGTAAAGAAGGCCTTGCTAAGCCATAAAGATGAACACCTTGAATATTGCTTTTTACCTCGTTGATTAATTCTATATAAGCATTGATATCTTTTTCGCTCGGACCGTTCCCATTAATATTAAAAATACACGTTTGTACAAAAGTTGGACAAACGTTTGCACTATTTTTGAGACGCTCTAATATTTGATGGGGTTTTAGATTCACTTGATTAATTGTTTTAATGCTTTCTTCAGTTGCAGCATCTACTTTAAACCAAACTTCACCATTCATTTCTTTTAGCGTTTCAACGCTTTTAATTACAGATGCTTGATGCATCAAACTTCCATTGGTAATGAGTCGTATTTTAATTTTATGAAGTAAATTAAATTCTCCGAGTAATTTTTTAACGATTGAAATAACTTCTGGAAATTCTTCTGCGCTTGTAGGTTCACCATTACCTGAAAAAGCAATGTCTTTTAAATGACGGTCTTCAAAAGATACATTTTTTTCCATGTAATCACCATGAATAATTTCATTAAGGAAAAAACGTAACTCTTGTTCAAGCACATCTAATTCAATAGGTGGCGGCGTACCACGCGTGAGATTCGGTATCTCACAATATATACATTGCCAATTACATGCATTATTGACATTTAAGTTAACGCCAATCGACAAGCCACCTGCGCGCCTTGAAATGACTGAGTAAATATATTTGAGGCCGCTTAATTCTCGGCTGTGATCATGAATACTAAGATATTGTTTAGATACGCTCATGTATTGAGCTTCTTAATTACAGCTAGGTGATTTAACAAGTTGCTTTAATGCGTCTGGTTTTAAAATTTTAATATGACGTTGTTTAACTTCAATAATGCCTTCTTCACTATATTTTGAAAAAGTACGACTGACCGTTTCAAGTTTAAGACCTAAATAACTTCCAATTTCTTCACGTGACATTCTTAATATGAACTCAGATTGTGATTGCCCTCGGGCAAAAAGTCTTTGAATGAGATTTACTAAAAAATTAGCGAGCCTTTCTTCAGCCGACATATTTCCAAGAAGCATCATCATGCCGTTTTCGCGAACAATTTCACGACTCATAATTTTATGAACGTGTTTTTGCAGTACTGGAAATTCTCTGGATAAATCTTCAATGTGATCAAAAGGCATTATACAGACTTCAGCATCTTCTAGAGCAACAGCGTTGCATGTGTGATGATCATTCACAATGCCATCGAGACCTATAATTTCGCCAGCCATTTGAAAGCCTGTAACTTGTTCACGTCCATCTTCTGACGCTACAGAAGTTTTAAAAAAGCCTGTACGAATAGCATAAAGCGAAGTAAATGTTTCTCCATTTTCAAAGAGCAAGTCACCTTGTTTAATTTTTTTACGTGTTGTGACAACTTCATCAAGTTTATGCATGTCATTTTGATCAAAACCTACGGGCATACAAAGCTCGCGCAGATTACAACTTGAACAGGCAACTTTGAATGTTTCAGCTTTCATCGAAAAATCACTTATGTTTTAAAGCGTTTAGTGTAGCTTATTCATCAATCTATGAATAGATGAAGTCTTTTTGATGTACGTCAAAGATTGCAATTTAGGCTTATGGCACAGTAATGTCCTATGGACACTGCTGTCAAAAATAGAGACCAAAAATTAGGTTCAACACCTATTACGACTTCACTTTTGCAAAAATTTGACGTCAATGGTCCAAGATATACTTCATACCCAACAGCAGATCGCTTTGTAGAAGCTTTTACTGAAAACGCTTATAAAGAAGCTTTAGAACAAAGACGATTACGTCCAATTAATCAACCTTTATCGATTTATGTTCATATTCCTTTTTGTGAGTCACTTTGTTTTTACTGTGCTTGCAATAAAATCGTTACTAAACATCATGAACGTTCTCGTGAATACTTAGATTATTTAAAAAAAGAAATTGATTTACATCTCGATTATTTAGGTCAAAAACAAGTTGTGAGTCAGCTTCATCTTGGTGGTGGCTCACCTACATTTTTTTCAGATGAAGAAATCAATGAGCTCTTTAATAAACTAAAAGAAGTTTTTATATTAAGCCCTCAAGGGGAATATTCGATTGAAGTAGATCCTAGGACGGTTGATGATAAGCGTTTAAAAAGGTTAAAAAAAATTGGTTTTAATCGCTTAAGTTTTGGCGTACAGGATTTTAATTATGATGTGCAAAAAGCCGTTCATCGTTTACAGCCATTTGATCAAGTAGCTTCTCTCATGAATGACGCTCATAAAGATGGTTATGAATCCATTAACATGGATTTAATTTATGGATTGCCACTTCAAACACCTGAAACATTTAATGAAACCTTAGATCAAGTGATTAGCTTAAAACCTGATCGAATTGCTTTATATGCTTATGCGCATCTACCTAAGCGCTTTAAGCCTCAGCGACGCATTCATGAAGACGATATTCCGCCTGCAAAAAATAAGATTGCTATGTTGTCGTTGGCTATCGAAAAATTTCTTGAAAGTGGTTATATCTATGTAGGTATGGACCATTTTGCTTTGCCAACAGATAGTTTAGCCATTGCAAAAAGACAAGGAAGATTGCATCGAAATTTCCAAGGCTATAGTACGCAACCTGATTGCGACATTATTGCATTAGGTGTTTCAGCGATTGGACGTATTGGAGCTAATTACAATCAAAATGCAAAAGAACTTGAAGATTATTATGATCATCTTAATCATGGACGCTTTCCAATTATTAAAGGATTAGCACTTTCAAAAGATGATATCGTGCGACGTGCTGTCATTATGGAAATAATGTGTCAGGGTCGATTGGATTATGAATCAATTGAATTGGCTTATTTAATTAACTTTAAAGAATATTTTTCATCTGAAATGAATCTTCTTCGAAATTTTCAAGAAAAAGATTTTATCGAATTAGATGATTCAGGTATTCAAGTGACAGACACAGGCTGGTTTTTTGTACGTGCAATTGCTATGATTTTTGATCGATACTTACAATTGGATCAAAATCGTACGCGGTTTTCTAAAATTCTTTAATGCTTTTTCAATTCTCAGTTTTTTTCTCAACTTTTTTTATGGGGTTGATGGGCGGCCCACATTGTATCGCGATGTGCGGAGCGCCATGCGCTGCAATTAGCGCACAAGGCTCTCGACAGATTTTGCAATTTCACTTAGGTCGTATTTTAGGTTACGGCATCTTAGGTGGTATCGCAGCTTATTCTGTGAATAATCTCGCTTGGTTTTCAAATCAAACGATGTCGCTTCATCCTATCTGGACATTTTTTCATGGCATTATTTTTGTATGGGGTTTTGTGATGTTGCTTTATGCAAAGCAACCTCAATGGATTGATCATATGGGTGAATCTATTTGGAATAGGATTCAAATATTTTCTAAAACATTAAGGAGTAATTTTTTATTAGGCATGCTTTGGTCCTTTATGCCATGTGGACTTTTGTATTCCGCATTACTTGTTGCAGCGCTAACTTTAAATATTTTAAATGGAACGCTTTCCATGATATTTTTTGCTTTAGGTACAAGCATTTCATTAATTGTGAGCCCAATCATTTGGCTAAAGATAAAAAATGGAAAGTTGTGGCTTAGTGAAACGCAAGGAATGCGTATCGCAGGATTACTTCTTATGATTGCCGCATCTTGGGCAATTTGGATGGACTTAATTCATCCCATGAAATTATGGTGCCAATAAAAAACCCCTGCTTTTGAAGGCAGGGGTTTTAAGGGAAATGCTAGTGGACCTAGCATTATTTGCTACTAAAACTTCTTACCAACACCAAAGCTTACTACCCACGGGTCAACGTCAAGATTATCAATTTTTGAAGTTGTATTAACATCGGTGTTAAACCATATTTTTTTTACGTCAATGTTAACCAGCCACTTGTCTTGAAGATTGTAATCAACACCTGCCTGAAGTGCTGGACCAAACATATTTCTATCAACAGTAATGCCAGTAGCGCCTAGGTTTAAATTTCTGTCCATCGCTCTAATATAAGACACTCCAGCGCCGACATATGGATCAATAGTTTGATCTGGATTGAAGTGCCATTGAGCAGTTAAAGTCGGAGGTAAAAGGTTAATGCTACCTAGTTTTGCCCCTGCATTTGCTCCACCCTGGCCAATATTAACGTCATGTCTTGTGCCCACAGCGAGAATTAGCTCAGCAGCAATATTTTTTGTAATGTAGTAAGAAAAATCGACTTCGGGAATTGTATTACTATCAACCTCTAATCTAGAGCCCACTGATGAATCTAACTGACTAGATTCGTCTGGTGAAATATGAGTGACCCTTGCTCGAACAACAACATCGCCTTTTTCAGCGAAGGATAAAGCTGGTGCCATGAGGCCAGCAACCAAAATGGCAATAAGTGATTTTTGCATAATATTTCCCTACTAATAACAGGGTAATTTTATGGCTTATAAGAGAAGAAAGACTTGATGCAGATCAATTCAAAGCTATTTAAGGGAATTGAGACGATCTCGTAACGGGGATAAGTCATAGCCAGCAATTTGAGCTTTGCTTAAAATTTCATCAATAGGCAATGTTTTTGCATGAGATAAAGCCCAAAGTGTTGAACATCGAGTGCCTGTTCTGCAATAAGCAAAAACAGGCTTTTGAGCTGCCTTAAAATAAGCATCAAATTGTGCAATATCATTATCTGAAATTTGTCCGCCAATCACTGGCTGATGAATTGTTTTTATGCCGAGATTTTGAGCTTCTTTTTCAATAACTGAAAAATCAAGTTGACCCTCAGATTCATGATCAGGGCGATTACAAAAAATAGTTTTGTAGCCTTGGGCTTTTATTTCTTTTAAGTCTTCGATCGTAATTTGATCAGAGACAGTGAGTTCGTTATTTATTTTTGCAAATTTCATAACTTCATTCTACTTTAAAAAAATGCCTAGTAGGTCATTTAAGAATCGCTGACCCAGAACCGTTGGCTTAATCATTTCGTGATTTATGCTAATCAGTTTTTTATCTAATGCAGTTTTAAGTTCTTTATCAATAGATGAAATAAATAACCCAGTTTTTTCTTCAAAACTTTGCATAGTAAAGCCATCAATCAGGCGTAAATGATTCATCATAAATTCAAAAGCCAAATCATTTTCATGAACAATGGTTTCTGATTCAATCATATTTTGTGAATTTACTTTCTCTATATATTGCTTTGGATTTTTGTAGCGACTCTCTCGCGTCATTTTGTCATGAAATGTAAGTTTGCTATGAGCGCCTGCACCAATACCTAAGTAATCACCAAATTGCCAATAATTCAAATTGTGTTGGCATTGTGATTTAGGCTTTGCAAAAGCAGATGTTTCATAATGCTCATAACCATTTTCACTTAGAATAGTTTCAATAGTTTCTTGCATCACTGCACTCTCATCATCTAGAGGTAATTGAGGAGGATGCTTAAAAAAGAAAGTATTTGGTTCAATGGTTAAATGATAAAAAGATAAATGCTGTGTATTAAAAGAAGTTGCCGTTTTAGCATCATCTATCGCTTCAGCTAATGTTTGATGAGGTAATGCGTACATTAAATCTAAATTCACCTCATTAAAATGATGCATCGCAATTTCAATACCTTTTTTAGCATCTTCACTATCATGAATGCGACCCAAAGATTTGAGATGCGTGTCATTAAATGATTGAATGCCAAGCGAGACTCTTGTCACACCTGCGTCTTTATAGCCTTCAAAGTGATTGGTATCAATCGTACCTGGATTTGCTTCAAGTGTAATTTCTGCATCATATAAGATGGGCGTGAGTGCACGAACTTGACTTAAAATTTTGTGGATAGCTTTTCCGCTAAAAAGACTTGGCGTCCCGCCACCAAAAAAAATCGAATGAATTTTTCTCCCCCAAATTTTAGGTAGAGAGTATTCAAGATCTTTAATGAGCGCATCCACATACATGGATTCCATGTCAGTAAAGTTTTGTGTTTCTTTATGTTCATGTGAATTGAAATCACAATAAGGACATTTTTTTACACACCAAGGAATATGAATATAAAGCGAAAGTGGTGGTGGAATAGTGAGTCTTGAAGTTTGACTCATAGACGACTTACTTATTTTTTAGATAAGGATTAATAAGATCATCAACCATTTGATGAAGTGCTTCTTTCATTTGCTTTTCTGAAACTTCCATTAATAGACCATCTTCAATAGCATCTTGAGAAAGCTGTTTTAATTCATCAAAATTTTCTTTCATCACCTTAATTTTTTCTGTACATGACACGACTGTTTTGTCGTCACGTATCCAAGTAGGCCATTTGTTTTTTGATTTATCCATAAATCTGATTTAGTTTTAATTTAAGTTTTTGTAATGCTTGTCCGCGATGACTAATTCTGTTTTTAATATCTGAAGATAATTCTGCCACAGCTTTTTCAGTCATATGATCTAAAAATAAAGGATCATAACCAAAACCACCGGAACCTCTAGGTACTTTTAGAATTTCTCCATGCCAAATACCTTCGACAATAATCGGTTCTGGATCGAATTCATGTTTTACAAATACAATGACACATATGTAATGTGCTTTTCGATTAGATTCGTTTTCTAAACTTTTTAAAAGTTTTTCATTATTTTTTTGATCCGATGAAGGCTCTCCTGCATACCGAGCAGATAAGACACCTGGTTTACAATCAAGCGCATCGACACAGATGCCTGAATCATCGGCAATTGCAGGAAGTTTTGATAAACGGCTTGCATGCCTTGCTTTAGTAAGTGCATTTTCAACGAATGTATGAAAAGGTTCTTCAGCTGCTTCAATTTTAAAGTG
>JACCDY010147942.1_pt1 | contig 15710 bp, 13 predicted proteins | sample 7446391 | NCBI WGS metagenome assembly JACCDY01 (sample SAMN15323451, study PRJNA562643) | freshwater metagenome | isolation source: river surface water | place: USA:Blue River Watershed | collected 2017-08-18
AATCAAAGCTTCGGAACCTTTGGGGGAAAGATTCTAGCGGTAGAAAATACCATTAATGATAAGGGTTTATTCCGCGTCATTGTGGTCGAAGACCCCAAAGAAAAACGCTGGCCACCTCAATTAAAATTAGGGGCAGGGGCACAAGGTATTGCGCTGCTAAACGACGTGCCACTTTGGTATGAATTATGGCGAAACATCAACGGCTTCCCGGCGGATTATTACACAGTCAAAAAAGAAGAAAAGAAAGATGAGAAGTAAGCTGATTCTTTTTTTATTGATAAGTTTCTTGGCTAATTCCCAGTCGAAGACCCTGCACCCAGAGGCCTTCCTGAAAATCGTACAAACCTATCATCCGCAGGCTCGTCAAGCGCAAATCGGGGTTCTCAAATCGAACGCCGAATTATTAAGCGCGCGGGGTGGTTTTGATCCCATTTTAAGCCACTACAGCAGCAAGAAAACCTTGGATGGGAAAAATTATTACGAATACCATGCGCCGGAATTAAACATCCCAACATGGTACGGAATCGAATTAAGTGCGGGTAGCCAAAGCCTAAATGGCGGCCGACTAGACCCCAGCCAAACTTCCGGCCAAACCGCCTATATGGGAATTAGCGTGCCCTTGGCCAAAAACCTGGTCATCGATAAGCGTCGAGCGGCACTCCAACAAGCGAAAATCGGCATTCAAATGGCCGGACAAGAGCAACGGTTGGTACTCAATGAGTTGATCAACGAGGCCATGAATGCCTATTGGAATTGGGCGAAAAGTCATCGCGTTTTACAAATTGTAGAAAACAACTTAGGCGTCGCAAAAAGACGCGTTGAACTCGTAAAACGAAGTGTAGAATTAGGCGAAAGACCCGCTGTAGATACCTTGGAGGCATTTACGCAGCAGCAATTCTTTGAGAACTTGTACCAAGCAAAATGGGTCGCTTATGAGAATTCCCGTTTGGAATTATCGGTTTACTTGTGGAAAGAAGGGAATATTCCCATGGATTTGCCTGCGGACGTGACGCCGGATGGGTCTTTGACCGACAAAACCTTGTTCGCTAATTTTGACTTAAATCTTCCATCGCTCTTAACCAAAGCGCAGGAAAACCACCCGTCGTTAAATGCCTACACGAATAAACTGGAAATTTTAACGATTGAGCGTAGACTGAAATTTCAGAGTCTTCTACCGAAGTTGGACCTGCAATACAACCAACTTTCCCGCAATGGCTTCGAGCTACACAGCACAGGCCTATTAGATAACAACTTCCAATACGGCATTAAATTTGAAATGCCTTTACGCCTGTCACAAGGCCGGGGGGATTTCCAAAAGGCGAAATTGAAGTTGGAGGAAGAAACCTTAAACCGTTCGCAAAAAAGCCAACAGATTCAGGTAAAAGTAAGTTCCTACTACAATCAATTCATCAGCTTACAAAAACAGGTTCAGACGCAAGAGCAGGCGGTGGCCAATTACCAAGCCCTGGTCAAGGCGGAAGAAACGCGGTTCCAACAGGGTGAGTCGTCCTTGTTCTTGATAAACAGTCGGGAAACCAAAGCCATGGAAGCGGCCGAAAAACTGGTGGACCTACAGGCTTATTTGTTTCAATCGATTTACACCTTGCAGGCAAGCGCGGGGGTGTTGATGTAGTTAATAGGAAAGATCGATTTCCCCACGTAAATACAAGACCGACTTCCCGGCAATTTCCACGCGATTCCCGTTTAGCGAACACGTTAATTTCCCCGTCCGCTGGGATAATTGCATCGCTGTCATCGAATTCTTTCCGAATACACGCGCCCAATAAGGCGTCAACGTCGTATGGGCCGATCCCGTCACCGGATCTTCATTGACACCACAAGCCGGTCCAAAAAATCGAGAGACAAAATCTACTTGAAGGCCCGGAGCCGTCACAATAATTCCACGCACCGGGTGAACTTTCAAGGCCTCAAAGTCGGGCTGGAGATTCTGTATTTCCTCCTCCGAATCATAGACAAGCAGGTAATCGGTCTTCCCTTTGTACACGGCTCTTGGGGGAGTCGAAAGTCCCGCAAACCGACTAGAATCAAAGTCCATCGCCTCAAGGGTGTCCGCAGGAAAATCCAAGACCAATTCATCGCCCCGTTTACTCACCTTTAAAAGTCCACTTCGTGGCGAAATAAAAGGGATTTCATCCCCCGTAAATCCCAATTCATGAAACGCGACATGGGCACTCGCTAAGGTGGCATGACCGCACAGGTCGACTTCCACGGTGGGCGTAAACCATCGGATTTCGTACCCATTGCCTGAGGGAACGATGAAAGCCGTTTCGGCTAAATTATTCTCCTGTGCAATGTTTTGCATAAGCTCATCGGGAAGCCATGCGTCCAAGGGACAAACAGCGGCTGGATTACCTTTGAATAATTGATCCGTAAAGGCGTCGACTTGGTAAATAGCGATTTTCATGATTCTAAATTAACAGCATTTCTGCGAAAGCCGACAAAAGTAAGATAGAGTCCCAAGGAAAATTCCCACAGCGCAATCGGGACGGCGGTTAAGGCAATCATGGGATCTCTTTGACCGGCGAATCCAAACAATACGGCAACATCTCCCCCAGTCAATGTAAACGCCCCGATGATTCCGATGATCGGAAGAACGCGAGGAACGAGCTTCATTTTGTAGAGACAGGTTCCAAGGAGTAGCGCGTTGATGGCGGGAATAAAACTTTGGCTGATCAGAAATATCCGGTCATAGAACATCACGAGGCCCCGACTGAGCACCGTCGCCTCAGGACCCAAAGACCGCAAGTTCAAGACAGTCAGTAAGGCGCCCACGCCCACAAAGATCAGTGAGGCTTCCAAGATCCGCGCAGCTACAAAACCCAAGGCTAAAGTTTCCTGCTCTTTCTTCAAGACGGGATACAGAACCACCGCGGTCCCAATGCAAAACAAGGCCATGAGTAATTCCAACATTCCACCTAGCACGACGTCAGCTGCAGGAGCCTGACTCGAGATAAAATCCGCTTGGTGAATCGCATGATAGAGCGATAAGGTAGGAATGGAAATGAAGGTCAAGAGGTAAAGAATACCGGCAGCCAGGGAAGTTTTGCGAGATGATGTCATGGTTCAAATTACATTAAATTCATGAAAGCATAACGCGAAAAATATTTAATACCTTTGATGGTCATGCATACGATTCAAATCATACGAGCGAAAAGCCAAGACCTTTCGGCCTTGCAGTCGATCAGTCGGACAACCTTCACCCAAACCTTTACGGAGGGAAATACGGAGGAGAATTTAAAGCGCTATTTGGAATTTGGCTTTGCAACCGAAAAACTTTCCAAAGAACTGAACAACCCCGAATCGGAATTTTATCTAGCTTTGACCGAAGGCCATGTAATCGGCTACCTAAAAGTCAATTTCGGGACGGCACAAAGTGAGGAACAAAACCCTCAAGCCCTTGAAATCGAGCGAATCTATGTGATGCAGGAATACCAGGGGAAACATGTGGGATTGATGCTTTTTGAAAAAGCATTGGCCATAGCACAAAAGCGCAAATCCCCCTATCTCTGGCTGGGCGTTTGGGAGAAAAATCAGCGCGCCATACAGTTTTATCAGAAACTAGGTTTTGTAGAATTCGGCCAGCATATCTTCCAATTTGGGGATGAAGCACAAACGGATATTTTGATGCAAAAAATCATTTAATCGGGTAACTGAAAAATTACAAAAACGAATAAACACGTATCCTAATTACCGGTAGCTTTGCTGCATGGGGAAATAAATAATCTCCGATGAGTCAATCATCATTACCAACCCACTGAAATGGCATCAACTAAAACAAAGCCAGTAGGGCCCAAAGAAGAGGAATACAACCGTATAGTTGCCGCAATGAGGAATATTCCCGCTCAATTGAAAAAGGAAAAGGGAACCAACCTTGTTGTCTCCCGAAACGGCAAAATTGAGCATATCAAGCCGGAAGACATCAAGATCTAATTCCCATTTTAAGCCTCCTCTTACAGCTGAGGCTGGAAAGGCTGTTGGTAAAAACGCTTACCCGTCGCTTTATACAAGGCATTCGCCATTGCCCCGAAAATCGGAGGAAATGGTGGCTCGCCTAATCCCGTCGGATCTACCTCATTTTGCACAAAATGCACATCGATTTTCTTCGGTGCTTCATTGTGGCGAATCATGCGGTAAGTATCAAAATTCTTCTGATCCGTCTTGCCCTCCGTTAAGGTCAACTGACCAAATAAAGCATTCCCTATTCCATCAATCGCCGCGCCTTCGGCCATGTTTTTTGCCCCTTCCGGATTCACCACGACCCCACAATCCAAGGCTGATGTCACCTGATCGACGATGACCTGTCCATCCTTCACTTGCAAGTCAATCACCTGGGCGGCATAAGAATTATGGCAGAAATACGCCGAAACACCGCGTTTCTTGCGCGCGTTTTCGGGTTTTCCCCAGCCGGACTTATCTCGAACTAATTCCAAGACGCCCATGTAACGCGCGGCATCGTAATCGTTGCTTTTGCCTACCGGGTTGTTTTTAGCACGTTGCAATAATTCCAATCGGAAGGCAATCGGATCCTTACCCATGTATTCCGAAATCTCGTCTAAAAACGACTGCTCCGCCGCCGCATTGAAATTCGAACGCGGTGCACGAAAAGCTCCGATGGTAATGTTCGAAGGGATTGACCAGCTTTCCGCCAAATAATTATCCAAGGCTCCCGCCGGGAAACGATTTGCATGTAATGGGGATTCCGGAACGCCTCCGCCCTTAATATGCATCGCCGTCAGACGCTTATTCTCATCAAACGCCGCGCGATAAGTCATTTGGTAGGTTGGTCGGTAGATACCGCCACTCACATCATCTTCCCGCTTATAAATCAATTTAATCGGCGCTTTCGCTTGCTTCGAAATCAAAACCGCCTCCAACATGTAGTGGCCATAGGCCCGACGGCCAAAACCGCCACCCATACGCGCCAACTCAATCTCAATATTTTCTTTCGGTATTCCCAAACGCGCCGCCACCGTATTCGCTACCATATCGGGGCCCTGAATAGGTCCCAAAATACGAACTTTATCTCCTTGCACATGGGCGAAGGTATTTGTAGGCTCCATGATATTATGTGCCAAAAATGGCGCCGTGTACGTCCGCTCAATCACATGCTTTGCCTCCGCAAATGCCTTCTCTGGGTCACCATCCTTGCGCTCCACACGTCCGGGTTTCTTATCCATTTCTAGCATTTGGGCATAATGTTTCTTCGTACTTTCCAGACCTGCCGGAACCACGTTATCTCGCCCATTCATGCCCAACTCCTTCGTCTCTGGTGCATTTTCCCAAACTACCTTCAGCGCCTTGCGCGCATTCATCACATCCCAGGTATTCTTACCCACCACGGCAATCACCTCATTAAACGTACGCGTATCAAACATGGCCAATTTCTGCGTCGGCTCATACACCTGAATTGGGAAAATATCGACGATTCCCGGCATCTTTTTTGCTGCTGTCGCATCAAATGACTTCAAGCGCATCCCGAAAGCCGGTGGGCGTTCCGTCATCGCAATTAGCATGCCTGGAACCTGATAATCCATCCCAAACAAAGGCTGTCCTTTCACGATTTTTGGCCCCTCCACATTTTTCTGTGGCGTTCCCAATAGCTTGAAGCTTTTATTCCCTTTTAAAACAATATCCTTCGGTACGGCCAACTTAGACGCGGCCGTAGCAAATGAACCATAAGTAGCTTGCTTCCCACTAAAGGAGTTCATCACCATCCCGTTCGAAGTCGTTAATTCCGCCACCGGCACGTTCCACTCCTGGCTCGCCGCTGTCAAAATCATTTGACGCGCAGACGCTCCCGCCGTACGCAATAATTTCCAGGCTTGTCGGATTGATTGGCTTCCTCCCGTAAACTGGCGATTGTATAAGGCAAGGCTATAATTCGCTTGTTCCACTTGCACCGCTTTGAAGTCGACATCCAATTCCTCCGCGATTAACATCGGCAATGAAGTCATCACGTTTTGGCCAAATTCAGGATTAGGCGAGAAAATCTTCACCACATTGTCGGGCGTGATTTTTATGTAACTCGTTAATTGCTCCCAAGTTGGTTCTGCACCTAATGCCTTCAAGGTTTCCTCCGACTTCGCTGAAGCGAACCAAGAAATCCCCAACATCAAGCCTCCGCCAGATAGGGACGAAACTTTTAAAAACGAGCGTCTGCTGTAATTTGATTCGGTCTTTTTCATCTTATTTCGAGGCTGCAGCTAATTGAATGGCTTTTTTAATACGCGTATAGGTTCCACAACGGCAAATATTTCCTGCCATGAAATTCTCAATATCCTCTTCGGAAGGCTTTGGCGTGCTCTTCAATAACGCCGCCGCGCTCATGATTTGACCGGATTGGCAATAGCCGCATTGCGCGACATCGACGTCCAACCAAGCCTTTTGTACGGGATGATCTCCCTTCTCAGCTAAACCTTCAATGGTTGTGATTTCTTGTTTGGCCAAAGCCGAAATCGGCAATTGACAAGAACGAACGGCGTTGCCATCCAGATGAACGGTACATGCTCCACAAGATCCCACGCCACAACCGTATTTCGTGCCTTTCATGTCCAAAATATCCCGAAGCACCCATAATAATGGCATGTTCTCATCCACCGTCACGGTGTGGGATTTCTTATTGATTCGAATGGTGAATTTCTTGATCATAGTTTTCGTATTTAGCGCAATTTATCGTTTTCTATTTGGCAATAATTACAAGAATCAAACAATTGAATTAATCGATTGCTCGGTTGCCCAACCAATGTACCATGGCCGGGTCGCGGTGATCGAAAAAGCTACTCGTTTGTGTATCTAAGCTTTGAATGGCATCCATCTCCGCATCAGATAAGTTGAAGTTAAATACCTCAAAATTCTGAATCATTCGATCTCGACTAACCGTTTTGGGAATTACGACGATGTCTCGCTGGATCAACCAGCGCAATACAACTTGCGCGACTGATTTCCCATGTGATTTGGCAATTCCACTCAAGGTATCGTTTTCAAACAAAGCATTTCGTCCTTCAGCAAATGGCGCCCAAGATTCGATTTGAATCTTATGCTCGTTTAAGAATTGTTGGTTCGCAATTTGCTGTTGAAAAGGATGTGTCTCCACTTGATTCACTGCCGGAATAATTTCCGTATGATTCATCAGGTCCATTACTCGATCCGGATGAAAATTGCTGATCCCGATCGCACGAATTCGTCCCTCTTTGTACAGCTTTTCCATAGCACGCCATTCGCCAAAAACGTCGCCATAGGGTTGATGAATTAGATACAAATCCAAGTAATCCAAGGCCAGTTTCTTCATCGATTTGTCAAAAGCAGCTAGGGTCCCTTCGTAGCCATTCCCCTGAATCCATAATTTTGTCGTGATGAATAAATCGTCCCGCGAAATCCCGGAAGACCGAATCGCCTTACCTACTGCCTCCTCATTTCCATACGATGCGGCGGTATCGATGGAACGATAGCCTACTTCGATTGCATCCAAAACACATTGTTCACATGCCGCTGCATCTGCGATTTGGAAAACACCAAAGCCCAAAATAGGCATTTCAACTCCGTTATTTAAGGTTATATGTTTCATATTAATTTAAATTCCGATAAGCCAGCGGCGTGTTGCCCACGCGTTGCTTAAATAGGCGCGTAAAGTGTTGTGGGTATTTAAACCCTAGTTCATACGCAATTTCATTGACCGTTTTCTCGCCATCAAAGACCAATTCCTTAGCGACATCAATTAACTTATTTTGAATAAGCTCTTTCACCGATTGTCCCGTTTCCTTTTTAATCAAGTCACCAAAATAATTCGGGGATAAATGTAATTGCTCGGCGAAATAGGCGACCGTAGGAAGACCTAAAGTTTGCGCGCGGTCCGATAAAAAATACTGATTCAACAACTCTTCAAAACGTGCAACAACACCTTTGTTAACGTGTTCACGCGAGATAAACTGCCGATCATAGAAGCGTTCACAATAGTTTAAAAACAGCTCGATATTCGCTGTGATCAATTTCTTGCTGTGCTTATCCATGCTTTGGCTTAGCTCAAACGCAATCTTTGAAAAACAATCCAAAACGACTTGTCGTTCCGCATCCGAAATGTGTAAAGCCTCATTCGACTGGTAGCTGAAAAAATGATAGGTCGCAAGCGCTTTCCCCAAGGATGTCCCATGTACTAAATCCGGATGAAAAACGAGCCCAAATCCCTTCGGCTGATAGACAGGAGCCGGAATCTCAAATTCAGATACTTGACCCGGTGCAAAAAACACCAAAGTGCCTGCTTGATAGTCGTAGGTATGTCGACCATACACAATATCCCCGCACTTAATATCCTTCAGGAAAACACAATAAAGCCCATAATTAAATTTAATTCGATTAATCTCCTCCCCCCAAGAACGTGGGGCGGCTTTGGAGAAATCAATGACGCTCACCAAAGGGTGTAGCGTGGGATGATTGTTGTCAGTATTGTACTGACTTATCGAATCAACGGAATAGTTCCTAACCATAGAAAAAAAGCTTGTAAACGAAATTTAAACAAATTCGGCGCATGTAAAACGGGTATCAGTAAAAATGGTAGAAAATGCGGTAATTTATCTACTTGGTTTCCCTTGTAATCAGAAGAGATTTGTAGGATAAATAAACCTCTTGGATACATGCAAAAATTACGAACATTGAAATGGGCCATTTTGCTTTTTGCCCCTTTATTCATTCGGGCCCAAACTGCCCCAGTTGTCTCGACTCAATCCGGTTATGTTCGTGGAATCACGGAAGAAGGTGTGTCGATATTTAAAGGAATCCCCTTTGCTGCTGCACCAACCGGCGAATTTCGTTGGCGACCACCACAACCCGTCAAGCCATGGCAGGGAGAACGTGATGCTACGACATTTTGCAAAGACTGTGGACAAGCGGGATATGGTCCAGGAGGAAGACAAAAGATATCTGCAAACGCATCAGAAGATTGCTTAGCATTAAACATTTGGAAGCCGGAAAAAACGACTAAAGATTCCAAACTGCCTGTTATGGTATGGATTCATGGTGGCGGATTTACAGGTGGAAGTGGCTCAAGCCCACAAAATTTTGGAAATTCATTTGCTAAACAAGGTGTGATCTTGGTGACAATCAATTATCGCTTAGGTCGTTTGGGCTATTTCGCGCATCCCGCTTTGAGTAAAGAGTTTCCGAATGAGCCAAAAGGTAATTATGGATATATGGACCAAATTGCCGCATTAAAATGGATCCAAAATAACATTGAATCATTTGGAGGAAATCCCAAAAATGTGACCATTTTTGGATTTTCTGCAGGCGGAGTTTCCGTTCATTCCTTGCTAACTATTCCTTCCGCAAAGGGTTTATTTCAAAAACTTATTAGTGAATCTGGAGGTGGAAGAGATGGCGTGTTAACTGGTCGGCCGATAAATAAAGAAAATGCAGATGTCTTATATAAAGTTTCGGCAGAGACAATTGGACTTAATTTTGCAAAATCAAAAGGTATTGAGGGAACTGATTCCGAAGCTTTAGCAAAATTAAGAGCATTAAATGTAGAGGATATCGTAGATGGAGGTCAAGAGACCGATGGCCCCAATGGGCCCAGGACCTATTCTGGACCCATTCTTGATGGCAAATTGGTTGTTGAAACCGCCGAAAGCTCTTACATGGCAGGCAGACAGCCTAACATCCCATTGATGATTGGTAATTGTAGTGCAGAAATAGGTGGGGCCTTTGTTAGTAATGCCAAAACGAAGGAGGAATTATTTGCTTCCATGGGTGATTTAGCTTCAGAAGCCCAACAGGCATATGACCCAGAAAACAACAAAACATTTAATGAAGTCATCACGAAGTTCAATACGGATTGGGTTTGGGGCGAACCCGCAAGAATGACAGCCATGGCCTTTCTTTCTAAGAAAGCGCCTACCTTTATGTATCAATTTGGATATGTGTCACCGGCCAACCAGCAACGCTCTCCCTTTGGCGCAGGTCATGGATCTGAAGTTTCTTATGTGTTCAACACGCTGGACGCACCACGTTTTGGCCCTCCCTCCAAGCCAACTGAGTCCGAATATGAGCTTGCTAAAAAAATGAATCAATATTGGATTAATTTTGCCAAAACCGGAAATCCCAACGGCGATGGATTACCGAATTGGCCTGCATACAACAAACAAAATCAAGACATGCTGGATGTAGAATTGGATGGCAAAACAATTGGCAAACCAGACCCGCGCAAAGCTCGATTCGATGTCATCGAAAAAGCGATGAAAAAAAGAGGGACGATCCAGTCGAGAGGCATTTAATTGAATAAATTTTTAAACGAATAATTACATGAAAACAACAGTCTTAGCCTTCCTATTTACCTTACTTTTCATTCAGGTGGGGATGGCCCAACAAAGCAATGAAGCGCAATCGTTAATCAAACTTTCGCAAGATAAATGGCAGTGGATGTCCGATAAAGATGTCGATAAATTAAAAGACCTCTTCGACGACAAATCAAAATTCGTTCACATGAGCGGAACCTGGAAAAAGGATGAAGAACTTGATATCATCAAAACAGGGCGAATTTGGTACAAAAAAGCCACCGTTAAAGATACAGCGGTAGAGCTTTTTGGAAATACTGCAATCGTTTGGAATCGAATTACATTAGATGCAATCGTTCGCGAACAAGTGGCTATAACCGAATTTACAGTAACCGAAGTTTATCAAAAAAATGGGGACAAGTGGAAACTGTTGGATTTAACATTTAGCAGCGTACGTGACACCCACGAAATCAAACACTAAACAAGAATGAAGTACCTTTTTGTCGTTTTTTCATTACTATTTGCATCTCCTGTTATTGCACAAAAGCGCCCCTTGCTCATTCAAGAGCAGGGGAATTTTGCTGTTGGGGGTACAGTCATTACGAATCCTGGCACCTATGACCCCATTAAGCGAGGGCCTGAGGGGCAGACTTTTCACGGGGACCATGCCTACATTACTTATCAAATTCCCGTGAAGGCGCGCAAATTACCTTTGGTTTTTTGGCACGGTATCGGTCAATTTTCTCGAACTTGGACAAGCACACCTGACGGCCGAGAAGGATTCAATAACATTTTCTTGCGTAAACGATATAGCGTTTATTTAATCGATCAACCTCGTCGGGGTAATGCCGGCAGAAGTACGGTAGCCGCAACCATCAATCCAACGCCAGATGAACAAATGTGGTGGGGTACATTCCGCGTCGGAGTGGGCAATAATTACTACCCAGGAGTACAATTTGCCCAAGATGAGGAAACCAGAAATCAATATTTCCGTCAAATGACTCCAAACATTGGAGGATTTGATACGGAAGTTATTACCAATGCTACTTCTCAACTTTTCGATAAAATCGGGGACGGTATTTTAGTAACACATTCCCATTCCGGTGGTTTCGGCTGGGCAACAGCCATCAAAAATCCTCACATTAAGGCGATTGCCTCTTATGAACCCGGCAGCGGATTCGTATTCCCCGAAGGCGAAGTGCCTGAACCAATACCGAGTTCATCGGGTGCCTTGACAGCAATGTCGGTCTCTAAAGTAGACTTTTTAAAACTAACCAAAATTCCCATCATCATTTATTACGGTGATTTTATTCCGGAAAAATATGATGAAAATCCAGGTGCCGATGGATGGCGCGCACGCCTTGAAATGGCTCGAAAGTGGCGGGATAAGATAAATGCTTATGGAGGAGATGTCACAGTCGTTCACCTGCCTGAAATTGGAATAAAAGGAAACACGCATTTTCCCTTTTCCGATTTAAACAATCAACAAATTGCCGACTTGCTTGAAACGTTTTTTAAAAATAAAGGTTTAAATTAAATCCAATCCATTTAAACGCATCGCACATGAATCGCCGCACCTTTCTTCAATCCTCGGCCCTAAGCGGCGGAGGCTTATTGTTGAGCTTCACTTTTCTGTCGAGTTTTAAAGAAAAAGCGAACGCAACTACTCAAGAATTAAATGGTTTTGTCAAAATTACCTCCGACAATCTCATTCAAATCATGTCCCCCAACCCTGAGGGTGGTCAAGGAGTTAAGACCTCCATGCCGATGATTGTCGCGGAGGAATTGGACGTAGATTGGAAACAGGTGCAAGTCATCCAAGCGGATTTAGATACCAAGCACTTTACCCGACAATTCATTGGAGGCAGTCAAGCAATTCATCAGGGATGGAAACCGCTCCGACAAGCCGGTGCGACAGCGCGCCAACTCCTTCGTGAGGCAGCTGCCAAACAATGGCAAGTCCCTGTCGACGAAGTCACCACCGATAAAGGCGTTTTGTACCACAAGGCATCAGGTAAATCGGCAAGCTATGGATCTATGGCCACAGCGGCTTCCCAAATTCCCGTCCCTACACAAGTCGAATTAAAAAAAATAAGTGATTTCCAGATAATTGGGAAATCAAAACAGAATGTAGATATCCGTAAAATTGTCACAGGCAAGCCATTGTTTGGAATCGATACCCAAGTTAAAGGTATGCTCTATGCAATGATTGTACATCCTCCGGCATTTGGCTTACGACTTAAAAATATAGTAACGGGAGCTGCGCACAAAATGCCAGGGATTAAAGCCATTTTCCCAATCAAGCTTTTCAATGATGGATACGAAAAAACCTTCTTTGATACGACAACTTTCCCCGAAGTCGTAGCCATTGTGGGCAATTCCACCTGGGAAGTAATGCAGGCAAAAAAGGCCCTCCAAGTAAATTGGGAACCCTTTGCTAGTTATACGCAAGCGCGTGATATGTTGGGGAGAAAAGTCGTTGAAAAAGTTCCTGGTGGACTTGAGAGCTCAAGCGAACATATAACGGCCATGAATGCAAGAATGCAACAAGCCGGAACGGTTCGCCGGAAAGATGGCGATATCGATACTGCCTTTAAATCCGCCGCAAAGGTTATCGAAAGAACCTTTTATGGGCCTTATCTAGCGCATAACTGCATGGAGCCGATGAACTTCTTTGCTCACGTGCAAGGCGACAAGGTAGCATTGGCGGGCCCCTTACAAAAACCTGAATATACGGAGCAAGCCCTAGCCGCGCGTCTCGGTATTTCAGTGGAAAATATTGACATCAAAATGACTCGCTTGGGCGGAGGGTTTGGACGGCGTTCCTACGCCCACTGGCTTTTGGAAGCGGCCTTAATTTCCCAAAAAATACAGGCTCCTATTAAACTGCAGTACAGTCGGGAAGATGACATGACCGCCGGAATTTACCGTTCGACTTACAGCGCAAAGTTTCGGGCAGCCTTGGATTCAAATAACCAACTAATTGGATTCCATGTCAAAACAGGCGGAACGCCCGAGTCTCCCTTATACCCTAATCGATTCCCTGCCGGAGCAGTAGACAATTATTTGGCGGAAGATTGGACCATAGACAGCAATATTACAGTTGGGTCATTTCGAGCTCCGCGCTCCAACTTCATGGCGGCAGCCGAGCAATCCTTTTTGGATGAAGTGGCGGAATTAGCAGGCAAAGACCCTTTTGATTTTCGCTTAGATCTCTTAAAACGTGCCCAAACAAATCCCGTTGGGAAAAATAACGAATACGAACCTGATCGCTTTATCAAGGTACTCGAATTACTTCGCGAAAAATCCCAATGGGATACCCGGAAAAAAACAAAAAAAATGGGCTTGTCCGCCTATTTCTGTCATGATTCCTATGCCGCGCATGTACTCGAATTACGCATGCAAGACGGCAATCCCATTATCGAAAATGTTTGTTGTGCGGTAGATTGCGGGATCGTCATCAACCCAGATGCGGCTAAAAATCTTTCAGAAGGCGGAATCGTAGATGGAATTGGCGCAGCCATGTATGGAAAAATGGCGATTGAAAAAGGGGTTCCGCAAAGCAGTAATTTCGATACCTACCGCATGATTCGGCATCACGAAGCTCCCAAGAAAATTGATGTCCATTTTGTGAAAAATGATATTGACCCGACAGGAATGGGGGAACCCGCCTACCCACCTGTTTTTGCGGCGTTAGCGAATGCGCTATACCAGGCAACGGGCAAAAGACATTACAGCCAGCCTTTTGCTGATAATTTATAAGCTCATTATCTGCCACCTAGTAGATTTAAAGCAACCGCGACTTTCTAGTAAATAAACCTATTTATGAAAAAGTTGCTGTTGCTCTGCTTGCTGAGCCTACCCGTTTTCGGCCAGCAAACCGCCAATAAACCCGAACGGGTACAATGGTTTCAAGACCTTGGTTTCGGGATGTTTATCCACTGGAATGTCGACGTAAGTTTAGGCAGTGTCATTAGCCACTCCCTCGCCGGTGCGTCCGACGCCTATGTAGAAAAGTACATTCAAGAACTCCCCAGCTATTTCAATCCCGAACAATTTAAGCCCAAAGATTGGGCACGTTTGGCCAAGCTCGCCGGCATGAAATACGTGGTTTTTACCGCAAAACACCACGCCGGTTTCGCCATGTTCCAAACGAAAACCACGCCTTTCAACGTGATGAATACCCCCTTCAAAAGGGACATCACCAAAGAGATCGTCGAGGCCTACCGCGCCGAAGGCATCGCCGTGGGACTTTATTTTTCCCCAGATGATTTCTATTATTTACACAAACATAAGCAACCCATCGGCCGCGCACAAGACCCTGCCCATTACCCAAAAACCAATCCCGGTTTAATGGAATACGACAAGGCCCAGCTCAAAGAATTATTAACCCAATACGGCAAAATCGATATCCTCTTCATCGACGGACCCGGTGACGGTCTACGCGAATTCGCCTGGTCCATTAATCCGGATTTAGTCATCACCCGCGACGCGATGAAAACCCCGGAACAAACGACCCCGAACACGGCCTTGCCGCGTCCCTGGGAGGCATGTTATACGATGGGGACCGACTGGCAGTATAAGCCCACCAATGATCCCCAAAAATCCGGTACGCAGGTCATCAATATGTTGGCCGAAATCCGCGCCAAAGGCGGAAACTTTCTCCTCAACGTAGGTCCGAAACCTAACGGCGAAATACACATCGAACAGGAAGCCATCTTGCGCGAAATTGCCCTGTGGAACTTCGCCTATTCGGAAGCGATTTATTCCGTGAAACCCTTGCCCATCATCCGCGAGGAAGGCGTTTGGTACACGCAATCAAACGACGAAAAATACATTTATGCCTTCATACTGCGCTCCTCCCCAGAAGATTGGAAATACGGCGAACGAAAAAATTTCGTGTTAAATAATATCATCGGCAACGAGAAAACGACCGTGGAAATTCTCGGATATAAAGCTGAATTAGTGGAATATAAGCAGAATTTTGATGCGAAAACCTATGTCAGTGCCGGGCCGCTCGGACTGACCATTAGTGCGGTTAACGGGCAACGATTCTATACCAACAACAAATGGCCGAATGCAGTCGTATTGAAAATTTCAAACGCCAAAGGCAAAGCCACTCAAATCGATCAAACCAAACAAAGCACCCTCGACGGTGCCAAATAAGCATGAAAAAAATACTTCTTCTTCTATTGATCAGCGCGCCCATGATGGGGCAAAAAGTATTTACCAATTGGCCTAAAAAAGCCGACCCCATCACCGTGGGCAAACGCACCGCTGAGCGCTTCATGGCCGTTCCGCACTCCCGTTATGGCGTGACCTTCCCTAATCCCCCCGCTACGCAGATTACCTACCCGGATGTCTGTACCTGGTTAGGTTCCTTGGGCTTTGCTAAAAAGACCGGCGATAAAGATTTACAAGCGCGCC
>JACCDY010661380.1_pt1 | contig 15703 bp, 13 predicted proteins | sample 7446391 | NCBI WGS metagenome assembly JACCDY01 (sample SAMN15323451, study PRJNA562643) | freshwater metagenome | isolation source: river surface water | place: USA:Blue River Watershed | collected 2017-08-18
ACCTCACCGTCATGCTTGACGTAGTTGAGATCCATCTCCTTGGCCTTTGCCTCTAGCGGGTCAAGCTGGTAGCGCTCCATCTCCTCACGCTCGTGCCGGAACTCGGCGTTGTCATCAAAAGAAACCTTGCCATCAAGCGCAACGATGTCTCCGCCCTTGGTTAGCACCAGTGGGTTCACCTCAACCAAGGTGGCATCCTCAGACTTAAAGACGTCATAGAGCTTCACAAAGACATCGGCAACAGCGTCAACCAGCTCGGCTGGGAACTTTGCTGCCTTGGCAATCTCAACAGCCTTCGCCTTGTCGATGCCAGACACTGCCGAGATTGGGATTCGTGCCAGTGCCTCTGGACGCTCGACGGCGAGCTGCTCGATCTCCATGCCACCCTCGACGCTGCAGAGCGAAAGGAAGGTGCGGTTCGAGCGGTCAAGCAGAACCGAGAAGTAGAACTCACGATCAATCTGCGCACCCTGGGCAATCATCACGCGCTTTACGACGTGACCCTTGATGTCTAGACCAAGAATTTGCTCAGCCTTCTCCTTAGCCTCAGCTGGAGAGTGGGCAACTTTTACGCCGCCAGCCTTGCCTCGGCCACCGGTCTTTACCTGGGCCTTAACAACTACTGTTCCGCCAATGGCAGCAGCGGCTGCCTCGGCTTCTTCGGGGGTGTCTGCGATACGACCCTGGAGTACGGGAACTCCGTACTTTTCAAATAGGTCTCTGGCTTGATACTCAAATAGATCCACGGTTTTTCCGTTTCAGAAAGGGACAACTTTTCAAAGTTTAGCGAGAAATGGCTTTAGGTTTTTCGACCTACAGCTTTTCGATTGGGGCCATTTTCACCAACAGGCGCTTCGAGGTGCCGGAGCTGAATCTAACCTCAGCGGTTTGGCGAGGCGGGTTGCCCGCTACGGCAATGACCTTTCCTTCGCCAAATGCCTCATGTTTGATGCGATCTCCAACCGCGAGCTCCAAGTCTTTGTTATCTCGGATTGCCGCCGGGGTATTGATTGCTCCTTGCCAACTGGATCGCGCCTGCGGTGCGGCTGGGCGAATTGCCTCTCGGTCCGCTCCCTCGATATCCAAAAGCTCGGCTGGGATGTCGTTTAGGAAACCCGAAGGGATAAAGCTTGCTGTGTTGCCGAAGAGAGTTCGTTGCAACGCATGCGAGAGGAACAGCTTTCCCTTGGCCCTAGTGAGCCCGACATACATCAGCCTGCGCTCTTCCTGAAGACCACCGGGTTCATCGAAAGCCCGAACGTGAGGGAGAGTGCCCTGCTCGAGGCCCATAAGGAATACCACCGGATACTCAAGACCTTTGGCTGTGTGCAGTGTCATCAGGGAGATCGATCCCGATTCGTCTTCGATCTCGTCAGCCGCGGCAGCCAAAGTAACCTCGGCTAGGTAATCTGCCACCGAACCCTCTGGGTTCTGAGCTTGCCAGTCGTAAAGCTGGCCTAGCAACGCGTCTAGGTTTTCTACTCTTGCCTCATCCTGTGGATCTCTGGATGCCTCCAACTCGGCTCGATACCCGCTTCGCTGCAGGATCAGCTTCATCACATCGGCTGGACCATCGGTCACACTCAGCGCATCCATCTCGTTGAGCAAGTCGGCAAACTCGGTGATGGCCGCCGTTAGTTTTGGACCCAAACCGAGCTCTGCAACGTGTGAAAGTGCCTGACGGAATGAGATTTCATTTGATCTAGCGAACTGTGCGATTTTGAGCTCAGTCTTCTCGCCGATTCCCCTAGCGGGCAAGTTGATGACCCTTCGCACTGCCTCATCGTTGCGGCCATTAGAAACCGCCGATAGATAGGCAAGTGCGTCCTTGATTTCCTTGCGCTCGAAGAACTTGAGCCCACCGATTACGGCATAGGGAATTCGCTGGCTCTTGAGCTCAGCTTCCAATGCCGGGGTTAGCGCGTTGGTTCTGTATAGGACTGCAATCTCGGAATAGTTCACTCCCTGATCAGCCAAACGCTTGATGCGATCGACAACGAACGCAGCTTCGTTGCGCTCGTCGTAACCGGTAAACAGGGTGATCTTTTCTCCTGCCCCCGAGTCGGTCCAAAGGTTCTTCGCGGGGCGGTATGGGTTCTGGGAAATCACCGCGTTGGCTGCTGACAGGATGTTCTGGGTGCTTCGGTAGTTCTGCTCAAGCAGGATTGTCTTTGCTCCCGGGAAATCTCTTTCGAATTCGGTGATGTTTCGAATGTCGGCACCGCGGAATGCATAGATGGACTGATCCGAGTCACCCACCACGGTGAGGTCGGCCGCTGGGATCACCTCTCCGGTGCGCTCGTCGATGTTTGCATAGTCATCCGGTAGTGGCCTGGTGAACTCTCGGATCAGGGCGTACTGAGCGTGGTTTGTGTCCTGATACTCATCAACGAGCACGTGCCTGAAACGCTTTTGATATCTTGCTCTCACCTCTGGATAGGCCCGGAGTAGGTGCACAGTCTCAGCGATCAGGTCATCGAAATCGAACGCATTGTTTCGCTTTAGCTCAGTGCTGTATGCCTGATATACCTCAGCGACAATCCGCTCCTTGGGATTCGATCGGTCGGCATTTCGAGCAAAGTCTTCGGCATCCTTGAGCTCATTCTTGGCATTCGAAATAATCGCTGCCGCCTGCTGCGGCTTAATGTCGGCATCCTCAGCACCAGCTTCGCGAAGCAGTCGCTTTAGAAGGGCGCGGGTATCACCGGTGTCATAAACCGTGAAGTTTGCATCGTGACCCAAGCGATCTGCCTCACGGCGCAAGATTTGCAAGCACGCCGAGTGAAAAGTCTTAATCCACATGCCCTCGCTGGATTGCCCGATTAGCGCCTCTACGCGCTCGCGCATCTCAGCGGCCGCCTTGTTAGTGAAGGTAATAGCAAGAATCTGAGAGGGCCAAAGCTCCTTGGTCGCGAGCAGATGCGCAATGCGGTGTGTGAGAACTCTGGTCTTACCACTTCCGGCTCCGGCGACAATTAGAAGGGCTTTTCCGCGGTGCAAGACAGCCTCACGCTGCTGAGGATTCAGGCCCTCAAGCAGGGCGTCTTCGTTTGGAGTATTGAATAGGTCTAACTGCATCGCAGGTAGCCTAGAGGGTGCGACCGACGCTTTTTAGCAAGACGTCTGGTTGGTCGGCGAAGATTCCATCCACTTGCGTGGCGGCTAACGAATTGAACCAAGAATCCACATCCCCTTGGGCGGTTTCGACCCTGGCCGTGTAGGCAAAAACCAGTAGACCTCGAGCTTTTGCTCGCTCGACAAATTCGCCGGTAAGCATCGACAGCGCTACCGACACTCCATCAAATTCAGTGGCAATCTCATCCAGTAGCTCATCGGTAAGTTCGAAGAAACCTTCCGGCAGAGTTTCGGGTGCTGAAAGAAACACGAAGTCTGGACCAAAAATCGCCCGCTTTAGTTGGCGCAAGATATCGAACTCAAAACACTCGATAGTTAGCCTGATGCCTCGCGCCTGGTAGCCACTTCTCTCGATGACGTTTTTAGTGGCCAAAACGATGTCTAAGCCTTGAGCCTGAAACTGCTTGCCGTACTTGACTTCAATGATCAAGTGCTTGCCGTCGAACTTCGGATTAGCCAACACCTCTTCCAAGGTTGGTATCGAATACCTGCCATCGTGCTTAGCACTCTCGGTGCGCTGTGGATATCGCTCTTTGACAAATAGTTCAGCCAGTTGAGCTCTGGTCCAATTTGAGACCAGGTAGTTATCCCCCTGGTAGGTGGTCGTCTTTCTCAGATCGTCATCGTGCAGGATCATCGGAACACCGTCGGCCGACATCACCACGTCAAATTCGATGGCATCCGCGCCTAACTCAAAAGCCAGCTCAAACGAGGGCATGGTGTTCTCGGGTAGGTAGCCACACGCTCCGCGATGGCCGAAAACTAGCACCTAACTACTCCCACTCGATGGTGCCAGGAGGCTTCGAAGTGATATCCAAAACGACTCGGTTGACGCCCGCAACCTCATTGGTGATGCGATTAGAAATCTTGGCCAGAAGGTCATAGGGCAACCTTGACCAGTCTGCGGTCATGGCATCCTCAGAGGAAACTGGTCGAAGCACGATTGGGTGACCGTAGGTTCTACCATCACCCTGCACGCCCACCGAGCGAACATCAGCCAGAAGTACTACCGGACACTGCCAGATCTGTGCATCCTGACCGGCCTTGCTGAGCTCTTCTCTGACGATGGCATCCGCCTCTCGAAGCAGGTCTAGTCGCTCCTTCGTTACCTCCCCGACAATTCGGATGCCAAGGCCTGGGCCTGGGAAAGGTTGGCGCTGAACAATCTCATCGGGCAGCCCTAGCTCTTTACCAATCGCACGAACCTCATCCTTGAATAAGGTTCTAAGCGGTTCAACGAGTTCGAAATCCAGGTCCTCCGGCAGTCCACCAACGTTGTGGTGAGACTTGATGCCGGCGGTTGCGCCACCACCGGACTCGACAACGTCTGGATACAAGGTGCCCTGAACCAAGAACTTGATTGGTCGATTATCTGCAGCTGCCTCTGCTACCAACTTGCGCTCGGCTTCTTCGAAAGTTCGGATGAACTCTCTACCAATGATCTTTCGCTTGGTCTCTGGGTCTGAAACTCCAGCGAGCGCCGTCAAGAACTTGTCTTCGGCATCCACAGTGACCAGACGAATTCCAGTCGCTGCGACGTAGTCGCGCTCTACCTGCTCGCGCTCTGACTTTCGTAGCAATCCGTGATCTACAAACACGGCGGTCAGTTGATCACCCACAGCTTTATGAACGAGGGCAGCCGCTACCGCGGAGTCGACGCCTCCACTGAGTCCGCAAATGACTCGGGCATCACCCACCTGGGCTTTGATCTTCTCAACCTGCTCCGCAATTACATTGCCCGAGTTCCAAGTTGGAGCGATACCGGCACCCTGGTAGAGGAAGTTTGTCAGCACCTGTTGCCCCTGCTCAGAGTGCTTCACCTCAGGGTGCCACTGCACACCGAAGATTCGCTTCTGTGCATTCTCAAACGCAGCTACCGGTGTGGTCTCTGTGGAGGCCAGCACGGTGAATCCCTCTGGAGCCTGCACCACCTGATCACCGTGGCTCATCCAGCAAACCTGGAGCTGGGGCTGGCCACCGAGCAAGATCCCACCGTCTTGAACCTTTAGGTCCGTCGCTCCATACTCGCGCTTTCCTGTCTGGTCGACCTTGCCGCCGAGTGCTTGAGCAAGAACTTGAAAGCCATAACAAATTCCAAGAACAGGAATACCCAGCTTCAAAATCTCTGGGTCTAGTTGAGGGGATCCCGATTCGTAAACACTCGATGGTCCGCCCGAGAGAATGATCGCGGCCGGATTCTTGGCAGTCACCTCTGCTGCGGTGACGTTGTGATGCACGATCTCCGAATAGATGTTCGCCTCGCGAACGCGACGAGCAATTAGCTGCGCATACTGTGCACCAAAATCAACTACCAGTACAGGCTTCACTCGCGCTCCATCTTTTCTAGTTCAGACATGGCAACTTTCGCGTACTTGGCCTCGGTGTAGAAACTAAGCAGCGGAACAATGCCGCCCAGTGCGATAAACAGGAATCTGGTGAAGGGCCAACGAAGCAGCGTCCAAAGTCTGAAATCGGCCAGCAGGTAAACCACGTATAGCCAGCCGTGAATGATCAAAATCCAGACCGTTAGGTTTGCACCAACATCAGGCAAGCCCTCGCCCTCGACTCCATAGCTTTCAAATGTGATGAAGCCATTGGGTCCCATCAGCCAAAGGTCATACCCCAAAAATGGGAGTCTGCGAATACCCCAGGTGACCATCAGAAGCAGCAGAAAAATACCCGTGACATACGAGGAAACGCGATAAAAGCGAATGACTTTTCTGAGCTTTTCTGATTTAGCCGACATAGCCAAGAAGTCTAATCGGACTAGAGATTCGCTAGCGCGGCAAGCACCCTGGTCTTAGCTTCTTCGGCAGTAGCGGCGGAGAGTGCTTCGTTCGCAATAACTTCAGCTTGCTCGATTGACACCGCGGATAGTGCGGTGCGAACTGCACCCACCTGGCTCATCGATGCCGAGACCGACTTGAAGCCAAGCCCGGCCAAGACCACCGCAAAGGCCGGATCAGATGCACTCTCGCCGCAAACACCAGAAGACAGATTGGCCTCTGCCGAGTCCTTAGCAATTTTGGCCAAGGCTCTAATCAAGGCTGGTTGCCAAGGGTTGAGCAGAGCACCCAGGCTTGGGTTCATTCGATCGGCTGCAAACAAGTATTGCGAGAGGTCATTAGTTCCAACGGATATGAAATCGAGTTTGTTTGCTAGGTCAGGCAGAGCCATCACCATGGAAGGTGTCTCCACCATCACGCCAACCTTGAAATCTCCCGCTGCCTTGGCTAGGGATGCAAACTCCAGTGCTTCTTGGCTGGTGGCAATCATCGGAGCCATCACCCACACCTCACGGCCTGACTCCTTGCGCGCAACCTCCAGGCTGCTCAGTTGATCAAGAATGAACTGGCGGTGATCTTGAATCAGGCGATATCCCCTAACTCCAAGAGCAGGGTTTTCCTCATGGGCCATTTCTAGAAACGGGACTGGCTTGTCGCTACCAGCGTCAATGGTTCGAACCACAATCGGACCCTCAGGTGCGGCCTTGAGAATCTCGGTGTAGCTCTTGGCCTGCGTCGCCACCGAAGGCATCGAGGTTGCTGAGAGATACAGGAGCTCGGTTCGGAATAACCCAACTCCGTTAGCCGCGGTGGTTGCAGCTGAGACCGCATCACTTAGTGACCCGATGTTTGCTCGCACCGGAATTATCGGGTCAATGCTCTTTGCAACAAAGCTAATGGTTTTAGTTGCCATCGATTCATCGCCATCAACCACTACGCGATCCCCTACGGGGTCAACCAACACCATCTGGCCATCAACCAAGTCCTCGGCACCCGGGCAAGAGACCACAGCCGGAATTGACTTTGAGCGACAGATGATTGCGGTGTGAGAGGTTGGGCCGCCCTTAGTAGTGACCACTCCCACCACAGCGCTGGTGAACTGGGCAGTATCGGCCGGTGAGAAGTCTTCGCCAACCAATATAAATCGACCGGAGCTTGGCAGATCTAAACCGAGGTGTATCCCATGAATGTGGGCCGCAACTCGCTTTGCTAGATCGCGAAGGTCAGCAACTCTCTCCTCGAAGGCAGAGTCACCAGCAAGTAATTCACCAAACTCTTCAACCGCCATGACGAATGAGGTTGCCGCACTCCAACCATCATCAATTTGCGCTGCGGCAGTTTCGAAGAGGTCCTCATCCTCTAGGAGCATCTTGAGGGCCTCAAAAATCTCAGCGCTGGTTTCACCAGCTTTGAGGCTGAGCTCGTCCAAGTATCCGGCAACGGCACTAACCGCACCCTTGAGGGTCTGCTTTTCTTGACCAGCATCACCTGCGTGTTTGTGGGGGCCAGGTAGAGCTTGGGTTGGTTTTACCCTGAAAACTTCTGCTCGAGCCGGGGCTAAACCAACACCCATTCCGGCAAGAACGGCGCCTGGTGCTAACACCTTTAGCCCTTTAGGAATTCTTGGATTTGGGAAATTACCGAGTCAGCCAATGCCTGGTCAGCTGTGTCGATCTCGACTAGTAGCTCTTCGCCGGTCTTGGCCTTTAGGGCCATCATGCGCAGTGGTGAGTTAGCTTTTACCAACTCCTCGCCGGCTTTTCCGATGCGAACCTCAAGGCCAGATTCTTTGACTAGCTTGACGATTTGACCGGCTGGGCGGGCGTGCAGACCGATTGGGTCTAAAACGTTTACAGTGGCGGAAATAGTGGACATCAGGACCTCCCAGCTAAATGCTAGCCCTCTTCGATGATGCGTAGTTGTTCATCTCTTACAAGACGCCACCAGATGTAGAAGGCAGCAAGTGCAAAGAAGGCCCACTCCAGAGCGTAAAAGGCGGTCAGCCAGTTGATTTCGACCTCCTGCTGCCGGATACCAATGCTGATCTTTTCAAGACCAACATGAATCCCGTCCTGCACTATCAGGTACGCCGGATAACTTTCGATTGGTGTATCTGAATAAAGGTTTATGAGCTGCGCTAAAGACAAGGATTGAAGTACTCCGTCAACGACAGACTTAGCTGCTTCCGTGGGTTCGATGTAACCAACAATCTCGAAGCTCTTGGCTTCAAGCTCGGTTAGTTTCTGCTTTGCCTCATCTAAAGACTCGGTAAACCCAAGCGCGAGGGTCAGGCTCGCATCTCCGACCAGAGAATTGCTAATCACCCAGTAACCGGGTACCTGGTTGCTCCCCTCAAGCTGCAGTCGATTGGCAACCACATAGGAATTTTCTGGATCCAGGGTCACCTTGGTGGTTGCTAACCGATCAAAAACATTGGCAGTAATTGGCCCCGGTTGAATCAGTTCTTCTAGGGGCCTAGGTGCAGCTTCGGAGACCTCTACCCCCACAACACGAAAGGTGCGCTCAAGCTGCCACTGCATCAGGATTGCAAATACGGAAGCAACCAAAAAAGCTGCAACTAGCGACAGGATCCACTTGGGTCTTCGCGCGATTGCAAAGAAGCTGGGGTTCATTACTCGTACTGGTTGACCACTACATCGACGCGCTGGAATTCCTTCACGTCTGAATAACCAGTGGTCGCCATGGACTTCCTCAACGCGCCGATTAGGTTCTCGGTTCCCAGGGCCGATGTGGCCGGGCCGAGCAAGATGCTCTCCATGGTTCCGTGCGTGCCAACCCAAACTCGTTGACCTCGAGGCAGTGATGAACTAACGGCCTCACTGCCCCAGTGCCAGCCCTGACCCGGTGCCGAGGCGGCACGAGCCAAAACGGTCCCAAGCATGACTGCGTCCGCTCCGCAGGCAATGGCCTTCACGATATCTCCAGAGGTGCCAAGCCCGCCATCGGCGATTACGTGTACGTAGCGCCCGCCGGATTCATCCATGTAGTCGCGTCGAGCTGCAGCAACGTCTGCAACTGCAGTCGCCATTGGCGCGTGAATGCCCAATACCTTGCGGGTTGCGGTTGCAGCTCCGCCACCAAAACCAACCAGCACACCGGCCGCTCCGGTTCTCATCAAGTGCAGTGCTGCAGTGTAGGTGGCTGCACCACCGACAATCACCGGCACATCCAGCTTGTAGATGAACTCCTTGAGGTTTAGAGGCTCCCGAGTTTTTGATACGTGCTCGGCGGAGACGGTGTTTCCGCGAATCACGAACAAATCGACGCCAGACTTGATTACAACCTCTGAAAACTCGGCGGTGCGCTGCGGTGATAGTGCCCCGGCAACGGTCACTCCAGCAGCACGAATCTCGCTCAGTCTTGCCTTGATCAACTCTGGCTGAATCGGCTTGGAGTAAACCCGCTGCAAAACAGCTGTAGCGTCTTCGTCTTTGGCGGAGGCGATCTCGTGCAGCTGCTGAGTTGGATCCTCGTAGCGAGTCCACAAACCCTCGAGGTCCAAAACCCCTAGGCCGCCAAGCTTGCCCATTTCAATAGCAGCGGCCGGACTCATAGCTGAGTCCATAGGCGCTGCAACTACAGGTAGGTCAAAACGGTAGGCATCGATTGCCCAGGAGGTCGAGACATCCTCAGCGTCCCGAGTTCTTCGGGTTGGAACGATCGCAATGTCATCGAATGCATAGGCAACCTTGGCGCGCTTGGCGCGACCAATCTCAATTTCGTTCACAGCGCTCTCCTAACGGGTGCCGTAGTTTGGTGCTTCGATGGTCATCTGGACATCGTGCGGGTGGGATTCACGCAGACCGGCCGCAGTGATTCGGACAAACTTGCCCTTGGTCTGAAGTTCTGGAATCGTGGCAGATCCGACATATCCCATCGAGGCCCTAAGTCCACCCACCAGCTGGTGAACCACCGAGGAGACGGTTCCGCGGTAAGGGACTCGACCTTCAATACCTTCTGGAACTAACTTGTCCTCGCGGAGCACATCGTCCTGGAAATAACGATCTTTGGAGAATGACTTGCTCTGGCCACGGGACTGCATTGCCCCGAGCGAGCCCATGCCGCGATAGGTCTTGTATTGCTTGCCACCGACGTAAGTAATGTCTCCAGGGGCCTCATCGGTACCTGCCAAAAGCGATCCGAGCATTACGGAGTTAGCTCCTGCCACCAGTGCCTTGGCTATGTCACCCGAGTACTGCAATCCACCATCAGCTATTACTGGCACTCCGGCTGCGCGAGCAGCCAGGGAAGCTAGGTGAACGGCGGTGACCTGAGGAACACCTACACCGGCTACAACGCGAGTGGTGCAGATAGAACCTGGGCCCACACCAACCTTTACGCCATCGGCACCGGCATCGATGATTGCCTGCGCTCCCTCGCGGGTGGCCACGTTGCCACCAACAATGTCGGTGTGCTTTGCAAATGGCTCTAGCTTGAGCTTGCGAATCATGTCCAGAACCGCTGAATTGTGACCGTGAGCGGTGTCGACAACCAGCATGTCAACGCCGGATTCGATCAGAGCCATGGCGCGCTCCCAGGCATCCGGACCTACACCCACTGCCGCACCAACTAGTAGTCGACCAGCGCCATCTTTGGAGGCGTTGGGATATTTCTCGCTCTTATCGAAGTCTTTGACTGTGATGAGTCCGCGCAATTTGCCCTGGTCGTCGATCAAGGGCAGTTTTTCTATTCGATGCTGGGCCAGCATGGCCATGGCCTCATCTGGGTTAATCCCGACCTTGCCCACAATTAGCGGCATCGGAGTCATCACATCTTTAACTAGTGTCGTGGTGCGCTGAACCTCAAGCACAAACCTCATGTCGCGGTTGGTGACGATGCCGACCAGCTTGCCCTCTTCGTCGACCACGGGAAGGCCAGATACTCGGTACTTACCACAGAGGTCATCGACCTCTTGAATAGTTGCGTAGGGAGTGGTGGTTACTGGGTGAGAGACCATCCCAGCCTCAGAACGCTTGACCAGGTCAACCTGGTTGGCCTGCTCATCGATTGAGAGGTTTCTGTGCAAAATGCCCAAGCCGCCCTGACGTGCCATTGCAATCGCCATTCGAGCTTCGGTCACGGTATCCATCGCCGAAGAGATAAGAGGTATGTTCACAGAGATGTTGCGCGATACCTGGGTTCTGGTGCTTACACCGGAGGGCACTACATCCGACTGACCAGGCAGCAAAAGAACGTCATCGTAGGTGAGTCCAATGAGTGCAAATGGGTCTTGAAGCTCCAAAGCTGATCCTCTGCTAGAAACTGGCTGATTTCTCAAAGTCTACCTTTGTGAAAACGCGTCTACGGAGTTAAACATTTTCGAAACAAAGCCTGCGCTATTGTTTCCCAACGGGGCACAAATAGTTGGGCCCCGCTGCTAAAGTGATTCAATACCCCAGAGGCGTATGTGAAGAGCAAAGTGGCTCTTACGAATTGGAGGACATGTGACCTTCCTCTCACGCAGCTTTAGGCTGCCCCAACTATTTTTTGCCACCCTTCTTATCGCTCTGATGAGCGTTGCAGGTTTGGGTCAGGCGGCTCAGGCTGATGCGGTTGGTGAAGACCAGCCCTACGCAATCACGGGTAACGTGAAGCTAGACGGCGAACCACTTGCTGGCATTCGCATCACCGTTACCGGCGGTTCCTATGAGGCCGAAACCGTGACTGATGCTGAGGGACGCTGGTTCATCGGCATTCCGGACACCAACCCTTACACCGTCACTCTGGACGAGACCACTTTGCCCGAGGGTATTGCTGTGGTTGAGGGTGGTGCCTCCCAAGAGGTGCAGATCGGTAAAAGCGACCGCGTAGTAAAGAACTTCTTCATCGGTGAAGGTGCAAGAAACAGCTCGGGCGGTGTGGAGCAGTTCTTCACCCGCTTGGTCTATGGAATCAACTTTGGTTTGATGCTTGGACTGGCTGCCGTTGGCCTTTCACTGGTCTTTGGTACCACTGGTCTTTCAAACTTTGCTCACGCCGAGATGGTTACCTTCGGTGCCCTGATGGCCTTCCTGTTCGGTGTGATTCTGCCGCTTCCAATCTGGGTTGCGATTCCGTTGGCGGTCATCGTTTCTGGTGCCTCGGGATGGCTGTTGGATTCTGCACTGTGGCGACCGCTCGGCAGAAGAGGTCTGGGCCTAGTTCAGCTGATGATCGTTTCGATTGGTCTTTCGCTAACGGTTCGCTACGTCTTCCAATTCTTCGTTGGTGGTGGAACTTTGCAGCTGCCAGGTTTCGATGCTCCCAAGATTCCGATCTTTGGAACCTTGGCCCTGAGCGTTATCGACATGGCTTCTATGGGTATCAGCTTGGCGGTGATCCTTGGATTCGCTTGGTGGCTGATGGGCACCAAGACCGGTAAGGCAACCCGAGCAATCTCGGATAACCCAGACTTGGCTGCCGCCTCGGGTATCGATGTCGAGAAGGTTGTTCGCACCGTTTGGATTGTTGCCGCTGGTCTAGCTGGTCTAGCCGGTGTCCTCTGGGCTTACTTCCGCCCGGGTATCAAGTGGGACATGGGTGCCCAGATCCTGCTGCTTATCTTTGCCGCAGTGACCTTGGGTGGTCTTGGAACCGCTTTCGGAGCACTGGTTGGCCCTTTGGTCGTTGGAATCTTGGTTGAGACCTCATCCATGATCATCCCATCCGACCTCAAGTACGTCGGTGCTTTGGTTGTCTTGATCGCGATTCTGCTCTTTAGGCCACAAGGTCTGCTGGGTCGAAAACAGAGGATTGGTTAGGAGGTAGAGCGATGAACTGGGAAGCAATTATTAGTAACACCGCAGCTGGTCTGCTAACCCCGACCACGATTGCGTTTGCTCTAGCAGCACTTGGTCTTGCGATGCACTTCGGTTTTGCTGGACTACTGAACTTCGGTATCGCGGGCTACATGGCAATTGGTGCCTACAGCTATGCGATCGCCGTTCTCACTTTCGGCCTGCCCTGGTGGGCCGGAATGATCTTCGGCTTAGTGGGATCGGTGCTGTTCTCGATTTTGCTAGGTATACCAACCCTGCGACTCAGGGGTGACTATCTAGCGATCGTGACGATTGCGGCTGCAGAGATTTTGCGACTGCTGTTCCTCACAACCGCATTCGAAGACATCACCGGTTCAGCCGACGGTCTCTACGGCTACAACTCAAGACCAGATGGATCTGGCTTTGCGAACTCGAACCCATTCCCTCCAGGGGATTATGGTTTCGGCCCTTGGACTTATAACGCTGAGACCATCTGGGTCATCGTCTTTGGTCTGATTGTCTTGGCGGTGGCCACCTTCTTGCTCTGGGCTCTGATGCGCTCACCTTGGGGTCGAGTCATCAAGGGAATCCGTGAGGACGAGGATGCGATCCGTGCTCTTGGAAAGAACGTCTTCAACTACAAGATGCAGGCACTGGTTATCGGTGGTCTATTCGGATCGCTAGGTGGCATGGTGCTAGCCGCCTACTCAAACGTCTCCCCAGGTGTTTACGTGACCTCACTGACCTTCTTTGTATGGACCGCACTGCTTCTTGGCGGAGCGGCAACAATCTTCGGTCCAGTGGTCGGCTCAGTCATCTTCTGGGTGCTGCAGGCATTCCTAACCAACATTCTTCCGGAGCTTGCAATCGCAGGTATCCTCCCAGTTTCATCGCAGCAGGCTTCCACCCTGCGATTCGTACTGGTTGGTATCGGACTAATGCTGCTGGTTATCTACAGACCGCAAGGTATCTTCGGCGACAAGAGGGAGTTGACCTTTGTCAAGTAATCCAACCCCACAGAAATCAACCGGCCTACACATAGGTCAGGCAGCCCCGGGCTGCAAGAAGGTTGATCCGATCCTCACAGTCGACCACGTGAAGAAAACCTTCGGTGGTCTAACTGCTGTCGACGTTGAGCACCTGGAGATTCCTCGCGGAGCGATCACCGCTCTAATCGGACCTAACGGTGCTGGAAAAACCACACTGTTCAACCTGCTGACCGGATTTGATACTCCTGACACTGGAACCTGGGATTTCCAGGGCACCAGCCTCGCTGGAGTGCCTTCGTTCAAGGTAGCCAAGATGGGTCAGGTTAGAACCTTCCAGCTGACCAAGGCACTTAGCTTGCTTACTGTTCTAGAGAACATGAAGCTTGGTGCCAAGAATCAAAAGGGAGAGGGTCTAATAAGCGCTCTAATTCCTTCGATCTGGAAGAAGCAGGACGTTGAAATTGGCGAGAAGGCCATGGAGCTTCTAAAGCGCTTCAAGCTGGATGCCAAGAAGGACGACTTCGCGGCATCACTCTCCGGTGGTCAGCGCAAGCTACTCGAAATGGCTCGCGCTCTGATGACTGATCCAGTTCTCGTGATGCTGGATGAGCCTATGGCTGGTGTTAACCCAGCACTAACCCAGTCCCTTCTGGAGCACGTGCTAGGCCTGAAGGAACAGGGCATGACCGTGTTGTTCGTTGAGCACGACATGCACATGGTCCGTCACATCGCTGACTGGGTGGTCGTTATGGCTGAGGGTCGCGTTGTGGCCGAGGGTGCGCCTGACACCGTCATGAAGGAGCAGGCCGTTATCGACGCCTACCTGGGCTCACACCAGGACACTGACCTGGGTGTTGTCACCGGTCGAATCAAGATTGTTTCCGAGGAGGACTCAAAGTGACCAGAGTTGTAGATGTAAAGAATCTGGTTGCCGGTTACCTTCCCGGCGTCAACATTCTCAACGGCGCTAACCTCTACGCCGACAAGGGTGAACTAATCGGAATCATCGGCCCTAACGGTGCAGGTAAGTCAACCCTTCTGAAGGCCATCTTTGGATTGGTGAAGGTCCGTGAGGGTTCAATCCAGCTCAACGGCGAAGAGATTGGTGGCCTAAAGCCAAACCAGTTGGTCTCTAAGGGTGTTGGCTTTATCCCTCAGACCAACAACGTCTTTCCATCTTTGACCATTGAAGAAAACCTGCAGATGGGTATCTTCCAAGATCCAAAGCACTATGACCAGAGGCTCGAGTTTGTGGTTTCCATCTTTGCTGAGCTTGGCAAGCGCCTAAAGCAGCGTGCCGGATCACTCTCTGGTGGAGAGCGTCAGATGGTTGCGATGGGACGCGCTCTGATGATGGACCCTAAGGTATTGCTCCTGGATGAGCCATCCGCTGGTCTGTCACCTGTCCGTCAGGATGAGGCCTTCCTGCGCGTCTCTGAGATCAACAAGGCTGGAGTGACCTGCATCATGGTTGAGCAGAACGCTCGTCGCTGCCTCCAGATTGCTGACCGCGGTTATGTGCTCGACCAGGGTAAGGATGCGGTTGTAGGCACCGGTAGAGAGCTACTGAACGACCCTCAGGTGATCGGCCTCTACCTTGGAACTCTTGGCTCCTAACCCCCGTTAGTCGGCCAAAACCCCTCTCGAATTCGGGAGGGGTTTTCCACTAAATACAGAACTGTGTAGATAAAGCAAATCCCCTCCGGTTACCCGGAGGGGATTTGCTTTTGTCTAGCGGACTAGAACTTAGCCACGGATGGTGCTTGGGTTTTTGTTCTCCGCGAACTGTTGGACCAGGATGTCACCGTCAGTTGGGTCTCCGACCTCGTTGAAGGTAACTGCACCTGAAGGACCGTCGTAGTCAGCGGTGCCACCAGAAGCGATGATGTCAGCACACTCAGCAAAGCTGGTGCACTTCTGGCCCTCACCGGAACCACCAGAAACTTCCTGGAGCTTCGCGGAGATGTTTGCACCCTGGGTGCTACGTGCCTCTAGCGCTGCTAGAGCTAGCAGAACTACAGCGTCGTATGACTCA